>Ga0079305_1003607_pt1 | contig 10175 bp, 7 predicted proteins | sample LMS_cellobiose_e_FD_79183 | JGI IMG/M metagenome (GOLD analysis project Ga0079305, IMG submission 79183) | Rumen-fistulated moose microbial communities from Alaska, USA - LMS_cellobiose_enrichment | ecosystem: Host-associated > Mammals > Digestive system > Stomach > Rumen fluid ...
GAGTTTGCTGGAGTGGCGGGGCGCGGCGGCGGGAAGCGTGCTCGACCACCCCGCCTTGCAGGCGCTGCGCCGCCGGGCGTTCCGCGCCGGGGGGGATCTGCCGCTGGACGGCATGGGCAGGCCGGAGCTACCCGAACTCCCGGAGCGCGCGGCAGAGCTGGTGACAATCTCCCATGTACAGAGCGAAACGGGGCTGTGCTGCGAGTGGGAAACGCATTGCGCCGCAGTGCGCCGGGCCTTTCCGGAGGCGCTGATTCTGCTCGACATGGTGCAGACGGCGGGCAAATATCCGAAACTCACGGCGGTGCCGGATCTCGCGCTGATTTCCGGTCACAAATTCGGCGCGCCCGGCGGCGCGGCTCTGCTGATGCTTTCGGCGCGGGCGCGCAAACTTGCCGAACCTTTGACCGCGCTGCGTCATCGCGATTACCTGAGCGGACGCGACGAACCGCTGGCGGTCAAACTGCTCGAATGCGCCCTGACCGTGACGGCGGAGCGCCGCGAAGAGGCGTTCGCCCGGGTGAACGCGCTTGGAGAGCGATTGCGTTCCGGTCTGGAAAAACTCCGGATCAAGGGGGCGCCCGCAGTGCGTTTCCTCTTCCCCGCCGAACGGGTTTCCCCGTACATCCTGCACTTCCTCCTGCCCGGATACGACACCGGGGTGATCGTCCGGATGCTTTCCGAGCGCGGCATCATGGTCGCGGCGGGCAGCGCGTGCCGTTCGGAAAGCGGCGAACCGAGCGCGGTATTGCGCGCTTTGGGATTGTCGCGCGAACTTGCCTACAGCGGTCTGCGGCTCTCGTTCGGCGCGGCCAATACCATGGCCGAGGCGGAGCGCTTTCTGGCGGTCTTCCCGGAAGTTCTGCAAGACTACTGATTTTTGCCTTCGAGAAAATCGAGCAGCTCCGGCATGACCCCGAGCCAGTAGTCCCAATTGTGACAGCCGGGGCTTTCCCGGTAGTCGAGCGACCAGTGCCCAAGTTTTTGCAGATGGTCGCGGAACGCGCGGTTTTCGGCGATCAGAATATCCTCCGTGCCGCAGCGCATCCAGAGCTTGGGCCGCACCGCGTCGGGCGCAAAGCCTTCCGCGAGGTGAAAGAGGTCGTTTTCGCCTCCCAGCATCGCCGTGCGCGACCCGAAAATGGCGTTGACTTCCGTATCACTCATGCCGCCCTCTTTCCGGCCGACCCAGCCGATGTCCGCCACGCTCGACATGGCCGCGATCCTGCCGAAGCGTTCCGGGTGGCGCAGCCCGAGTTTGAGCGCGCCGTAGCCGCCCATGGAAAGGCCCGCGGCAAACGTCGCCTCCCGCTCCGTCCTTGCCGGAAACATCACGGCGACGAGGCGCGGCAGTTCTTCGCTCACGAAAGTCCAATAGCGTTCGCCTGAAACCATGTCGGTGTAAAAGGAGCGCGCGCCGTCGGGCATCACGACGATCATTTCGTGATCGACCAGAAAGCGGTTTACGCCGTGAAGTTTATAGGCGTCCTCGCTGTCGCTCCGGCCGTGGAGCAGATAAAGTACGGGAAATCCCTTCCGCCCGTCGCTGTGCGGGTGTTCGGGGACGAAAACATTCATCGCGCACTGCCGCATGAGTACGGCGGAAGTGAACGTACAGTGCATCATTGCCATGGGGGAGTATCCTTTCCTTATAAAATCAGGATTGCTTCCGAGTCTGATTTACGCTTCCGGTTTGAGGTGGGCGCCGACCAGCCGGGCGCAGAGCCGTTCAAAGGAGATGCCGCTCTGCGCGGCGGCTTTGGGCACCAGACTGGTGGCGGTGAAGCCGGGGAGCGAATTGCCCTCCAGAATATAGGGGACGTGGTCATCGCTGCCGAGGATGAAATCGACGCGGACCATGTCGCGGCAGTGAAAGACCTCGTAAAAGCGTTCGGCGCACTGCTGCAGGAGCTTCTGCTCGGCGTCGTCGAGGGAGACGGGCGGACAGAAATACTGCGTATGGCCGTGGGCGTAAACATATTTGGCGTCGTAATCATACCATCCGGCGGGCGGGCGGATCTCGACGACCGGAAGCGCTTTGCCGAGGATCACGGGGACGGTGCATTCGCGTCCGGCGATGAAGCGTTCGGCGAGGAGCATTTCGCTCCGGGCGAGGAGCGCGGGAAGTTTGTCGCGCCACTCGTCCGGCGATTCGATCTTTTCGATGCCGACGGTGGAGCCTTCGCAGGGGACTTTGACCACCACCGGGAACTCCATGCCGGCGGGGGGCTCGTCGAGGTCGGCCGCGGTGATCGTCCAGTCCGGCGCGGTGGCCAGACCCGCTTCGTGGAGCCGCTCCTTGGTTTTGAGTTTGTCCATCACAAGTTCGCTGGCCGTGCTGTCGCAGCCGATGAAATCCATTTTGGCTTCTTCCATCAATCTCTGGATGCCGCCGCCTTCGCCCCAGCCGCCGTGCAAGACCGGAAAGACCAGATCGCACGCGGCCGCTCCGGCGGGGATCGCGCACTTTTTCAGGTCGAAAACCTCCACCCGGTAGCCGCCGTTGCGCAAGGCATTGGCGACGGCCGCCCCGCTCCGGAGCGAAACGTCGCGTTCACTGCTTTCGCCGCCCATGAATACCGCGATTTTCGGCGCGACCGTCGCCGCGATGGCTTTCCGGGCGTGTTCGGGGAGGATGAATTTGACTTCGGGTTCGAGATAAAGCCCGAACTTTTCCGCTACCGTGCGCCGGATGTGCGTCACCGCCGCCAGAAAATCCGCTTCGGTCGCGCCGCCCCGGTTCATGAGGTAGTTGCCGTGTTCGGGACTGACGACCACCGGGCCGAAATTCATGCCCTTCAGCCCCGCGAGGTCGATCAGCCGTCCGGCGGGGTCGGCCGCGCCGGGATTGCGGAACACGCACCCGGCGGTGCGTCCGGCGGGTTCTTTGAGGCGGCGGGCGATGAGCTCGGTCTGCAAAGCGGACATTTCCAGCTCGGCGTCGGAGGCGGGAAGTTGAAATTCGGCGGCGGTCACGATCACATCCTCGGGAATGCCCGATTCGCGGTAGAGCCATTCGATGCGCGCGGCTTCGGAAGCCCACGGCGCGCCGTTGCGCCGGAAACCGCGCAGCCGCACCAGTTTGTTGCTGATCTCGACCCCGTGCGCCCCGGCATTCATGCGCAAAGCCCCCCCGACGGTGCCGGGAATGCCCGCCAGCGCGGTCAGACCGCCCCGGCCGTTTGCCGCGGCCAGACGCACCACTTCGGGGAGTTTGGCGCCGCCCCCCGCGATCAGGCGGCCGTCCTTGTCGAGCGTCATCCGGGTGAATTCGCCCTTGAGCCGCGCGATGATGCCGCAATAGGGTTCGTCGGTGCCGACGAGGTTGCTGCCGCCGCCGATCACGAAAACGGGGATCGCACGTTCATGCGTATAGCGCAGGAGCTGGACGAGTTCCGCGTCGTTTTCCACATCGGCCACGAGGGGCGCGGTTTTGCCGACGCCGAGGGTGGTCAGCTGAAAATAGTGGACGTCGGTGCGGAGTTTGAGGTTGGCGAGGTCGCGGAGAATGGGTTCGACGGCGAAAGTGTTTGACATGGTTCAATCCTTATGCGAATAGACCTGTTCGGGGTCAAAAGCGATTGTTTCGGTTTCGATGAGGCCGCCCCCCTCGACCCGGCGGTAAAAACAGCTCCGGTGGCCGGTATGGCAGGCGCCGGGACCGAGCTGTTCGACTTTGTAGATCACCGCGTCGAGGTCGCAGTCCACCAGAATTTCATGAATTTTCTGGACGTGTCCGGAGGACTCGCCCTTTTTCCAGAGTTTGCCGCGCGAGCGCGAAAAGTAAGTGGCGCAGCCGCTCCGGAGGGTCTCCTCCCACGCTTCGCGGTTGATGAAGGCGAGCATCAGGATCTCGCCGCTTTGCCAATCCTGCGCCACCGCCGGGATCAGCCCTCCGGTCTTCTTGAAATCAAGTTCGATCATGATCCGTCATTCCCAGAGATAGTTCAGCGCCCAAAAGAGCGGCGCATTGTAAATGAAACTGTCCAGCACGTCCAGCACGCCCCCCATGCCCGGGATCCAGTTCCCCGAATCCTTGATCTTTGCCGCGCGTTTGAGCTGCGACTCGGTGAGGTCCCCTGCGAAACTCCCGAGAAACGCGAGCGCTCCGAAAAGCAGGACCACGCCCCAGCGGCAATCCAGCACCCCGAAATGGCGGAAGAGCGCCGCGACGCCCAGCGAGAACAGCAATCCTCCCACCGTCCCCTCCCACGATTTTTTTGGGCTGATCGACGGCACGATCTTGTGGTTGCCGCCCGGCAGGAGTTTGCCCGAAAGCATTCCGACGATATAGCCCCCCGTATCGGCGGCCTTGGTGGTCAGCACCAGCGCAAGAAAGAACATCGGTCCGCCTTGAAAGTAGATCCGGCACAATGCCAGCACCGGCACAAGCGCAAACGCCGTCACCCCCGCCGTCCCCAGGAGTTTGCGCGCCGCAAGTTCCCGGTCGCGCGCGAAAAGCAGCAGCAATGCGCACACCGGGGTAAAAAGCCACAGCGCCGCCATGATATAGAAGAACCATCTGCGCCACAGGTGGGGGCATATCGTTTCCATCAGGATCTCCGGTATTCCCGCCAGCCCCAGCAGCGCCAATGCGAAGACGACCGCGACGCTCCGGAAACTCGGAAGATTGAGTTTTTCTCCGATCGCGGCCGTTTCCAGCACCGCCATCACCGTCACCGGGACCGCCAGCGCGGCGAAGATCCACGGACCTCCCTCTTCCCAGAACACCGTCGCCGCCGCCAGCAGCAGCAGCAAAGGGAAACTGATCGCCCGGTACTTCAGCATAACTCCGTCCTTCCCATGATAAATTGTCCGCTCCGGCTCATCTCGCACCGCCCCCCGCCGTCGCGTCGCGACGGCAGACAGGTCCTATAGGTCCCATAGGACTTATTCTCTTACCTCGGCGGCAGGTGTGTGCTTTACGACCCCCTGCCGCGAGAGCTTGGGCCCTCCGCGCTCAACGGCTGCCCGGCTTCGCCGCAGCCATCGCGCTCCGGGAGCGGTGTCGCGGCCGGTGCCGCGACGATTCCAGCCCGCCCTGCGGCCGGGCTGTTTGCTTCGGTCGCGTGGAGCGCGACCGACCAGCGTCCCGGCGCTGGACCCCGTCCGGGTACGACCCGGGGCGATGGGCGACTTTGTCGCCCTCTTTTTTGGCGCTTCGCGCTTTTATTTTTTGGGGAAAGGGCCGCGCAAAAGCTCGTAGGCCCGCGCCGCCTTCAGAAGCCCCGCTTCCCCCAGCGCCGGCGCAATCAACTGCACCCCCACCGGCATCCCGCTTTCTCTCCCCAAACCCGCCGGAACACTGATCCCGCAGTTCCCCGCCAGATTCAGCGCGATCGTGAAAATGTCCGAGAGATACATCGCCAGCGGATCGTGACTCTTTTCCCCGAACTTGAACGCCACATTCGGCGCCACCGGCGTCACCAGCAGATCACAGCGCTTGAACGCCTCTTCAAAGTCCTTCCGGATCAGCGTCCTCACCTTCTGCGCCCGCAGATAATACGCGTCATAGTAGCCGCTGCTCAAAACATACGTCCCCAGCAGAATCCGGCGCTTCACCTCGTCCCCGAACCCCGCCCCGCGGCTCGCAAAATATCCCGACACCAGATCTTTCGCTTCCTGACGCACCCCGTAGCGGATGCCGTCGAAACGCGCCAGATTCGCACTCGCTTCCGCCGTCGCGATAATATAGTAGACCGCCACCGCGTACTTCGTGTGCGGCAGCGAAATTTCCACCGGCTCCGCCCCCGCTTTTTTCAGCGCGTCCAGCGTCGCATCCATCACTTCCCGCACTTCGGCGCTCATGCCCTCGGCATGGAAATATTCGTTCGGGACTCCGAGCCGCAAGCCCTTGAGCGTTTCCGCTCCGGCGCTCTTCACCGCGTCCAGAAACTCCTCCTTCCGCCCCGGCAGCGACGTCGAGTCCTTTTCGTCCCCCCCGTGGATCGCATCCAGCAAAATCGCCGCGTCTTCCACCGTGTGCGTCATCGGCCCGATCTGATCCAGACTCGACGCAAACGCCACCAGCCCGAACCGCGAGACCCGCCCGTAGGTCGGTTTCAAACCCACCACCCCGCAGAAACTCGCCGGCTGGCGGATCGACCCGCCCGTGTCGCTGCCCAGCGCCGCCGGCACGAGTTCCCCCGCCACCGCCGCCGCCGAACCGCCCGACGAACCGCCCGGCACCCGTTCCGTGTCCCACGGGTTCGCCGTCTTCTGATAGGCGCTGTTTTCACAGCTGCTCCCCATCGCGAATTCGTCCATGTTGAGCCGCCCGGTCGGGATGAAGCCCTTCGCTTTCAAACGCGCCACCGCCGTCGCATCGTACGGCGACACCACCGTTTTCAGAATCTTCGACGCGCACGAAAGCCGTTCGCCCTCCGTCGCGATGCAGTCCTTGATCCCCACCGGGATCCCGTCGTAAGGACTCAGCGCCTTGCCCGCCGCGCGCCGCGCGTCCGCTTCCGCCGCCAGTTTGCGGAGCTTCTCCGCGTCGATCTCCAGAAAGGCCTTGATCGCGCCGTCGCGCGCCGCGATGTTGTCCAGCACCGACGCCATCAGCTCCGAGGCGCTTGCCGCCCCGCTGTTCAGCGCCCGCGCCAATTCCGCGATCGGGCGTCCGGCCCAGTTCTCCTTCGTCGTACTCATAGACTTCAGTTCATCCCTTCGCCGGGCAAAACCTGCGGCACTTTGATGGTTTCCCCGTTCAGCACGGCGGGGGCGTTTTTCAGCATGACTTCCCGCGGATAAGGCGTCTTGGCCACATCGTCGCGTTCCACATTGACCAGCATCGACGCGTGCGCGGTAGGCTCGATGCCCGTCACGTCCAGTTCCGAAAGCTGTTCAATGTAGCCCACGATATTTTCCATATCGCGCTCCAGTTTGGCAAAGGCCTCCGGCGCGATCTCAATGCGCGCCAGTTCCGCGACGTAACGCACGTCGATCCTGTTCTTCGGCTCGGTCATTTTTTCAACCCCCGCAAGCGTGCCGGACGCACCTTAGCGCTGTTCCAGTTTCAGCGTTTCCGTGCAGAGGTCGCACACTTCCGACGGCCCGAAATACTGGATCGGCCCCGGATAGACGTAGTCGGTTTCGACCGCCCACTTTTCCCGCTGCGACGCGAAATACCGGAACGGCGCGCCGTCGAGTTCCACCAGCGCCTTGCGGATCACCGGCTTGTCTTCCCCGTGGCGCCGCTCCATATTCATCATCATGGTGATCGGAATCCCGCCCGCGATCCACTGATCCGCGCTCTTGACCGTATTGCGCACGCTCGACATATAACCGGTCTTGCCCGCGCCCAGCAGCGCCGCCGCGGTGTACCCGAGACTGTAGCAGTAGTCCGCGTCGAAATTGGACGGCGCGGCGCAGCGGCCTTCGTACCCGAAAAAGTGCGTCTGCGTGCTGAACTTGCCGCTGTATTTGCCTTCGGCTTTCATCCTGGCGAGTTTCGCCTTGACCATTTCCGCAAGCATCTTTTCGGTTTCGATCTGCGACACCTGCACATTGCCGTGCGGGTCGCGGTCCAGACAGAGCTGGAGCTGGATCGTGCGCGGCAAACTTGCGTAGACCTGCGCCTTGTCCGCGCTCAGGCGTTTCTTCAGGAAGTCGATCTTGGCGTCCGCGTCGGCGAGTTTTCCGAAGGCCGCCTCTTCCTTGGCCAGCAGATCGTTGAGTTCCGCGATCAAAGCCTTGACTTCCGGGATGAACTCCACCAGACCTTCCGGGATCAGCGCCACCCCGAAATTCATCCCCTTCGCCGCGCGCGCCGCCACGATGCCCGCCAGATAATCCACGATTTCGCCGATGGTGGACTTCTTCGCCGCGACCTCTTCGGAGATGATCGCCGCGTTGGGATGGGTCTGGAGCGCGCATTCCAGCGCGATGTGCGAGGCCGAACGGCCCATCAGCTTGATGAAGTGCCAGTATTTCTTGGCCGAATTGGCGTCGCGGCCGATGTTGCCGATGAGCTCGCTGTAGACCCGGCAGGCGGTGTCGAAGCCGAAACTCGCTTCGATGTATTCATTTTTGAGGTCGCCGTCGATCGTTTTCGGACAGCCCACGACCTGAATGCCCGCTTTGGTCTTCTTGTAGTATTCCGCCAGCAGACAGGCGTTGGTGTTGGAGTCGTCGCCGCCGATGATGACCAGCGCTTTCACGCCGAGTGCTTCGCAGTTCTTGCGGCCCGCCTCGAACTGTTCGACCTTTTCGAGCTTGGTGCGGCCCGAACCGATCATGTCGAAGCCGCCGGTGTTGCGGTAGGCGCCGATGACGTCGGCAGTCAGTTCCATGAATTCATTTTTGACCAGCCCGTCCGGCCCTTTGAGGAAGCCGTAGAGCTTGCAGTCCTTGTTCAGCGATTTCAGCCCGTCGAAAAGCCCCGCGATCACGTTGTGGCCGCCGGGAGCCTGTCCGCCGGAGAGGATCACGCCGACGTTGAACGCCGCCTGCGCTTTGCCGGGGGCCGCTTCAAAGGTGACCATGGGACTGCCGAAATTTTCCGGGAAAAGCGCCCGGATCTTTTCCACATCCCCGGCCGCGGCGGTGGGTTTGCCCTCCACCGCGCGGGCGTTGGCGCCCTTGGCGAGGGCGGGAGGCAGTTTCGGGGCGTAGGCGGCGCGCGCCTTCTGCAAGGGAGAGATCACGGAACTCATTGGCAATATTCCTTCCTTTATGAGATGATTTATGGATCGAAAAAACCTGTCTTCCGGAACAATTGGAAAAATCTATAGGGTAATTTACTCCGTTTTCGGCGATTTATCAAGTAATATTTTGCGGGTTTTTACAAATATGCTCTTGAAAATTGCTCCAAACGGGATTATTGTGAATGGTATCCCGGCTTTGTCGAACATTCGGCGCCGGGGCGCGGTCTTTCATCCGGGGTCGTCCGGTTGACCGCATCGCCCGGAACACATTCATTCTCATGAAGGAGGTATATCCATGAACATGATCGGAAAGAATCTGATCCTCGCTCTCACGACCGTCTGCGCCGCCTGCGTGGCCGCCGACACCAAACCCGCTCCGCAGGCCGCCGCCGCCGGGCGGGAGGCGCTCGCCGCCATGAATCAGCCTCAAGGCACTCCGGTCGAACAGGCGTTCGCCTTTCTGCCGGACAAAATCGCCGAGATCGGCGGCAAGGCCGTCACCAAGGCCGACTTCCTCGCTTCCGTCAAAAAACAGCTCCCCGACGGCCAGATCCCGGCGGGGTTTCCGCTGCCCATGCTCAAAAATCTCGCACCCCAGCTGATCGACCAGTATGTGACTGAAGAGGTCATCAATCGGGCGGTCGCCGCCCGCAAGATCTCCGTCACGCCTGAAGAAGCCAAGGCCAAATTCAAGGAAGAGTTCGCCAGGATGCCCAAGGATCAGCAGCTCCAGGTCGAGCAGATGCTGAAAAGCCAGAACCAGACGCTGGATCAGCTCATCGCTCAGCAGATCCGGAATCCCGAAGTGCTCAAGGCGCTCTGCTTCGACAAGCTCATCAAGGCGGAGTGCCCCGATCTCGACAAATTCGATCCCGCCGAAGTCAAAAAATTTTATGACGAACACACCAAGGAATTCGTCGAACCCGGCGACGCGCCCGACACCGTCCGCGCCTCCCACATCCTGATCCAGGTCGCCGCCGACGCCAAGCCGGAAGCGTGGGACAAGGCCAAGGCCGAAGCCGAAGCGATCCTCAAGCAGCTCAAGGGCGGCGCCGATTTCGCCAAGCTCGCGCAGGAAAAGAGCTCCTGCCCCTCCAAGGCCGAAGGCGGTTCGCTCGGCAGTTTCGGCAAGGGGCAGATGGTGCCCGAATTTGAAACCGCGGCCTTTGCGCTCAAGGAGGGCGAACTCTCCCAGCCGGTCCGCACCAAATTCGGCTATCACATCATCCGCCGCGACGCCGCCAAAAAGAGCCGTCAGCTCGCCTTTGACGAAGTCAAGGATCGTCTGACCGCCATGCTCAAACAGCAGAAGCAGGCCGAAAAAGTTCAGGCGCTTATCCAGAAACTGAAAAAAGAAGCCGGCGTCAAAGTGCTGGTGACTCCTCCGGAAGCGCCCAAGGCTCCGGCGGCCCCCAAAGCTCCGGCGGCCCCCAAAGCTCCGGCAGCCCCCCAAGCTCCGGCAGCCCCCAAAGCTCCGGCAGCCCCCAAAGCTCCGGCAGCCCCCAAAGCTCCGGCAGCCCCCAAAGC
>Ga0079305_1003608_pt1 | contig 10174 bp, 10 predicted proteins | sample LMS_cellobiose_e_FD_79183 | JGI IMG/M metagenome (GOLD analysis project Ga0079305, IMG submission 79183) | Rumen-fistulated moose microbial communities from Alaska, USA - LMS_cellobiose_enrichment | ecosystem: Host-associated > Mammals > Digestive system > Stomach > Rumen fluid ...
AACGGCATCGACACCCGGTTTTTTGACCCGGCCCACGACCCCGTCCTGCCGGCCCACTTCAGCGCCCGGCGTCTTCCCGGAAAAGAGAAGTGCAAGGCCGCGCTCTGCGCCGAGCTGGGCCTGGCCGCGGACCGTCCAGTGCTGGCCATGGTCACGCGCATGACGCCCCAGAAGGGCTTCGATCTGGTTCTGCCCGCTTTGGACCGCATTCTGGACATGGGCGTCAGCTTCGTGCTGCTGGGCACCGGCGAGAGCCGGTATGAGCGCGCTATGGCTGAATTCGAGACGCATCACCCCGGCCGCGCCCGGGCCGTGATGACCTACGACGAGGACCTGGCCCACCGCATCTACGCCGCCGCCGACCTCTTCCTGATGCCCTCTCGCTTTGAGCCCTGCGGCATCTCCCAGATGCTGGCCATGCGCTACGGCGCGGTGCCCATCGTCCGGGAGACCGGCGGTCTTCGGGATACGGTGGTGCCCTACAACCTCGCCACCGGCGCGGGCACGGGCTTCGGCTTCACGCGCTACGACACGGAGGACCTGCTTGGCGCCGTGGAACGCGCCCTGGCCGTCTACGCGGATCAAAAGGCCTTCCGCAAGCTCATCCGCCAGGCCATGGCCGTGGATTTCGGCTTCACCGCCTCGGCCTTTGAATATGGCAAGCTCTACATAGATTCCCTGTAAACTATAAAAAGAGAGTGGGCCCGTTGCAAAATGCTTCTCTTGTCATTGCGAGGCCCCGTAAGGGGCTGTGGCAATCCGTTTTTCCCTCATGGGAGAAACGGATTCCCACACCAGTGTGCGCACTGGTTCGGAATGACAGGGTGGTTTGGCATTTTGCAACGCGCCCACTCTTTTCAGTTTCAATAGATGCGCGGCGGCCGCGTGGGCGGCGCTTCTGACGGCTCCGGGGAAGCTGTGGGCTCCGCGGTCGGAGACTCCGACGGCTCCGGGGAAGCTGTGGGCTCGACGGTCGGGCTCTCCGACGGTCCCGGAGAATCTGTGGGCTCGACGGTCGGGCTCTCCGACGGTCCCGGAGAATCTGTAGGCTCGACGGTCGGGCTCTCCGACGGTTCCGGAGAACCTGTGGGCTCGGGGCCGTTCTCCGGCGGAGTCGGCGTGGGGGCCGGCGTATACACAGGCGCGGGTGTCCGGACGACCACCGGCGTGCTGGAGGGCGTCGGGGTCGGGGTCGGGATCGGCGACGGACTCGGCGACGCGGAGGGCTCAGGCACAGACGGGCTGGCGGAGGGCGACGGAGACGGCGACGGAACGGCAGGCGTCTCCACCACGTCGACGGGCGGCGACGGCGCAGCAGGAGGCCCCTCTGCCGGGGAAAGGCGCAGCCGCAGGATCATCAGCGCCGCCAGAACAGCCAGCAGCAGCAGAAGCACAACAAGAAGAATAATTTGTTTTTTGCTCAACATAGTCTCACCTTCTGAAAAGAGGCGGGCCGGGGCCCGCCTCTTATCTCTGGCTAAATTATACCGCAACAGGGCACAATTGTCAATCAGGCAGTATGCACGAAGTCGGCCCATATTGCCATGCCCCTGGCTGTGCTCTACAAAAACAGCTCCATGAAACTCTGTTTCATGGAGCTGTTTTTGTATCGGGTATAGGCTTATTTGTTCTGCAAGTACTCGTCGATGCTCTGGGCGGCGGTCTTGCCGGCGCCCATGGCCAGGATGACGGTGGCGGCGCCGGTGACGGCGTCACCGCCGGCGTACACGCCCTCCCGGGTGGTGGCCATGCCCTCGTCGGCCACGATGCAGCCGCGGCGGTTGGTCTCCAGGCCCTCGGTGGTGGACTTGATCAGCGGGTTGGGGCTGGTGCCGATGGCGATGATGACGGCGTCTACGTCCAGCACGAAGTTGGAGCCGGCCTTCTCGATGGGTCTGCGGCGGCCGCTCTCATCCGGCTCGCCCAGCTCCATCTCCACGCACTCCAGACCGCAGACGCGGCCCTTCTCGTCGCCCACGACCTTCACGGGATTGTTGAGGAGCTTGAAGATGATCTCCTCCTCCATGGCGTGATGGACCTCCTCGGCACGGGCGGGCAGCTCCTCCATGCTGCGGCGGTAGACGATATAAACCTCCTCGGCGCCCATGCGCTTGGCGCAGCGGGCAGCATCCATGGCCACGTTGCCGCCGCCCACGACGGCGATGCGCCTGGCCTTTTTCAGCGGGGTGTCGTACTCGGGGAGATAGGCCTTCATCAGGTTGATACGGGTGAGGTACTCGTTGGCGGAGTACACGCCCAGCAGGCTCTCGCCGGGGATGTGCAGGAACTGTGGCAGACCGGCGCCGGAGCCGATGAACACAGCCTCGTAGCCCTCCTCAAAGAGCTCGTCCACGCTCATGGCGCGGCCGATGACGGCGTTGGTGACCACCTTGACGCCGAAGTACTCCAACTTCTTGATCTCCTGGGCCACGATGGCCTTGGGGAGACGGAACTCGGGGATGCCGTAGACCAGCACGCCGCCGGGCTTGTGGAAGGCTTCGAAAATGGTGACGTCATAGCCGCGGCGAGCCAGATCGCCGGCACAGGTCAGGCCGGCGGGGCCGGAGCCGATGACCGCGACGCGATGGCCGTTGGGCTCGGGCTTTTTGTGCGCGCCGTCGCTGTGGCCGTGCTGCATATGGTAGTCGGCCACGAAGCGCTCCAGACGGCCGATGCCCACGGGCTCGCCCTTGATGCCGCGGACGCAGACGCCCTCGCACTGGTTCTCCTGGGGGCAGACGCGGCCGCAGATGGCGGGCAGAGAGTTGGTGGAGGTGATGATCTTATAGGCCTCGTCGAAGTCGCCCTCAGCCACCTTGGCGATGAACTCGGGGATGTGGACGTTCACGGGGCAGCCGGAAACGCAGGGCTTGTTCTTGCAGTTTAAGCAGCGCTTGGCCTCATCAATGGCCATCTCGGCGGTGTAGCCCAGGGCCACCTCTTCAAAATTCTTGTTCCGGACCAGCGGCTCCTGCTCCGGCATGGGATTTTTCTTCAGAGACATATTAGCCACGGCGCACACCTCCAGTCAGATTGCAGACATGTTCTTTCGCTTCCGTCTCCTCCGCCTTGTAGAAGGAGTTGCGGTTCATCAGCTCATCCCAGTCCACCAGCTGGCCGTCGAATTCGGGGCCGTCCACGCAGGCGAATTTGGTCTCGCCGTCCACGGTGACACGGCAGCAGCCGCACATACCGGTGCCGTCGATCATGATGGGGTTCAGGGAAACGACAGTCTTGACGTTATAGGGCTTGGTGGCGACGCAGACGAATTTCATCATGATGGCGGGGCCGATGGCCACCACCTCGTCATACTCCCGGCCGGACTCGATGAGCTCCTTGAGCTTATCGGTGGTAAAGCCCTTCCAGCCGTAGCTGCCGTCGTCCGTGCAGAGATGCAGGTTCGTGCAGCCGGCGCGCATCTCATCCTCCAGGATGACGATGTCCTTGCTGCGGAAGCCGGCGATCATATCCACCTCGATGCCGTGCTCGTGCATGCCCTTGGCCACGGGATACGCGATGGCGCAGCCCACGCCGCCGCCCACGACGGCAACGCGCTTGAGCCCCTCCATGTTGGTGGGCCTGCCCAGGGGGCCCACGAAGTCGGCGATATAGTCGCCCTCCTCCAGCAGATTCAGCATCTGCGTGGACTGGCCCACAGGCTGGAACATGATGGTGACGGTGCCGGCCTCCCGGTCATAGTCCGCGATGGTCAGCGGCACGCGCTCGCCCTGCTCATCGATCCGGAAGATGATGAACTGGCCAGGCTTGCATTTGCGTGCCACCAGCGGCGCCTCGATCACCATCTCGGTGGTGGTCGCCGCCTCGTTCAGAACGCGCTTTTTTACAATCTTGTACATAACCAACCCTCTGTCATCATATTGTGCTCCGCCGTCCCGCTCGTTAAGAAATTCACAACGCAGCATAGCATTACTATAACACACTTTCTTCGTTAAGAAAATAGCAAATCATATGAAATTTTGGAATACTGTATTCTTTTTTTTTATGGCATATATTTAATATCAGAAAATAATAAAGGCGCGCCCTGGAAGAGCGCGCCAAAATTGGAAATAAAAGGTTTTTAAAGGGTCAGAAGCTTTTGGGTGACATCCTCAAAGCGCATGCCCCGGGAGGCCTTCACCAGGACGTAATCCCCCGGACAGATGAGCGCGTCCAGCGCGGAGAGAAGCTCCGCCTTTGTGTCAAAGTGGATCGCCTGCGTCCCCCGCTCCACGCCCGCGGCGATCTGCCGGGCCAGCTCGCCGCAGGTGAGCACCAGCTCCGCCTGGTCGGCGGCCAGCTCGCCCACGGACCGGTGGAGCGCCGGGGCGTTCTCCCCCAGCTCCAGCATGTCGCCCAGAATGGCCACCCGGCGACCGGGCAGGAAGCCCAGAGACCGGAGAGCCGAGGCCATGGAGTCCGGATTGGCGTTATAGCAGTCGTCGATGACGGTGCAGCGGTCTGCCGTGATGGGCCTGGAGCGGCTGCCCACGCTCTCGTAGGCGGCGATGCCGGCGGCGATCTCCCCGTCGGTGCAGCCCAGCGCCATACCCACAGTCGCCGCAGCCAGGGCCGCATAGACCAGATGGGCGCCAAAGGCCCGGATCTTCGCCGGGATGACACGCATGCCGGAGACGATGGTGAACTCCATGCCCTCCAGGCCCAGAGCCCGGATCTCCTCCGCGCGCAGGTCGTTGTCCGGCGCCAGGCCGTAGGTGACCCTGCGCACCGGGGCTCGGTATTCCCGGAGGTGCGGGCTGTCCCCGTTCACCGCCAGCAGGCCGTCGGCGGCCATGGAGTCGGTAATGGCGGTCTTGGCCCGGGCCACGCCCGACAGGTCCCCCAGCTTTTCCAGGTGGGCATGGCCCACGTTGGTGATCACGGCAATGTCCGGACGTACCATGGCGGTGAGCCGCTCCATCTCCCCGAAGGCGGAGATGCCCATCTCCACCACGGCGGCGCTGTGGGCCTCCCGCAGGCTCAGCAGCGTCAAAGGCACGCCCAGCTCATTGTTGTAATTTCCCCGGGTCTTTAGCACCCGAAAACGCTGCCCCAGAACGGCGGCGATCATCTCCTTGGCCGAGGTCTTGCCCACGCTGCCAGTAACGCCTACTACGGGGATCGAAAACAGCCCGCGGTAATAGCTGGCCAGAGCGCCCAGGGCGGTCTGGGTGTTCTTCACCAGCACATAGGGAAGCGCCGTCTTTGCCGGCGTGCGCTGGCACAGGGCGCAGAGGGCCCCCTTTTCACGGCTTTTCTCTAAAAAGTCGTGGCCGTCCGCCCGTTCGCCGGGGATGGCGGCAAAGAGGCAGTCCGGTCCGGCCTCCCGGCTGTCCCGGGTGACAAAGCTGATTTCCCGGTCCATCGCGGCCTCGTCTCCCACGAAGACCCCGCCGCAGACCCGGGCGATGACGCGCGGTGTGATGCCCTTCAACGATATTTTCCCTCCGAAATCTCAATGATCTTCTCGCACAGCCCGGCAAAGTCCATACCCTCCGCCGCCGCCATCTGGGGGATGAGGCTGGTGGGAGTCATGCCCGGCAGGGTGTTGGCCTCCAGGCAGTAGATCTCGCCGCTGCCGTCCATGAGGAAGTCCACCCGGCAGTAAGCGTCGATCCGCAAAAGCGCGTTCACCCGCTCCGCCAGGCGCTGGATCCGGGCCGTGTCCGCCGCAGAGATGGGGGCGGGACAAAGCTCCTCTGTCAGTCCGGCCTGGTATTTGTTCCTGTAGTCGTAAAACCCGCTCTTGGGGATGATCTCGATCACCGGCATGGCCCGGCCGTCCAGGACCCCCACCGTCAACTCCCGGCCGGCAATATATTCCTCCACGATCACCGAATCCTCATAGGCGAAGGCCTTTTGGAGATGAGCCTTGTATTCCTCCGGCATCCGGACGATATAGGTGCCCACGCTGGAGCCGCCGGAGCAGGGCTTCACCACGCAGGGAAAGCCCACGTTTTCGTAGTGTGCCGCGCCCTTCTTCACCGTGATGCCCCGGGGCACCGCCACGCCGCCCTGCTGCAGCAGAGCCTTGGTGAGACTCTTGTTCATGGCGATGGCGCTGCCCAGGTAGCCGCTGCCGGTGTAATGGACGCCGTACAGGTCCAGCAATGCCTGGACCTTGCCGTTCTCTCCCTCCTCGCCGTGGAGGGCCAGAAAGACAAAGTCCGCGGCGCGGCAGATCTCCACCACGTTCCGGCCCACGATGCCCTCGGCCTCGGACCGCATGGAGCGCACCGCCGCTATGTCGGGGACGGTCTCCCCCACCGCCGCGGTGAGGGGCGGCTGCTCCCGGTCGAAGATCTCACAGGGATCGTCGTATGTACCCGTGTAGCCGAAGAACAGATCCACCAGCACGGCCTTGTGGCCTCTTTCCTGCAGGGCCCGGACCACGCCAGTGCCGCTGGAGATGGAGACGTCCCGCTCGTTGCTCAATCCGCCGCAGAGGACAACGATATTCATATAAAACACATCCTTAATTCCGCAATTGTGCGATTGGTTTTCATTATAGCACAGGCGCTCTGTCTCTTCAACTCGTTATCGCCCGAAGATTTGCGAAAAAATCTTGTAACGGCCCGCAGACCTATGCTATAATATTTTCGTTGTTTTAACGAAAGGGTGTAAGTGATGCCTTACGTAGTTGTGGACCTGGAGTGGAACCAGGCCATGAGCGCCAAGTCCTCCGTGTTCAACCACCTGCCCATCCGCCTGCGGGGCGAGATCATCCAGATCGGCGCGGTGAAGCTCCGGGAGGATTTCACCCCCGGCGAGGAGTTTCAGATGGACGTGCGGCCCGTCTTTTTCCGCCGCATCCACTACAAGGTCAAAAAGCTTACCGGCTTCGACAAGGAGCGGCTGGCCGGCGGCGTGAAATTCAAGACGGCCATAGAGCAGTTCCTGGACTGGTGCGGCCCGGACTGCACCTTCCTCACCTGGGGCTATGACGACAAGAGCATCATGGAACAGAACCTCATCGTCCACGACCTGGACATCGACTGGATGGGCAGTTGGATCAATCTCCAGCTCATCTACAATATGCAGGTGGCGGGCGACAAGAACCAGAAGAGCCTGGCCACCGCCATGGAGCACTTCGGCATCGAGCAGACCCGCGTGGCCCACGACGCCCTGGGAGACGCTTACAACACCGCTCTGGTCTGCTCCAGACTGGATCTGCCCGCCGGGCTTGCGCGCTATGAGGAGGCCTCCCACGTTCTGCCCAGCTGCCGGCGTGCCCAGGACGACGGTGCTGAGGGCGCCGAGCCGCTGGAGCACATCGCCTTGGAGGGCTATGGAAGCCGGGAGGAGCTCTGGGGCAGCGACGCCATTCTGGATTTCCGCTGTCCCGACTGCGGCGGTCCCACCCACCTGCAGCGCTGGGTCAATCAGGGCGACAAGCGCTACATGAACGTTGCCAAATGTCCGGAGCACGGCGCTTTTCTGGTACGCATCCGCGTCCGGAACGCTGAGGACGGAAGCTGGGCCGCCAACCGGCTGGTCTACCGGGCGGACGAGAAGCTGCTGGAATTCTACAAGGCCAAGGGCACCCAGAGCCGCCGCAAGCGCCGCCGCAGACGCAAAAAAGCCGCAAAATAAAAACAGCGAGGGTTCAGATCCTGCACTGCAGGTTCAGAGCTCTCGCTGTTTTGCTGTCTCAGGCCTCCCGGGGCCGGCCCTCAAAGCCGAGCAGGATGCCGCCCCGTTCGGCGTAATAGCTGCACAGGCCGCCGGAGGGCATCATCTCCACGCTGCTCTTGGGAAAGCGGGACAAGATCTCTCTGGCCAGGTAGCCCGCCATCTCCGGGTTCAGGCAATGGGCGATGATCACCCGGCCGCCGTTGTAGCCCCGCTCCAGCATCTCCACGATCATCTTGTCGTAGACGCTCAGCCTGCCCCGGAGCTTGTGGAGCAGCTCGACTGTGCCGTTTTCGCTGGCGACGCCCAGCACCTTGATGCCCAGGATGCCGGCGATGCTGCCCGCCAGGCGGCTGACCCGGCCGTTCTTCACCAGATTTTCAATGGATTGGAGGGCATAGAGCAGATAAGTCCTGCGGCGGTATTCCTCGATGGCGCGGCAGATCTCCTCAAACGACTTCCCCTCGCCGATCAGCTCCGCCAGGCGATTGGCGATCATGCTCATCTCCGGCCCGGTGGATCTGGAATCGATCACATAGATCTTCCGCTCCGGGTGCTCCTCCAGAAACATGTCCGCCGCCGTCATGGCGCTGGCATAGCTGCCGGAGAGCTGACTGGTGATGGTGATTGCGAAGACGCACTCGGACTTCTCATAGGCCTCCAGAAAGGCGTAGGGCGCCGGAGCGGCGCTGCCGCTCCTCCCCTTGTAGGCGTAGAGCTCCTCGATGAAGGCGGGAACGTCCAGCGTCTCATCGTCCACGAACTCCTTGTCGCCGATATCGAGTTTCAGGGGGACCTTGGTGTAGTCGATGCTGTCGCCGCCCGTCCGGAGAGCCGGCAGATCGCAGCTGGAGTCCACGACGATTCCGTATTTCATATCTCACTCCGCCTTATCTGGTTTGAAGAACTGTATTTTTATTTATTATAAACGCAATTTCCCGGGATTGCAAGAGCCGTGCGTACCGCATTGGAGCGCGCGCAGGTTTTTCCTCTGCTATCCGCCCAGACGGGCGCACAAACTGAGTATGAGGTGAGAACAATGGACAAAAAGCAAAGGCCCGGACGGAAGCATCCCCCGGAGACCGACCCCTGGCTGGACCCGGAGCAGCGGATCTGCCCCGCCTTCGACAGCACCGGCGTCAAGCTCTTTGAGGCGCCCCATCCCGGACACATGGGCATGCGGGTGCTGGACAACTGCGCAGAGGACCACGAGATGTAGCCCGCAGAAAGGCCGCCTTCAGGCGGCCTTTCTGCCTGGGCTGTGCCGTGCATCACACAAAAATCCCGACGGGCGGACCTGCGAAGAGGTCTGCCCGTCGGGATTTGTAGGTTACACCATTTTTTCACTCATTTTCTTTCCAGCCAGGATGTGGAAGTGCAGGTGGGGCACGGTCTGGCCGGCGTCGGCGCCGCAGTTGGAGATGACCCGGAAGCCGCCGGTGAGCTCCTCGCTCCTGGCGATGGCGCTGATGGCCTCGAAGCATCTGGCCGCGGCGTCAGAATTTTCGGCGGTGATCTCCCCCGCCGAGACGATGTGGGCCTTGGGGATCACCAGGATATGGGTGGGCGCCTGGGGCGCGATGTCCCGAAAGGCGTAGACGGAATCATTTTCATACACCTTCGCGGAGGGGATCTCCCCCGCGATAATCTTGCAAAACAGACAGTTATCCATTCGAGAAGTCTCCTTATTTGAATTGATTGAGCTCAGGGTCGTAGAAGAAGTCGACGGCGTTCAGTTTTGCCTCCAGCGCGGCGCGCTCCACCTCCAGGTCGTCGCACAGCGCGTCCAGATCGGCGTATTGGTCCCGCAGCTTGGTGTTGATCACACTCAGCAAAATCATGGGATTTTTCGGCAGCATCGGCTCTCCTCCTCCATTCAGATCCCCAGCTTTTCGGCCACGAAATCATCCACGGCCGCCAGGGCGTCGTCGATCTTCAGAATCTCGGTGCCGCCGCCCATGGCGCTCTCCGGCTTGCCGCCGCCGCGGCCGCCGCAGATGGGGGCGATGGCGCGGATGACATCCCCGGCCTTGACGCCCCGGGCGATGGCCTCCCTGCCGCAGATGCAGAGCAACGTGATCTTCTCCTCCTGGACGGTAGCCATCACGCCCACCACCAGGGGATCCCGGTCCCGAATGAAGTCGCCCATCTTGCGGAGGTCGCCGGACTCCAGATCGGGGCGGGTGGTGGTGACCACGTGCAAGCCGCCGATGTTCTTAGCGGCGAAGAGGAAGCGCTCCACATCCCCGGACAGGAGCTTGTTCTTGACCTGCTCCATCCGGCGGAGCATCTCGCGGCGCTCCGCAATGAGCTGCTCGGCCTTTTCCCGAACCTCGCCGGGCTTGGCCTTCAGCACGGCGGCGGTCTCCGCCAGCATGGTCTGGCTGCGGGCCATGCTCTCCAGCACGGCCTTGCCCGTCAGGGCCTCGATGCGGCGCACGCCGGAGGCTACGGAGAACTCGCTGACGATCTGGAACACGCCGGCCTTGGCGGTGTTGTCCAGGTGGGTGCCGCCGCAGAACTCCACGGAGAAGCCGTCGCCCAT
>Ga0079305_1003609_pt1 | contig 10174 bp, 2 predicted proteins | sample LMS_cellobiose_e_FD_79183 | JGI IMG/M metagenome (GOLD analysis project Ga0079305, IMG submission 79183) | Rumen-fistulated moose microbial communities from Alaska, USA - LMS_cellobiose_enrichment | ecosystem: Host-associated > Mammals > Digestive system > Stomach > Rumen fluid ...
CCACATAGTATGCGTTGAATTCCATATACCGGGATTCGATGTCAACGATGCGCCAGTCCTGCCAGCCGTCCCACTGGTCAATCCGCTGGTTCTCCCGACTCCGCATGGACCCGTCGAAGAACAGTGTCCCGCCGACGAAGTTCACCCCGCCGAGCTCGACCGCGCCGATCAGGTCGAGATAAAAGATGTTCGGGTCGGCCAGCGTCTGCTCCTTCAGCTTCGTCAGCGTGTCTTCAAAGGTGCGGCCCCAGAACTCGTGATTGCCCAGCGTGGCGATCACCGGCAGCTCGGCCGGGATGAACGTCCGCAGCGTTGCGGAAAGCAGGCGCACCTGCGCCGGGGAAACGGTGTCCCCCGTCACGACTACGGCATCCGGCGAAACCTCGGCCACAGTCGCCGCGATTTGCGCCAGAAACGGCGACAGGCGTTTCCGGTCGATGGCATCCACCACCGCTTCCGAACGTAAATGCAGGTCTGAAAGGCAAAGAAGTCTCATGGGACGTCACCGTTTTTCATTGCAAGACTTACCAAACGCAGTGGCGTTTTCTGTTTTCCTGTGCGCACTGTAATTAACAGTTTTTTCGGCTTTGGTTAGGCATGATCTATCGGGTCACAATATTTATCAACCATATCTGGAAGATTATCAAGATCCAAACTATATCCTTGTGCTCGAGACAATGTCCCATTATCGCGGAAAAGAAGATCCCCTCGTCCTTGAAGTCGTTCAGCGCCAGAATCCGGGATATCCAAAATCATTTTGGCGGAATTAGCATCTGCGACAGTCAACGCAACTCTTACAGGAAGTTGGGCTTTAATATTTGTATCGAGGAGCTTTGCACTCGGTCGTTGAGTGCATAGGATCAAATGAATACCACGACTGCGACCGGCTTGTGCAATCTGACGGAGAGTTCTGAAAAAAGCTTCGCGTTTATCTCGATTATCAATGTTATCTGCAAGATCTGCAAATTCATCGACCAAAACAACAACTGGAGGCAATTGAAGCCCCCCTTTTGCTCGCATACGCTGGTTATAAGCGGAAATCTTTGGCACACGTTCCATAATGAACAATTTCTGCCGCCGCTCGGACTCCTGGAATACCTGGTTTTGGATATAATCGACGGCATCAGACGCGCTCGAAAGAATTCTGCTTGACATCAAATGTGGCAAGGACTCGAATGCGATAAAATCTTCTGGTTTACTTGAGACGATCAACAACTGTAACTGCTCTTTTTTAGGATGGCGAATTAAAAGAGAAAGGAGTAAAGTAGATAAGAAAACAGACTTGCCACTCCCGGTCGTTCCACCAACGAGCATATGAGGCATCTCATCTAAAAAGCGAAGGATATCTTCTCCCTCGGGTGTCTTTCCTATTAAGACAGGCATTTTTTCGATTTCGGTTGTTTCAGGGAGGAGAGAAATGACATCCTTAAATTGCACATACTCGCGCTGCTCACGAACGACATCAACGGCAATTTTATCAGTATTTTCGACTTGCTGAATTCGGATTTGCGTACGAGCGATTTGACGACCAATGTCAGGTAAGGATCTGCGAAGGCTTTCAATTTTCTGCCCAATTTGCAATTTTAAATAAAAACGAATAACACTCGGTCCAATTTTAACAGTGTCAGCGTTACATTCCGCAATACGGATTGAGAAAGAAGAACATGCCCGCCAGAATGCTTTAATAAGTTCTGGCACATTCTCATTACATGAGATACAAGATGAAGACATTTCATTCAGATTTGCATCCGAAACACTACTCTCCGTCACGTCTTTAGTATTCGCTATGCAAGAAATCTCAGTTTCAGTATCGCTCTTGTTATTTACAGAATCGGAGGGAGTGCATAAAGTCGCAATCTTACTTTCAGACGGGTCGCAAATATTACCAAAAATCTCGCGTTGTATTGTACCTGCGGTCAAGGAAACTACAGAAATTTGATATTCAGAATCTCCATCATAGACCGCTATTTCTTCGCTTCCGGAACACGAATTATCCTCCAAATTCACATGAAGAATTGTTCCTATGACTGTCACACCAATTCCACCAGAAAAAACTCGTTTAAGACGTGTACTCCACTCCTGAATTTGTGAAGAATCGAGATATTTTGATCGAAAACATTCATTTACGACTTGATATTTTAATGTTTCTCGCCTTGCAGCAACAAACATGTTACCGTTCTCATTCGTTTCGCATTGAAAGACCTGTTCCAATCGTTTCAAAACATAAGCAATCTGGTCCGCAGCATGTCCCTTTATTGTTTTTCGCCCATTTACCATTGATAAGGAGAATCCCTTTTCTTCAGAGCTGCGCGTCTTGACCTCGATAACATCAACAATAACCTTTTGGTCCTCTGGAGAAAATCTAAATCCAACGAGATCCGCGCGATTATTATCTGATAATTCATCATCCGTCTTACTAAGCCATGTCCGACCTTCATCCGAATCAAGTGAAGCAATAAGAGAATCAGGATGACGATCTCCATACCATTTGGCCGCAAAGACAGTTCCCAACATCCCCTTGCGTCTAGAATTGGCAGGTTCTGATGCGCCAGGTTGTTTTGCAGGAATTCCAACAAGCCCCTCGCCGGAAATATGTCCAAATCTATTAAACAACTCGACAAGGTTTTTTTGCGAGGGGTGGAGATTGTATTTTTTCAACAATATCATGAATTGCTGAATAACACGAGAATTTTTGTTGGCCCAAATACAGACATTCCTTTTGCCAAAATTTTTAACGCCGATGGGAAGACCTTCCTTCGGGACATAATTATAAACGACACGATCGGCGACAATCAACCATTGTGCATAATGCTTGTCCACGACATCAAGTATTTGATCGAGTTCTTGGGTCTTCAAATACGATGTACGCGGAACACGGGATTGACTACATGTAGACCCTGTTTTGTCAAGAATGCCATAATAACTGCCCAAAAAACCATTACTTGTGTCAGTATTTGGATAAATTTCACCATCGTGAGATATGGCATCATACTTAAAGTCATAAGTCACAACTAACGGTGTGATATATAGCTCCCGGGTATTTATGCCATATGACACTTGGTAAGTTGATTGATCGAAGTAAAAGGCTAAATGAACAGGATCTTTTTTTAATTCCTCAGTAACTTCTGTAACATTTTTGCAATGTGTAACTTTTATTCGAAGGACATCTTCCTGTATTAAATCGGAAACATCTGATTCCTGCTTGGCAAAGTCCAAATCGTCCATCTCTCGACTGCCGGAGTGACTTTCAGTCAGATAAATTTCCAGTGTAACAGACGATTTTATTTTTTTATCCCTTGATTTACGGTCAGAGACACATTTTGAAACTAGTCGGACGCATTCCATAACATCAGGGACATCGACAACACAAACCCGCAAATCGTTGCCTGCATACGGGGCAAAGGCTAAATATCTATTGATGGTATCCTCAATGCACTCAATACCATCACTACCGAGGTATCTATTAGTTTTATTCTCGAAAGTCGGAAGAATTCCTTTCGATCCGGAGCACGGGAGGATATAGTCATCATTAGTCCCGGAGTCCGAAAGCGCAAAAATCTCGCGGGGGACCAGTTGAAAATTAATAAGATTAGGAAGCCATTTTATTGCTTTAAGGAAAGGCGCTCTAAACTCTTCCTTTGCAAAATCATATTCAGATTTATCAATCTGACCGTAAACTTCTGAATAAATCCACAGGAAAAGCGGGTTTGAGGGAAGCATTATCGCTTTCCATTCACTTTTAATCCTGATAAACAAAACATCCAAGGACAGAAGGCATCGCGCAGCGTGTTGATATTCCTTATCACTAATCTCATGCAAATCTTCCTCAACGCGTTCAAATTCGTCATAAAGATTTTTCCAACACTCAACATATGCCTTCACGGATTCAATAGCACATGTATTGCAACCAAAAACAGCTAAGTGACCATAACGCAGCAGGGCATCCAAATACGGAAGGACCTTTTCCCTTGCGGCGGTCACTTGATCGAAGAGTTCAGAAAGCGCCGAGTCTTTACCCCTTTCTCGTAAAGCCGAATCGAAGCGACACAATTCCGTTTTTAGTCCTGTATTTTTGGTAAAAAAGGGATTTGCTTCATTGATACAAGGGCGGAAAGGCTTAAACATATCATCTTCACTGCAAATGGTATCTGCATCCGCAATCATATCATGCAAATTAACCTGGTTACTGAGAATAACCCCGCCCCAATTGTTGGAGGAAGAACTGTGCATAACGAGTTTATACAGGTTCCGGTCTAATTTAGCCATAGGATAGGTAATAAGCGTTCCTGTCTTAGGATCTTCTACCGAAGGTCGTTCATCCGTGGAATCATCATCGAAAAAATCATGCTCGATCGTATAATCGACAAGTGATTTTCCAAAATCAGTAATCCGGGTTCGCGCATCTGTGTCACCAGAGAGACTTGTAATAAAATCGTCTAATAAAGTTTTCTGCGGATTCTGCGGTTTGATTGTTTCCTGTTGCTGGGGACCTTCGTCATCATCTTTTTCAGACGTAATTTGATCTGCTCGCGTTTTTGTTTTAGTTATCAATAAAGAAATTTGGTCCAAATCTAAATCTTTCAAAACGCTGAAATCACCATCTTTGAAATAATCAAGTAACAACCTATATGCCTTCTTTTCGGCATGATTAAAATGCGGCAATGAGGCTGTCATGCGATTCCGGACTGAATCATCCATTGAATTCAATTGCTCAATCACTTTTTGGTTCCGGGAGATACTCTCTATGACATCAATATTGGGCGTAAGAATTCTTGAATCGGGAATCAACCCCAAACGCCATAGTTCTTTTTCAAATCCAGATTTTTTCCCTTCAACCGATTCCAGAAACATTAACACCTTCTTTAATGAAAATGTTCCCGATTCATCCTCAAGAACCTCTATGGCCCGCCAAAAACGTTTCAGTGGGTCATTTTGGGCCTTAGAAATTTGGTCATGCGCGATTGCTTTGACAACTTTGCTTGGCGTTATCTTGTGAAAATCTTCAAGAGAATGCGATCGTTTACTAAGTTTTCCGCAGTTAAAGACAATGCGCCCCTGAGCCTCTTTCATACTACGCCACTCGACAGCTTTTTCGACATCGCCAGATACATGAAGGTTGGACGGGCAATTGTAATCCTTAGGACGGGCACCAGCTATGACCAGATACCCCTCTCGTGAACCAAACATTGCAGAGACCTTATCAATAAACTCTTGGATCTCGGTCAATTTCATGACCACAATGACACCAACAGCGTCATCGTTATCAAAAGCCTGTTGAATTTGATTACAAATAATTTCCAAAAGGTAATTCATAGTCATTCTCCCCTCGACACGCGGAAAATACCATCAGCAAGTATTTGCCCATAACCCATGTCACAAATCTGTGCGATGAAAGCTTCCCCGTTCATAGTTAATTCATCTTCGTCAATCCGCATCATCCGTAAATGTTCGGAACAAAAATCATAGTCACTTTCCAAGGCCCCTGTTACGACATCAAAATTATTACGCAAACGCAATAAAAATTCATCGCCTGCAAGGTTTTCATTTTTATGAACGGTCGATATAATCAGCATACCTGTTATATCTTGAGAAAATCGGAAATACGGTTTAACACGCGGTGTCGCAGGATATAAAATCCCAGTCCTTAACCCAAGTCCTCGAATATACTTATCCGGATTAGTATCACTTGACGTTGCCACCATGTTGTGGATTGCATATCCCAATTGCCGTAATCGCTTTCCCTTATCGGGTTCATCCTTTGCGACGTTTTTAGCAGATCGCCACACCTCATTATTTTGTTCCGCTTTTTTCTTGTCTGATCTAGTCTGCTGCTTCTTTTCATCATATAATGGGGCCTGATCAAGACGCATCAAATCTCGAAATGACAAATCGTATTCCTCAAATTTCTTTGAATAACTTGAGGTATAAAATCTGGCTAGTGATTGCCCGATTTGGCAAACTGAATTTCTTGATGAATCTACTAATGAAGATCTGCGAATATCTGCATATACAGCGAGAAAAGGTAATACACCAGGGCTCCCAGAATCGTGAAAAACTTCCTGCTTTGATAAATAACGAATTAAGTGAAATATAGCAAACTGAACAACTGTCCGGATTGCAAGCAATTTGGGCAGTCCATCAATATTTTCTTGCAAACATTTACCGCTTCTTTGAACTGATGCAATATATTCCTGCCACGCAGTATTCTTTTTCTGCTTATTGGTCCACTTCGGAAGTTTTCCAACATCTTCATCCACCGGAATCATATCACACTTTATGGGACTAAATAACAAAGAAATTTCATCACTCTGATCACATAATAGTTTCTTCACAAATTCTGATAGTTCTGGACATGCCTCTTTAATGATTCCGGCCCCGATCTCACCGACCTCCTCATATCGCGCCTTAGATGTAACGAATTGTGCTGAAGCCGCGGAATATGACACAGAGCTCCCCTTCTCTCCAAATACAGCAGAGTCCGCACTCAGCAAAGATTGCATCATTACTCTCAAAGCCTGCACATCGTCCTGCTCGATTTCCTTTTCAATAATGGCTTGACCACGCAATTCTTCCATTATCTCTGAAATTTCGCAACCCCGCTGAATCTGTCCTTTGGCATTTACCACATATACCACACGACTCAATAAATCGGTATCAGCACGTTGTCCCAGGATACCCCGGAAAAAACCGGTGGCAAAATGAACAGGTTTTGCCTTGTCACCAGATAAACGAAATCCAATTTCCTCGTCGTCAACTTCAGAGCGGATTTGTTTTAAGCTAAAATCAAATGAATCTTTCATCAAAAAAACACCTTTCTGTGAATGCCGACATAACGATTTTCAGCGGTATCAACTTCAACCGAGATTTTTTCCTTGCGCTTCAAATCGTACAAAGTTATCTGTTTATCATCATCGTCTGAATCGCTACATGAATCCAAATCTTCCATAAATCTCCAAATTTTCTTCGCATAATTATTCTCTTCTAATGCCCAAACTGGCACTTTTTGTTCCGAGTATTCGAGCAACTTGAACATCCCAAAATCAATTTTAATACATTTATGAGAACGTTCTTCGCGAAGCCAAACATAATTGATCGGGGTTGAAATACCTTCTTGCATTGAAGGTAATAACCGAGGTCTTACTATTGAAAATTCACTGCGAGGTACACTTCCCTTGGAAAGAATGATTTTTCGTGAACTATTGTCAAATCTGAATCCACGCCAAACAGGGAAAGCCTCATTGTTTTCTGTCTTGGATTCTCGATCACCGATGAAACCGCGGAGTCGAGCCAAGATTTCCTTTAACTGTCGTTTTTCAGCAAGGTTCAAAAAGGCTTCAAAACCAGCCACAGAATTTCGTTTCCGATTTTCGAGGAGACTTCCTCCCGACTCGTGAAAAAAATAAAAAGCTCGTTTACGACGATTAAAATCCGACAATGAAGTGTCATCGACAGCCGATGGGGGTTCTGCTGTTCCTGGGGTCCATGCATCACCAGAGAAGTCGCCAACTACAAGTTGCTCGTCCAATTCGGGCATTGAGATTTGAGCAGGATCAAATACCGAACGTACCGCTTTAAAAAGATTTCCGCGACCTTCTTCGTAAATTAAATTTTCAATTCGGTAACGATCACATTCAGAATCACCGACGACATCCTTACATGGATGATTCCAAAAAACCAGATATGAAAAAAACGCCTGGACATCGCGAATTGTAATATGTTGTCCAACTAGTTCTACGCGATGAAATATTTTTTGAATCCGTTCCTTAAACCTCGGCGACCTTATAATTGCTGCGTGTTTTTGAAATCCACATTCGCTATAAAACGGACATTTATTGCATTCCGTAAAATTTTTTCTTCCTGTCATTTGTTCAATAACTCCAGAAACGACACTTGGATCAAGAGCAGATCGTAATCCCAGATTGAAAACAACGACATCGCTGTTATCAAAACCTGGCATGTCTTTATCGCTAATACCAAATTCAAATTGACGGTAGGCTTCTGAAACGACAGGAGGGACTTTCTTTGGAGAAAGATGAACCAATTCATCCAAAATAGAAGCGTTAATTGCAATTAAAAATGGAACTTTCTTCTTCCTGGTCTCCATCCATTTCTTTGCAATTGCTTCGGTAGACAAAGTGCTAGCATCATAAATCGGTTCAATTCTGCTATCAATTCTCAGTATCTGTTCTTCAAGAACCCGAAGAATATGAGTTTTACCATCTCCCGGATTACCAGTTAAAACACAATCTTTCCCTTTGCGGATAGTATTTAGTATAGCTTCGTCGAGATTTGTTTTAATATGTATTGCCTTTAAGATTTTTAAGTCAGTCGAATCAGAATACGAACTGCCATTTTTGTAGAATCTCCGTAAGAATTGGATTCGTTCTGGTCCGGCAAAACGTTCTGCTTGTTTTTCAAAAGAAAATTCATCCTCTCCTTCTGTGTTCATTGTTTCCTCCGTTTCCTTAGTGAGATATTTGCCGACCATGTGTCGATTCATCTCATCATTCAAGTCAAAGGCAGAAATCCGGTCCATCGCGGGAGCATATTCCAACCGCTTTCGCAACCAACGCTCCATCCAAAAACTAATGATCTGATTGGTGCCATCTTCTCCATCCGTTCGCGACTCGTAGTATTTGGGACTTTTGTCAATACCTAATAAATATTCAAATAAATTGCTGATCAGCGGTGCGGCATAGATAATCCGCGACATTGAGTGAGTCGTAAAAGCACTGACGGAATTGCTTCCATCAGATTTTAAGAGTGTTCGAACGCCTTCCCCAAGTAATCTTAACTTAGGACTTGCCCCTTCCCCGAATTGATGGTTTACCGTCTGCGAACCGTTTTTTTCAAGTACAATCTCAAGTGCCTCGGTGGTTTGCCGACTAATGTGAAATGTCCCGAACCCCTGCGTACGTTTCTCCATTTCTACGTAACGGAGATCAAAAGATGAAGAAATATTTTCTTTCGGAATAACAAGTCGATTATACTGACTCGAACCAACACTGTAGAGCGAAGTTGTTCCGACATAGACCAAATCCGGTTTTCGAATTACAGCTTCGCCAAGCATTTGAGAGGCAATTTCACTTGGTCTATTTTTGTATTTTTCTCTGTAGGTGTCAATTACATATGGAGTTAATGCTGACAGGGCAACCAATTTTCCAACCAAAAGTTCATTATATGGTTGGATTGCCCCACAAACATTCAGTTCAAGTAGACTTGAACCGATATGTTTTTCTTTTTGTGCCTGTAGAGCAACAGTTATAGCGGGGTATATCGCGGGAAAATCATCATAAGTTAAATTTTGATAACCCCCTTTCCTCTCTATAAATTCATTTATTTGCCGTCGTGCATCCAAGAGACTCGCTAACTTCTCGCCACGTTTTTTTCTGAAGAGCAATATCTTTGAAGATTCAGAATTTGCCCTGAATTCATCTCCTGCGAGAGACTCCCTTCGTTTATCTTTTGTTGACTGTGCAGAATTCCGTAATTTTGCGATGAATTCGGCAGTCGGATTAGCTTTGCGTTGTGCGGTAAGTCTAAATCCCCTTGTATCAATACTGGAGATACCATCGGATAAATAGGTATTTATTTGATTCAATATCTCGACGGGCGAAAATCCTCGGTCTGTCAGTTTTTTGACAAAGGAATCAGCAGTCCACCCCAAATATTCATCTCGGGGTCCCATTGCCAATGCGCAATTATCAAGAGACGAAATTCCCATAATAGGGTGCCCTGGTAATGCTTTGTTGCGAATCAGGTATTGCATTGAGCGTCCAGGCGTATTCTCAGCAGGACTTGACCAAGTATAGCGAAAGTAACGCCATATATCCAAGAGACGCAAACCTGTTGTTGCATCAAAACTGTTATCGACCAATTGCAATTCAGGATCAATAACATCTCGCAAGTCAAGTTTACCCTTAATCACATTATGGAGTTGCTTTGCCAGCATTTTCCCATCTGTCATAAGAACCGAAATAGGAAGTTTTTGTTTTGCCCAACATCCCTGTTCCACCTTAATAATAAAATCCCGATTTTCTTCTAACACCCTACATCTACTCGACTCCATACACCTTTGGAGTTGTTCTTTCGTTGATTGGATGCTTATTCCACTTTTCGAATCTTGAATGCCGGAAGCAATAAAAGTGTTGAGCATTAATTGACCATATTCGAA
>Ga0079305_1003610_pt1 | contig 10173 bp, 5 predicted proteins | sample LMS_cellobiose_e_FD_79183 | JGI IMG/M metagenome (GOLD analysis project Ga0079305, IMG submission 79183) | Rumen-fistulated moose microbial communities from Alaska, USA - LMS_cellobiose_enrichment | ecosystem: Host-associated > Mammals > Digestive system > Stomach > Rumen fluid ...
GGAAGGAAGTCAAAGTCTGTTGCTCCGTAATACTGCCGAAAGCGCGATACGTAATTTTGCCATCTGGTGGATGGATCTTGGCGGCACAGGTTGGTTTGAGGACGCGAGATTCTGGGATATTATGAAACAACTCAGAAGTATGGACGAGTATTTTCTGAACAATCCGACGCCTTATTCGCCCGAAGTTGGAATTTTCCTTGATGAAGCATCCGTATTGAAGATTACGGCAGGAAAACATTCCGCGGAAATGATTCGCAATGTTCGCGTTCCGTTTAACCGGCTTGGCACTCCATATGGTCAATATCTTCTGGACGACTTGATCAGCGGTCGTGTTCAGCCGCCAAAACTTTGCGTTGTATTGAATCCCCAATGTTTAACGGAAGAACAAATCGCGAAAATCCGGGACATCACCAAAGATGTGACCTTGCTCTTCATTGACCTGAAAGGGACAAACGTAGAGGAATTGAGAGACGCGGCTCAAAAAGCGGATGTTCACTTATATACCAGGGAAGCATGTAACGTCTGGGCCAGCGGTCCTTATGTTGTTTTGCATGGCGCGAACGATGGCGAAATTCACTTTACCGCCCAAACCGGGAACGTTATTTACGATGAAATAACCGGAGAAGTGCTGACTGACAGCAAGCAGTTGACTTTTCCGATTAAAAAGGGAGAAACCCGTGTTTTCCGCTGTTGTCCGTGATCAGGAAAAAAATGTCTCCTGATGAAATTTTATCTGATGCCATGATGATCTGTTATTTGATTTTGAGACTAACCGTAATGATGGCGCAAGATATATATAAACAAGTTTATTCGTCCCTATGAAAAAGGCCGCTGTTTTGAAACGGAAAACGGCGGCCTTCTCATCCTGAAAACCTTTAATGTCAGTATATCATAATCTGTGATTGAAATACCGGCTTTTCCGTCGTTTTCATCTTCTGCCGGTAAAGATCTCAAAAATTCCTGTCCACCGTGATCAATGCTTTTTAATCTTTTATGTTTTTCGGGCAGGGGAGTGGTCAGAAGAATCCCAGAATTTTACGTTTGTAAAAAGGATGGATATTCCTGATGGCATTCTGTCCCAAATCCGATTTCACGTCGATGATTTCAAGAGGAAACTCGGAGGAGCAGGAGATTCCGATTTCCGTTATCTGAGGAATGAATTCACCCAGATTTTTCTTTGATTCGATGACGATTAAATAAGTCCGTTCCGTTCCTTTTTTCTTTAATTGCAGATAGGCCGCTTTTATACTTTTTTGTGTTTTAAAGTATTTTGAAAGAGCTTTCACAAGTTTTTTTGGATAGCGTTTGGGACGACCAAGCTTTATCGCTACATTATCATTTTGCAGAGAGTCGCTGGAAGATAAAAATGAAGATCCCTCGGGAAGTCGCGTCGTTTCGTTTTCAGCAGATGGCGATTTCAATACCATGCTCTGAAGAGTTAACCTGTTAAAAATAAGATTAACGCCCGAGGGATTTAACACAAGTCCGGCGTAGTGATTTCCATCCAGAACAAGCGTCTGGCAGTTACTGAAAGAAAGAACCATTGTATCCGGGCGTCGTGGACAACTGGCGCTCCAGCGTTTCAGCTCCTGTGAATCCGTGAAAACCGGCAAAAAACGGTTTCCCCCTGAATCCTGTATCGACAAAAAAACAACATCCTGAGGAGAAAACACCGATTGATGCGGAGATTGTGACAGCGTATGCGGTTTTGAATTTGATTCCGGTTTTTCAGGTATTGCAACAGTGACAGGAACCAGAAGACGGGCTTTTTTCAATAAATCAAAAACCCGTGCAATATTTGCTGCCGGGTCTTCGTTCTGTAAAATTTTAATGCAATTCAGAAGTTCATCATTTGTGACAGATTCAATAAAGGACATGTTTCCTCCTGAAATCTTTGTCCGATTACCAATACCGTAAAATCATTGCCATTCCGATTTTTCAAATTTCAGCACAAATCTGTAACAACAGTCATTGACCAAACCGAGGCGTCGGTATTTCAGACTGACCTGGCCCAGCGCAGCGTATCAACAGCAGTTGCCCCGTAATAATCGCAACCAGCCTTGTCCGCAAGTAACTGACTTGCAGCCGCGCCACCAACGCAGATTTTTACAGAGTCTCGCAAGCCGGCATTTTTGATCGCTTCGATCGTGTCAAAAACTGACTGATAACAGGTCGTCAGAAGCAGGCTCATGCCAACGACCACCGGTTTATATTCCCGGATAGCCTCCACAAATTTTTCCGGCGGGACATCGACGCCAAGATCAACAACCTTAAAACCGGCTCCCTGAAAAATCATTGTTGTGATATTTTTGCCAATATCATGAATATCATTTTTCACGGTTCCAATCAGTAATGTCTTCTGATTGGGATCAACCACTTCATTTTTCATCAGCGGTTCCAGTAAGTCGACGATCTGATTCATCAGCATGCCGGCGAACATCAGGTCGGGAATAAAAGCGTCTCCGTCCTCAAAACGCTGACCAAGTTCTGACATGGCCACGTTGCATTCAGTAATAATTTCAGAAACAGGGGTTTGCGACTCTATTTTTTCCCGAACGATTCGCAGGGTTTCTTCTTCATCACAATCGACCAACGCATCTACCAGCTCGGACATTTGTTTAACTCCAGTTTATCATAAGGGAAATGAATAAATTTACTGTTCAGAAGGAACGCTGTTTTATCCTGTTAATTCAGCTTCCGCTTTACCAATAAGGCAACGACGCTTCCTATTATACCGAAATTATTCCTAATGTAAATTTCAATTACGCCAAAAACAGCCTTTCATCCCCTGTTTTATCAAAAAATGCCTGTTTTGCAAAGTGATATTCCAAAACAGGCGATTATTTAATCAACATGTCAGGTTCAAAAATTTTTATTTTAAAAGAATTTGAGAATCCGGGTTTCTCCCAGTTTCAACGGAATGACAACCTGAGGAGTGTCGGAGAGTTTTTCTCCCGTGATTCCGTCGTAAACGGCGAGCCCCTGATTGGCGGTAAAGTGAACATCGCCGTCCGCCGCCCCGTGAAGTACGGCGTAAGGTCCGTTGGCCCAGACGTTACATACTTCCTGAGTAAACATATGAACGCCTGCTTTTTGTGCCGCCTCGCAAAGCTGTTCACGGGTACCGCCTTTTTCATCAATCCAGAGAAGGACGGAATCTTTCGTCTTTTCCCGAATCTGAACTTTTTGTTCGTCGGTCAGACAGTTGGGATTCAGTACAACGCAAAGTTTCGGGGCAGCGACCCGGCCGCTTAACAGGTCGTCCAGCAGATATTGACCGTAAGGCGTTCCCATCCGGTTTAACGGTTGCCGTAACAGAGAAACCATGGCCGTCGTATTTTTGCCGGTCGATACCTTCAGCATGGAACCTTCGTCAAGAAAAACGCCAATTTCAGGCCGATACGGAGTCGGGGTTGTCAGAAAATATTCGTCCATCTCTTTAAGCTGATTCATTACATCCCAGAGAACCGGGTCGTTAAACCAGCCGATCGATCCCAAATCCATCCACCAGGTCGCGAAATCCCGGATAATTGCTTCTCCGGTGTTTCGTTTGAGAATATCGATTGTTTCCGCCTGATTCTTCACATAACAGTGATCCGTTTCATGGGACAGATAAGTTCGGGTATCGTCTTCAAACAGATACATTTTACCGGCGGCAGTAACACTTTCACCAGTCACCATACAGGAGCAACCGCCCCCCCGCTGACGTTCAGAATAGGAAACCGGCGAACAGATAATATCAATATCCGGGGAGTCCAGCAGAGCCCGAAGATTATAATGAGCGGACGCGGCCGGTCCTTTGGCAACCGTGCCGAATTCAAAAGAATAACCATAAAAGAAGATTGACAATTTTCTGTTGCCGGTGTTTTCCCGGATGGTTTTCCCCAGCGCCAGAACGGTGTCGGTCATCTCTTTCTGCATCCAGATATTAAGGTCGATCAGTGACTGATGACGTGGGTCGATATTCGGATCCAGTTTGGGCTGAGTCAGTGCTTCCTGACGCAATTCCAACTGCGGAACCGTCACGGTATCAAGCGTTACGGAAGTATCTTTCCAGGCTTTTTGAAGATTTTCATCGGTAATATATTTTTCCCTGAGCCATTGGCGCCAGGAAATTTCATCCGCTTTACCGTATCCGGTAAATCCCTGTATCCAGGTATTGATAGTAAACCATTCATTAGTGTTCTGACCGCATGGGTGGTAACCAATGACGGAATCGCCATATCTGGCCTCAAGATGTTGAATCAGGGCCGCAAGCGCCTGACAGGCTGTTTGACGATATTTCAGTGAAGAAACAGATTCCGAGTCCCATCGGCAATCAACCTTGGCCGATCGGTCTTCCCCTTTCCAGCCGATTTTTTCGTCAGGGTTCTGTTTCAACCACCAATCCGGAGCGTCTACACAAACTCGCGGCAGGAGCAATGCATTGGGATTCACTTTAAGAATTTGATCGCAAATCTGGTCAAGCCGTCCCCAGTTCCACTTTCCATCCTGAGGAATCCAATGAGCGGGATAATAGAAAGAAACAATATTGCCCCCCACATCACGGGCAAGTTTTACCTGTTCAAGAAATACATTAGTATCCGTCAGATCGCCGCCCAGCGATACATAAACGTCACCGGGCCGATAAACGCCAAGCATGACATCTCCCGGCCGGGACGCCCAAATATCGAACTCGATATGATAGGTTTTGTTGGCCTTCAGATCAAGATTGGTGTTATGATGAATATGAAAATCGTAAGCAAGGTCTTTCGGCGGATCCTCAATGGTAATCAGAACAGCGTTGGAATCATGGTTTTGCGGTTTGCCGACACGAACTTTCGCAATGTTATGACCTTCCTTTGTGTCGTTCCAGACAGACCAGTTTTGAGTGAATTCGTCCTCCGATTCAAATGAATAAGGTCCGGCAATCGCTTTTCCCGTGTCTTTTTCGACAATAGAAAAATTATCGATGAAAAATTCCCCCGCTTCCTTTCCAAAACGAAAATGGAAGGTTCCTTTTTTTTCAGCGTCCACGGTCGGCGTATAATCATGCTCATAATGATACAGCTCCGTTTTCAACGAAATTGCCTGCCGTGAAATATAGTTTCCCCAAAAAATACGGGGAAGAATCGGAACGTCATTTTTGGTTATTCGCGGAACACCCTCCACCGGTTTGACTTCAAACCGGACACCACCGTTGTTTTGGGTGTTCTTGACCGCCTCAACAGTGCTGACAGAAAATCCGCCAATAGTCAACCCGGTTAAAAGAAACGAAAAAATCAGTTTTTTCACGTTAAAAAACATCGATTATCCTTTCCGTCATCTGACTTTATATCTCGTAATATGATCATACCTTTATATATATAATCCCTGTACAACCTATAGAACCATATCATTATATATAATGATATTACCGTTACTTTTATCAGCACGGTTTGTCTGTCCCTCTCTGATTTCAATGAACTATCTGGTATCGGTATCGTAAAGCTCAACTTCCCAAATACGGGCAAGATTTCCCGGCGTCGCGGTAATAAACAACCGGAATGTTTGAGCTGACGTTTCAGGAAAGCGAAGACCAATCAGGGAATAAGTATTTCCGACAACCACGGTTTCAGGAATGTCGACAAAAGTTCCGTTCTGTTCATACTGCAAAACAAAATCTTCAATCGGCGTCTGTCCAACAGCCTGTCCGGAGGCCACCCGTAAAGCGTTCAACCGGGTCGGCCCGTCAAAGGTGAAAGTAATCCAGTGGACGTCGGCCTTGTCACTGACCCAGCGTCCGGTGTTATCATTGAAATCAAACTGACCATCCGTAATGAATTTAGCGGGGTAGTCAACTTTGGGATAATAACTGGAAACCTCAATTTTCGCCTCTGGTGCCAGATTTTTTTCGCCTGCCGGAAGCCATTTGGGACGTATTCGCGTTTTAGCTGCTGGCGTTGGCTCCGCGACTCCGCTGGTCATCAGAACTTTAAGTTCGTCCAGATAATTCTGATAAACCGCACGGGGAAGGCAGTCATGTTTTTTACAGACCGACGCCGCCATTCCAACCACTTCGCCCATCATTCCTCCGGTTCTCATAACCCGGATCGTTCCCAGCGCAACATGCGTAACGCTGATATCACGTCCCGCCATAAACAGATTGTTGACGTTTCGGGAATAAAAACAGCGGTAGGGAATTGCGTAAGGATGTATTTCAATTTGTTCACAGATTGTCCGGAATTCCTGACCGGGAAAAGCCTGGACATTTTGAGGTTCCGGGTAATGAAGGTCGATGGACCAGGTCGTTGTGACGGAAGCGTCTTCCCATTCCACCTGATTGACAATATCATCCTCCTTCAGGACAACATCGCCAAGCAGACGCCGGGATTCCCGTTTGCCTGCCAGAAAGGATACCCAGCCGAAGCTCCTGTTTTTAACCTTTTCTGCCCATTCACCGGTCATTTTGTTTTTCATGTAGGACCAGTGACCATAAGCGGCGCGGAGTCCGTTGTCCCGTATCCGTTCAATATCGTCGATTTGATTGTCATTCAGCCCGGTTTCCCAATCCCAGTCGCCGTGATCCGACGGCTTGATCGTATCCGGATTAAACTGAATTGCCCAGGGAAGCTCTGGGAAAACGGTCGGATGTCCCGTATCAACCGTATTCCATTGAATGGAAGCGCCCATTGTCATGGAATCCGCCTGTTCCGGAGCCATGGATTCGCCTGTTTCCGCTTTTGATTCACGCCCCATTCGCCAGTCGGCGCCCGCCAGAAAACCAAGGTTGGCGTCGCCGGTACAGTCGGCAAAGAGCTTTCCTTTAAAACGTAAAATCTGACCGGTTTCTATATTTTCACCATAAACGGCGCTGATGATCCGCTGACCTTCCTGTTCCGTAACATCAACCGCGTTTACCTGAGTGTTAAGGTAGAGGTCGATATTGGGCTCTTTCTGAACCAGTTCGAGCCGCTGTGTATCTTTGTAATGTTCCGCCTCCCTCGCGTTTCCTCCGGCGTGCGGTCCCATTAAATAAGTCAGATTGCCAAGGTTAGGGTAGGGATCCTGATTGATATTTCCGTTCAGGTGAACACGAACTTCGGTACTTCCGTTCCCGCCTAAAACCGGACGATTTTGAATGAGCGCAACTTCCGAGCCGAGCCGGGCCGCGGAGATTGCGGCGCATGTTCCGGCAAGACCGCCACCTACAACAACCAGATCATATTGTTTTTCTCTCGCGTCCGGAATAACGTCGGGAATATTTAATCCCTCCCGACGCAACGGCACGAGTGATTCCCCATCATTCGGGGGAATAAAACCGTCATCCGCCGTCAGGCAAATCGCATCAATCCGCCCATCAAAACCCGTTAAATCATGAAGGATAAGCGGAATTTCCTGTTGAAGCTGATGTTCCTGAATCGTGATGGATTCCCCCTGTTGCCATGCCCAGTTGGCAGATGAATTTCCAAAAATGGTTTTCAGTGTGTTATCGCCGATTGTTACCTGAAAACGACCGGGCGAGTATTCTGGCGGGGCCGGGGTATCAACATATTCCGCCGGAATCCAGGGAGAAACCCAGTTCCGTGTTCGGACATAAACGCGATACTCTCCGACAGCGGGAAATTTAATTTGAGTTTGGGCGTCCGTGACCGGCTGGCCGAATCCGTGAGCGAGCAAAACCGGAGAGCCAAGCTGATCCATGAACTGATTATCAACAATCCAGCCCCCTTTTTCCGCAAAGCCTTCCGCTTCAAGAAATATCGTTTTACGGTAATCCTTCAAATACTGCGCATATCCACAGGGGATCTCGAAGAACAGGGTAAAAACAGGAAAAAACAATACGCAAAGATAAAAGCGGAACGATAAATGCTCTCTGTTTTTCCTGTACTGACGGATCAGTGTATTCATGATTTCCACTTTCGATATCTAATAAGAAATGATCCTAGACAGATTTTCTGTTTAAAAACAGAATAATATACTGAAAGGAAACAGTTTTACGGATTACGGGTCAGGGAAGTTGAGGAATTTAACGTGCTAGATTCCTAATATTTATGAATTGCGTTTGAGGAATCGTATCTGTTTCAGGATAAAAAACACAGGTTAAGCAGATATTGGTAAAAAGGTTACCTGAAATTCCAAAAACATCCGGACATGAAATGCCGGAAATAAAGTAAAGAATTTCAGGTAGAGAAATATTATAACAAAAACGTTAATTTACAATGATCACAGGGGATCACGGCTGAATTTTTTCAACTGTCCGGGCGGCTTCCTTCAGGAAATCGGCAATTCCTTCAAGTCCGTCGGTCAGTTTGGTTTCCAGGAAGGTATCGACGGCTTCGTTGGCCATCCATTCCCCCCAAATCATCGCTCCAAGGCACAGAACATTGGCATCGTTAATGGCACGGCACATTTTGGCGGCAAAAACAGATTCCACAACAGCAGCGCGGACTCCCTTGAAACGATTGGCAATAACAGACATTCCCATTCCGGTTCCACAAAGAAGAACGCCGCGGGTCGCTTTTCCTTCCTGCATCAGTTTACAGGCGGTAACGCAGCTTTCGTAGTATGGGATTTCATTTCCTTCGGAAGCGCCGACATCGATAACTTCATGTCCTTTTTCCTCAAGATGGGCGACAATGGATTTCTTCAGACCAAGTGCAAACGGATCCGCCGCGAATACGATTTTCATATCAAATCCTCTTTTTCTTTTAATATACAAAGTACCTTTTTAAAATTTACATGTCCCTGAGAACATCCCGCCTTTACCGATCACGCCAAAATAAACATTGGCGATATAAACCTTCTTTTGTTTCAGTCCGATAAATTTCAGATTGTCAAATTCAGGAAATACACAAAACCTGTTCTTTTATTTTAACGATCTAAAGTCTTTCTGTCCATAACGGTTTTCTGAAAATCAGTTGTGATATTTTAATTATCAGCCAAAGTAAACGTCAATCGGGCAATAATCAAACCACCGTTTTTATTATCTTCTTTTACCACACTCCCAAATCTGCGGTTTTTTGCCCGGAAACAGGAGGTATTCCGGATGCCAGTCTCCGGGTTATCAATATGAGATCATGCCGACATAACCGGATTACCGGGTATTTTCCCCGAGGTTATTTTTCAAGGTCAGGCCACTGTTCATCAACGATGGGGATCCCCTGAATTTTTTCCGGATCCAAGACAACATGCTTGATATGGGTTCGTTTCCAGGTGTAAACAATGTGAATCAGACCGTCCTTTGACTGAATAACCGCCGGATAGGAAAATTCACATCGGGGCGTTTCCTCCAGTTTGCAGACCGCTTCCCATTGTTCACCGTCCACACTGACGGCAACATTGAGCATTTCCCGATGTTTTGGCGTTGTTTGGGCGTTTGTATGGTTATAAACAAGAAGCTGCCGTCCGTCCCGCAAAGTAACCGCGTCGATCCCGCTGTTCGGATTGGGTAAGGGGAGTCCGGACATTTTTCCCCAGGTCACCCCCTGATCGTCCGACCAGAGCTGCCATAAGTTTTTCCAGGGGCTTCCGGGACGACAAATCATCTGGATTCGACCGTCCGCGTAACGGAGAAGTGTTGGCTGAATGGCCCCATGAGCCTTATCGTTAAGCGGAGGGCTTTTTATCCATTCTTCGGCGTCGGGAAGGAGCCGTTCCACATGAATAATCCAGCCGTCATGCTCTGTGCTACTACCGGAAAGAATGGTTCCGTCACTTAACTGTATCGGTTTATTTTTAACCGGACCGATCAACCCTTCCGGCAACATGGTCCGGTTTTCCCAGGTCCGGCCGTTATCAATGGAAGTCTTGTAAACACCCCGCCAGGTTGCGATTTTATCGCTGACTTTATAAAAAAGATAGAGCGGTCCGTCAGAAGGCTGAAAGAGAACGGGATTCCAGCAGGGAACATTGTTTTCGTCGGCGGCGATTATCGGTTCCGTCCATTTTCCGTCAATACAGGTCGAACACCAGATTTTTACATCTTTATCACCCTCTCCGGTTCCGCCGAACCAGGCGGCAATAAGATATCCCCCGGCGGTTTCTTCAATCGTCGAGGCATGGCATTGAGCAAACGGGGCGGATTCAAAAATAAATTCGTTTGTTACCACAACCTTTTCCAACGACGGAAACGAGACGACAGAAGGTTTGGAGTTCTCTGCAAACAAACCGGTTGCCGACAAAGTCAGAAGAAATATTAAGGTAAAAACATAA
>Ga0079305_1003611_pt1 | contig 10172 bp, 5 predicted proteins | sample LMS_cellobiose_e_FD_79183 | JGI IMG/M metagenome (GOLD analysis project Ga0079305, IMG submission 79183) | Rumen-fistulated moose microbial communities from Alaska, USA - LMS_cellobiose_enrichment | ecosystem: Host-associated > Mammals > Digestive system > Stomach > Rumen fluid ...
AGAATAATCAGCATCAGCCCGCAGCGGCTCCGGAGTTGTTTGTCTTCCGGGTGGAGTGATCGGGTCAGAATACATTCTTGAAACAAACAGAGCAGCAAGGCGAAAATTCCCCAAAATCCAAGGAGCTGATAACCGATAATCGCGGAGATGGACGTCATGGCAAGACGACCGCCGGGTTTTTTTATAAAACGGAAAATAATCAATTGCGTTAACGCGATCAGCAGACCGGGAACCGGGGAGAGCATAAGCGTCGTATTAAACGGAACAAAAATATAGTATGACCACCAGGTGGGGAGAATGGCCAGAAGGCATGATGGAATAAAGGAAAGAATGTATTTTTTGTTATACAGTGAAAATATAATGGCGGTTTCGATCTGGATCAGGGTGAGCAACAGGGCGAAAATGATCCCGCCATATATCGGATAGTAAAAAAACTGGAACAGAAACGCGGTCAGCCAGGCGAGAAATTCGGCCGGCATGCTTAACGATCGCAGGAAAAAATCAGATCGATAAATAAAAACGGTGCTTTCCTGAGCTGTGTAGAAAAATTCCCCATACCGGATACCGAGAAACCAACAGAAAAACAGAAAAAAAAGACCGCTTATCAACCAATATACCGGCATTGGCATAATGCCCTGAGGATTTTCCGGTTGAATTTTTTGCTTATGATTCGGCATTTCCGAACTCCTGTTCTCCTGGTTTTGCTGGGGGGAGGTTTATTGACACTGTCAACGGGATCCGGGATCGCTACGACGTTATTTTGTCAAATGTCCTGACTCAGCATGAAATGGAACCCGTTTCACCCGATTTTATTTTATTCCCTTTTTCTGTTCCGTGCAACTGGAGTATGGAATTTTTTGTCACGGAGAAATGGTTGTTTTCCATATTTCCGGGATTCAATGACTTGACTTTATGTTCTGAGTCTGATTCAATGAAAAAACGGTTTGTGAATATAATCTGTTTTTGAAGAATCACACCAGACTGTCTGGCGGCGGTGTCAACAACAGTTGGCACTTTTACCGGAATAATTTTTGTTTTTATAACGGGAGGATGATATGAAACGCGGTTCAGGTGTTTTGGGAATGGTATTGTTTCTGTTTTTTACGGGGGGAATGCTTTCTTATGCGCAGGAAAAAAGCTATGTTCCTTTAAAAATCTGGGATGCGGCAAAACATAATGCGTTTACGGATATTATTAAATATAACGGTCAGTTTTACTGTACATTTCGTGAGTCCTCCGTAGGACACATTCCAGGTGACACACCGGGGGACGGCGATGGCGAGGTCCGTGTTCTTTCGAGTCAGGATGGCAAGGAATGGCGGTCTGTCGCTTTATTGAAACGTTCCCCCTTTGATTTGCGTGATGCCAAACTGAGTCTGATGCCCGATGGCCGGCTTATGGTTTCCATGGGGGGGAGCATTTATAATCATGGTCTGCAAAAACGTGTTTCCCAGGTCTCGTTTTCCGATAAGCAGGATCATTTTTCCGAACCGCAGGACGTCATTATTGACGAATCCATTCGGACGTCAACTGACTGGCTCTGGCGTGTTACCTGGTTTCAGGGAACAGGATACGGTGTTGTCTATCAGCTGACCGGGGATGACTGGGAAGTCTGGCTTATTGAAACGCAGGATGGGATTCATTATAAAAAGGTGTCCCAACTGGCCGTAACGGGCTGTCCCAACGAGGCAACGGTTCGCGTTAAACCGAATGGGGAAATGTGGATTCTTATACGTCGTGAAGCGGGTAATGGCTGCGCTTATCTCGGTAAAAGCATGAGTCCGTATACCGACTGGACCTGGACGGATACCGGTGTTTCTCTTGGCGGACCGAATTTCATTTTTTTGCCGAATGGCAAAGTTCTGGCAGGTGGTCGCGTTGAGGGAAAAACAGGACTTGGTTTTCTGACTGATGAAGGAAAATTTCAGCTTTTTACAACGTTGCCAAGTGACGGGGACAACAGCTATCCCGGTTTCCTTGTTCAGGATGATTTGCTCTATGTTTCCTATTACTCCAGCCATGAGGGAAAAACGGCGATTTATCTGGTTACAATTCCATTAAAGGATCTGGAATGAGTTTTTTCAGAACATGGAAAAACGATTAGGGGCAAAAGCCGTTTTATTTTTTGTCATGGAATTTTTTATATTGCAAAATCAAAAAGGGTAACGGTAAAACTAGAGAATAAAACTGCCTTCGGAACGGTATCTTCCTGGCGTTCGATACGGAACGCCTTGATAATCGGGCGGAAACATTTTTCAAAATGTTTTGAGAAGACCGGAAATTAATGTTGTTGCGTTCCGATGTACTGATGATAAACTGTTTCGGCGGCCCGGATAAGCGCGAACGCGATTTCGTCCGGCTCATTGAAAGTTTTTTCCGCGTTGGCCAGCAGGTGGTTGAAGTGATTTTCCAAGCGGCTTTTCATTGTTTCATCCTGTTGGCCGAGTATTTCAATGAGCTGGAATTTTATCCGCTGGTGAAAACGTTCGCCAGGCGATTCAAGGGAATCGACAAGCCGTTCAAATTCCGTTTGTTCATAAAGCTGCCGGAACAGCGTCAGATGAGAAGACAAGGCGAAATCCCTGGAGACCCCCGGTGTAAACCGGTTAATGGCTTTTTCAAGAAGAGTCGCCAATTTGCGGGCCGCTTTGGGGAGTTTGGCCTGAAGATGTGTCTTGATCAAATCCGCTAAAATAGAAACCGATTCTCCGGAATTCCCGTTGTCCGATAAAAGCGCAAGGGTTGTCCGGACATCGTTCTTTGCTGATTCCTTATCGCCATATAAAAATTCAAATTGCGCAAGGATCGAGATTCGTCTTAATTTTTCCACGTTTTTATTTTCTATTCCGGTATAGAACGCTTCATTGCAGGCGAGTTTGCGGGCCAGATCAAGATAACGCCTGGATTCGGGAGCAAGGGATTTTTCATAACGATGACGAATTTCCTCCGGAAGGGAATGTTCGTCAATTATTTTAAAGATTGTCGAAAGTGCGTCAAATGCCTGAAAACGCTCAATAAAATGCCGAATGAAATCGCCGTGTTCCAAAATAAAGGGCGATAAAATTTGAATATGGTGAGCAAACGTATTCAGTTCCTGACGCTCTGTTTCGCTGAGTTGGTTCCCTTTGGAATTCACGCCGGTTTCAATCGTTTTTTCAAGAATGGCGAGCTGATGCCTGGTTTCGATAAAAAGGGCGTGACGGATCCGGGCGATAGTGGAATTGGTTATCTTTCCAAACAGTGCCGCTTCCGTATCGAAGAATTTAATGAATCCTTCCGGAGTTTTAATAAGCGCCAGTTCCTGAGAAATTTCAGAACAAATGTTTGAAATACCGTCTATTGAGGAGTTGGGGAGAGATTCAGAATCCGACCGGCAAAATGAGATGTTAAAAAGTGTCGCATTGGCCAGTTTCGCAATGGCTGTCTCAAATTGATGTAGATCGTCCAGCTCATCCGCGAGTTTTAGTCCTTTGGCCCGTAACGCCTTGCCTTTGTCTGAGTTCAGGTCATTATTATTTTGAATTTCTGATGATATGGAAAGGATACAGAGGTAAATCGCGTTTTGGCGTTCTTCCTCATCGTCGATTTCCGCAAGCAGGGAGTCAACAACCAGTTCGGTAAATTGCCGATATTTGTCGATCTGCAACACGGCTTCAAGAAGCAGACGGCGCAGATATGCCTGTTCCGCCCGGTTGTTCACGTTACAGATCAACCCGAGGACCCGGTCAATTTGCGTCTGTACCTGTGTTTGCCAGTCCTGTTCAACATGCTGACTTTGGGGTATTTCTGTTTGTCCGGAGATTTGGGGGACAAAATTTTGAATATTCTTTTCCCATCGTAATAATTCAAGCGATTTACAGGCGACATTTGCCCGTTCGTTTGCCTCCGGAATCCCGTTAGCCAGTTCACCGATCCGGACGAAAACCTGATGAAAAAAATGTTGAATTGTTTTCCGGATTGTTGATGCGGAATTGTTGTCGAGCATTTGTTTGCCTGTTATTTATCATCAAAACAATGAAGAATTGTTCCGTGGTTAAAGTTTATGAAATTTTTGATATTACGCGGTAATTTCGGATATTTCAATTTACTTTTTATACTAATTGTATCTGATAGCAACGTCTTTTAAAGGATAACTTCCGGTAAAGGGTGGCTTGTGATAAAAACATTATTCCTGATAAACTTTAAGAAATTCATGAATTGGGCCCCTAATGTCAAAAGCTGTTCCGGTATCATTTCCTGGGATCCCGTTATCATAAAACCCTGTTTCCGTATGAAACAGGGCAACGTTTATTTTTATATTGGAACGGAGAACAGGGAGGTTATTCAGTAAATACCCTTATCAAAATTTTAATCCAAAACAGAAAGTTTTCAATTCAGGTGACGTCAGTAAATTATCTGGTATGAATCACGGGACAGGAAATGCTTGTCTGTTAAATAAAAATCTTTTTTACATATGTTCCGGGTTGTTGTCCATCTCTGATTTATGATAATGACACAAATTAAAAAATTTATGAAAAAATCGTTGATTTACTTGCTTGTGGTCTTTAATCCCACTATACTGTTTTATATTCGGTTATGATTTTGTTTAGCCCCACCTTTGACTACTTCTGATTGATACGTCCGATACAGGAGCTTCCATGACATTTTGTATGAAAAACTGCGAAAAAAGAGTTTTGTTGTTGTTATTTGTTGTTTCCGGAATGTTTGTTTTGACAAGCCGTATGATTTTTGCCCAGTCGGCAGGGGTACCCTGGAAAGGAATTGACGGTTTGAACCGTTCTCTTGTGACGGTGGAAAAAACCGGGGGGCCCCGTCCCAACAAAGCGGTTGGCATTTTTTATTTTATCTGGCATTCACCGAAATCAACCAATATTCCGAAAGCTCCTTACGCGGATCACCCGTATGACGTCCAGAAAATACTGGAAGCGGATCCGGATGCCCCGAACAAGGATGATTCCCCGCTCTGGGGAGGAATCGGTCAGTTTCATTATTGGGGGGAACCGTTGTATGGATATTATCGCGCTGATGATCCCTGGGTCCAGCGTCGGCATATTCAACTTCTCGCCGATGCCGGCGTCGACTTTCTTGTTTTTGATACGACAAACAGACTTACTTATCCGGAAGTTTATAAGCCGCTTTGCGACATGATGATGACCATTCGGGCGGAAGGAGGGAAAACGCCTCAAATTACGTTTATGCTCAATACCAAGGCGTCCGAGACGGCGGACGAGCTTTGGAATGACCTGTACAAGACCGGGAAATATGAGGAACTGTTTTTTAAACTGGATGGTAAACCGTTATTGATTGGCGATCCGGCTCAAATTAAGAATGAGGAAATTAAAAAAAATATGACGTTACGTCGTGCCCATTGGCCATTCAAAATGGAAAACACGGAAAAAGCCTGGCACTGGGAAGCGACCTATCCGCAGCCTTATGGCTGGTCGGAAAGCCCGGATAAACCGGAACAGGTCAATGTTTCCGTTGCGCAGAATTTAAGTCGTTATGACGGGACTGTTGCCAATATGAACAGTGGTAAGGCACGGGGGCGAAGTTTTTGCAAAGGGCAGACGGAACCGGAAATGGCGACGGATGAAGGTCGGAACTTTTCGGAACAATGGAAACGGGCTTTTGAGCTTGATCCGCCTTATGTGATGATTACCGGCTGGAATGAATGGATCGCCGGACGTTGGAAGTATGGCGACATTTACGCTTTTGTCGATCAGTACGACCGGGAATACAGCCGGGATATTGAACCGATGAAAGGCGGACATCTGGATAATTATTTTTTACAGATGATTGATGGAATTCGAAGGTATAAGGGAACGCCGGAAAAACCGGGTGTGTCCGCGCATAAAACAATTCAGATTAACGCTGATTTTTCACAGTGGCAGGACATTCAGCCGGAATTAAGAGATCATTTGGGCGAGACGATTCCCCGTGATTTTGACGGTGTTGGCGGAACCCATTATGTGAACACAAGTGGACGTAATGACCTTGAATTAATGAAGGTGACACGGGACGATCAGAATTTCTATTTCTATCTCCGTACCCGGGAGGCGATCACTCCGGAAAGACCGGATAATCTGTGTCTGTTACTTGAGACGGATAACAATTTGAAAACCGGTTGGACTGGTGGCGATTACCTGATTGGGCGTCGCTACTCCGAAAAAGAAGCGTCTCTGGAAAAATTTGCCGGTCGTAAAACCAAAAGCGGCTGGAAATGGAAGGATTGTGGTTCTGTTCAATGGTTTGCCAGAGGGAACGAGCTGCATATGGCGGTTCCTTTTCATTTGATCGGTCTTTCTGAAGAAACGGTTTCACTGGACAAAATTTCCTTTAAATGGATTGACAACGCTTCCGATGAAATGACGCCGGGTGACCTGTATGTCAATGGTGATGTTGCCCCGGAGAGCCGTTTGTTTTACTCTGTTTCCGAATCGAAATAGGTTTTTGAAAAGGATCTGTGTAATACGTTGATACTGAATAACGTGTTTAACAATAAATTGTCTGTCCGCTGTTTCAGTAGCAGTTTACAACGGAATTATACCTGGATATCCCCCGGTTTATTTTAGGGGTATGGTATCATCTTCTGAATATTTCTCCTGAATTTTCAATGGATTTTTTGATTGTGATGAATAAAGATTTGTGATAAAATTTAAAGAAAAGAGAATTGTCTTTCAAACGTTCAGAAAAGGGTGAATTATGAGAAAATATTATTGGTTTGGTATACTGGTTTTGGGGTTGTGCGCGTTGGGTACCGGAGTTCGGGCTCAGGAATCCGATGTTCCGACCTGGGATGAAAATGCGACGGCAGAATCATTGGGATTGAACCCGATTCAATTTCCGGAAGATTTTTATCCGCTGTATCCGTGGGACCAGTCCGGATGGGCGAAAAATTATCAGCCGATAACGGAAGCCATCAAGGGAATGGGGGAATGCGATTTTACTCTTTCCTGTTTCGTTAGCGCAGATCAGGTTGATATGTGTGAGGAAAACGGGATGAAGTGTATTGTCACTCTGGAATTAAACCGGGAGGAGCTGAGGGAACCGGACCGGGAAAAGATTGAAGAATACATTAAAAACGGTGTTGAGTCGACGAAGGATAATCCGAATGTTATCGGATATTTCCTGATTGATGAACCTGGAGCCTATTTTTTCCCCGGTCTGGCAGTTGCGGTTGAAGCGGTTCAGAAATATGCGCCGGGAAAACTGGCTTATATCAACCTGTTCCCGGGGTACGCTTCGACGATTGGAGCGGACGCCGAATCCCAGCTGGGAACCCATTCGTTCCGTGAATATCTGGAACGATTTGTTCAGGAGGTCAAACCGCAGTTTCTCAGCTATGACAATTATCAGGTGGAATACACTGGTGATATGAAGGCGCCCGGCGGGGCCAGTTATTTTAACGATCTTCTGGAAGTTCGCCGGGTGGCGTTGAAATACAACCTGCCGTTCTGGAATATTGTCAGTAGTCTTTGTATTATGGAAAATTCGTCCGCTCCCCATCCGGCGCGTTTTGCCTATCAGTCCTACACATCACTTGCGGCAGGCGTCAACGGGCTCGGCTGGTTTCTGTACTATCCACTCGGCTGGGCTTACAGCCCCATTGATAAAAACGGTGAAAAAACGATTCAGTGGCACTATCTGCAAAATTTGAATCTTCAGGTCCGTAACCTTGGCGTCATTCTGAACAAATATAAATCAACACAGGTTTACTTTACCGAGCCGGCTCCTTATGAAGGGCTGCCGACGGAACCGGGGACTGTTATTAAAAACCTGTCGCTTCAGTTTACCAGTCGCGGTAATATTGAGGATACTCCGCAAGCAATGGTTGGCGAATTTGATTCGTTACAGAATACCGGCGATAAAGCGGTAATGATTGTCAACTTGAACTTTGCGCAGCCGCTTCTGGTCAAGTTCGACCTGGTTTCTGAATCCGGGACGCTTGAAGTTGTCAACGCGGCGACCGGAACCGCCAACGCGGTTGAAGAAGCCGGCAACGGTTTCTGGATTTTGCCGGGACACGGAACGCTTTTCCTGGTGAAGGAAAAATGATTTGTCCTTTGAATTTCTGATACCTTTGCTTTGTCAAAACGGAAATAAAACCGTCAGTGTTCAGACCGGGTGTCTGGCCCCTGACGGTTGATGATTCAATTTCAAGGACTGATATCTGATTTCGGATACCATGTTAATAATCCGATTATTTCAGAAGATCCGCTATGGAGAAAGATGATTTTCCGGTATAATCATTTTCAAAACGCCGGTTCCGAACCAGTGGATCTTCCTGGAAGAAAGTGAACCTGTCTGGAAGAAATTGAAAGATCCGATTGAACTTCTGAAATGTTTGGGGAATGACGCTGACCGCGTAAAATAGATTACTTAATAGCGGTCGTTGTCAGGTTGTTCCGGGTTCTGTTTAAAGCAAAAAACGTGATACTGAATTTTAGCGAGGATGGATAGGATAAGCAATCATGAAGATACTTGCCGTTTGTGGAATGGGATTTGGCAGCAGCATGATATTGAAAATCAATATTCTCTCTGTTCTGAAGGAGCTGAAAATTACCGGAGTTGAGGTGGAGCATTGCGACCTGACAACAGCTCAGACGCAGAATCCCGATTTGATCGTCTGTATGAAAGATCTTGCCGTGGTCTTTGAGGGTCGTAAGGTGATTGCACTGACGAATATCATGAACAAGGCCGAACTTAAAAAAAGATTGTTGGAATACCTTCCCCAATCCAACGAGAAAACAGCGGAATGACTTCACCGGTTGTTCCGATTATTTAAAAATACGGAGATCGCCTGCCGCCGTGCTATTTACGATATTCCTGTTTTTTTCACAGGATAACCCAATGAGGCAGTCATTGCTTTTTATATTGATTTAATTGAGTTATTGGTAAAATATGGTTGATAAAACAGACGGTCGGTGATCAGTAAAATATTGTTGATGTGCCAATGGTTTAAGGTTTGGGACGTATCGGCGTTGAAACGTTCGCTTTTTGAAATATTCAGGATTTTCTTTAATGGGACATATCTATCTTTCGTTATTTTCTTCGATGGGACATATCTATCTTTCGTTATTTTCTTCGATGGGACATATCTATCTTTCGTTTACGAAGTTGATACTGGCGGTTTTAAGTGAACCGGCTCTTCTGGTAGGATTGATTACCTTACTGGGGCTTCTGTTACAAAAAGCGTCCGTGTCGGATGTCATTAAAGGAACCATTAAAGCAACGTTGGGGATTGTCGTTTTACAGTGCGGCTCCTGGTTTCTTCAGGACTCGCTCGGAATTTTTGGAAATCTGTTTCAAAACGCTTTTTCGTTGCACAGCACCATCCCGACGAACGAGGCGTTTGCCTCAAATATGCTGACCAAACTGGGAACACTTGTTCCATTGGTCATGCTTTTCGGAATGACTCTGAATATTTTGATTGCCCGGTTTACTCCGATGAAATATATTTTTCTGACCGGTCATCACATTTTGTTTATGGCGGTGCTGGTCGTCGCCGTTTTACATGCGAACCACTGCTCGTCGGTTACGTCGATCGTTGCCGGTTCGCTGATTCTTGGCGTAACGCTTTCTTTCTTTCCGTTTTCGGTCCAGTGGTGTATGCGGAGGATCACTGATTCTGATGATTTCGCATTAGGACATTTTGGGAGTTTCGGGTATCTTTCCTCTGCCTGTATCGGAATGCTGGTTGGAAAGAAATCCCAGTCAACAGAAGAACTCAATTTGCCAAAATGGTTGATGTTTTTCCGGGAAACAAATGTTTCTATTGCCTTGACGATGTTTGTTTTGTTTATGATTGTCGGGGTTGGTGTCAGCGCTTCCGAATTTCATAAGATCGCGGGTGAAAGTCAGAGCGTTTTGGTATTTTCGCTGATGCAGGCATTTCGTTTTACCGCGGGAATTTATATTGTACTGCAAGGTGTCCGGCTGATTTTGGGGGAAATTATTCCGGCGTTTAAAGGGATTTCTGATCGTCTGGTCCCGAACGGCAAGCCGGCGCTTGATTGTCCGCTTGTTTTCCCGTTTGCTCCCAATGCTGTTATTTTGGGGTTCCTTTTCAGTTTTCTGGGGGGACTTTGCAGTCTTGCTGTCTGTGGTTTTTGTCAATGGGAACTGATTATTCCGGGGGTTCTGCCACACTTTTTCTGTGGAGGAACGGCGGG
>Ga0079305_1003612_pt1 | contig 10167 bp, 13 predicted proteins | sample LMS_cellobiose_e_FD_79183 | JGI IMG/M metagenome (GOLD analysis project Ga0079305, IMG submission 79183) | Rumen-fistulated moose microbial communities from Alaska, USA - LMS_cellobiose_enrichment | ecosystem: Host-associated > Mammals > Digestive system > Stomach > Rumen fluid ...
CTGCTTGCCGAGAAACGCGGCAACCGTTTGGGCCAGCTTGTACTCCGACTCGCCGACGCTCATCTTCCCTTCGCCCTCCAGGAAAAAGACGCAGCCCGCCACGTCCCCTTCGGAGAGAATGGGCGCCGCCAGCAAAACCCGGCACTTATCGGAATCCCGGCACAAATAAATGGGCTTATCCTCTGCCGGCTGCACAATGACCCGGCCTTCCATGATCTTTTCCGTCTGTTCGCTGACTCTCTTGTCCAGGATCTCCCGCTTTGCGCCGCCGGCCGCCGCGATCACCATATCCCGGTCGCAAATGGCGCAGACGCAGCCCGTGGTCTTATTCATGGTCTCGCACATGGATACGGCGAAAGCCGCCAGCTCACCCATGGGAGAGTACTTTTTAAAAATGACTTCGCCGTCACGGTCTGTATAAATCTCCAACGGGTCGCCTTCCCTGATCCGCATGGTGCGTCGAATTTCCTTCGGAATCACCACGCGCCCCAGATCGTCGATCCGTCTGACAATGCCTGTCGCTTTCATATATTCTCCTCTTTCTGAATGATTGAGATTATCGAATTCATCCGACCCCTGCTGTTTTTGCGTTACAGGTATTGTCTGTGTTTTGCGGAAAATTATACTGAACGGCTTGCGGCCGGTGCCGCGCTAAAAAGCGCCGGTTTTGATCCTGTTTTGCGCGCCCATCATCTATGTTTGCAGGCATTTTTCGTCCTTTGCTTACATTTCATGCGCGCGTCCGGCAAAATAAGGAATGTCCTCTATTTTCTCCCGGTTTTTCCAGCGGAAAGTCAAAAAAAGGAGCGAGGCCATGGCCTCGCTCCTCGAAATTTCTTTTTATTCCTTTGCCACTACAGGGATTTCCCCTACGCCGTTTAGTACATAGGTGGACCGATAAGGGTACTGGTCGATCATCCCCCGGGTCGTCACCCCTGAGAGGACCAAAACCGTATCGAGGCCCGTCTCGATGCCGGCGATGATGTCCGTGTCCATCCGGTCGCCCACCATGACGGCCTCCGCCGAGTGGACGCCCAGCCGTTTGAGTCCCGTCCGCATCATGAGCGGATTGGGTTTTCCCACGTAATAGGCCGACTTGCCGGTCGCCACCTCAATGGGGGAAACCAGCGCGCGGCATGCCGGGATAATGCCGTTTTCGCTGGGGCCGGTCACATCGGGATTGGTGCCGATGAGCCGCGCGCCCCGCTCCACAAGCTGAACCGCCTGAACAATGCTCTCGTAATGGTAATTGGTCGTCTCCCCCACCACAACGTAATCGGGATTGACGTCGTTCATGGTAATGCCCGCCCCATAGAGGGCGTTGACCAGGCCGGGCGCGCCGATGACATAGGCCGTGCAGCCGGGGGATTGATTGCTGATGAACTTGGCCGTTGCCAGAGCGCTGGTATAAAAGTGGCTCTCGTCCACATCAAGGCCCATGCGCGCCAGCTTCTGCTGCAGCTCCTTGGGCGACCGCTCGCTGGAATTGGTCAGGAACAAGAACTCCTTTCCCTCCCGATAGAGCCAGTCCACAAATTCCCCGACCCCGGGCAGCAGCCGGTTGCCGTGATAGAGCACGCCGTCCATATCGCAGATAAAGCCCTTCTTTTCCCGAAGGTGTTCCATAGCAATACTCCTTTTAATCCGGGCTGTTCATTGCCCTTTTTCTTCCAATCTCTTACCTCTCTAGTATATAAGAAAGGCAGCCTGTCCACAAGGGGCATTTTGCCGCAAATTCCGCTCCCACGCCTCTGGTTTCCCGTCCACCCCGCCGAAACAATTTCGGTGCAAAAATGAAACTTTCCTTAAGCGCATAAGGAAAACCCCCTACATTTTACGCCTTTTTTTCGGCGATTTTTGTCAGCCGCCTCCCGTTGACAGTGCCCGCCCGCCTTGTTACAATAAGGGTGCGGACGAGTGGGCCGCATCCTGCGATTATCACATAAAGGAGGGAATTAAAATGTCCGACGAACAGCTTCGCGGCGTTTTTGCTCCCATTGTCACCCCCTTCCGGGATCAGCACATCCTCTATTCGGCGCTTACATCTCTCATCGAGTGGTATAACGAAACCGAACTTTTGGGATACATGCCTTTGGGCAGCAACGGCGAATTCCAGGGTCTCACGGAGGAAGAGTCCCTTCGGGTGCTTTCCCTTGTCATGAAGGCCAAGAAAAAGGACAAAATCGTGGTCGCGGGCTGCGGCCGGGAATCGGCGTACGCCACCGTGGAGTTTATCAAAAAAGTGGGCGACCTGGGCCTCGATATGGCTTTTCTCCTGGCGCCCCACTATTTTGTCGACCGGATGACCGACGACGCCCTCTTTCAGTATTTCACCTATGTGGCCGACCATTCCCCCATTCCCATCGTCGTTTACAACGCGCCGAAATTCGCCTCCAACCTGATTATCACCGTGGACCTCATGCGGCGCTTGTCCTATCACCCGAACATCGTGGCCATGAAGAATTCCTCCCTGCACCCCAACGCCGATTACGCCGCCGCCATTCCTATGGATACGGATTTTTATCTGATTGCCGGCAACATCAAAACCTTTTATCCCGGTCTGCTGGACGGGGCGTCCGGCGGTGTTTTATCCACGGCCAGCTATCTCCCCGAATGCTGCTGCCGTCTATTCCGGTATTACGCCGAGCGCCAAACCGCCAAGGCCGAGGCGCTGCACGCGTCCTTAAACCGGCTCTCCTCCGACACCGTCGGCCGCTTCGGCGTGGCCGGGGTCAAATGGGGTCTCGCGCTCCGGGGAATTCAAAGCGGCGAGGTCCGCCTCCCCCTGGTCCCCGTGCCCCAGGAGGAAAAGCGCCGCATCGCCGATGTTTTTCAAAGGGAAGGAATCGGTGCCGCCCCCCTGCCGGAGGACTGGGGCATCTAAATCAGCGACATTACGTGGGGGACGGTAATCCGTCCCCCCTTTTTTGCCTTTTCCCTTCATTTTTTCCCACGTCTGTGATAAACTAAGGGATAAAGCAATCGATTGAATGGGAGGGAGTTTCGATCCATGGTCCAGATTGAACGCACCATCGTGCAATATCCATCCACCGGCGGCGGCGTCATGATTCGGGGGCTGCTTTGGCGTCCGCTGGACCGGCCGATCCGGGGCGTCGTTCAAATCTGTCACGGCATGGCCGAATACGTCCGGCGATATGATGCCTTTGCCGCATTCCTGTGCGAACACGGCTTTGCCGTGGGCGGCGGTGACCACTTAGGCCACGGCATGACCGCCACCCATCCGGATGAACTGGGCTTTATCGCGTCAGATAAAGGGGATCGCCTGCTGGTGGAGGACGCGCTGCTCTTTTCCGACCACCTTCGGGAGTGTTTTCCCGGCGTCCCCTTTTTCCTCTTCGGTCACAGCATGGGGTCCTTTATCGCGCGGCTGGCCGCCGCCCGGCGGCCGCTCATGCCCGACGCCCTCCTCCTTTCGGGCACCGGCGGACGGAACCCCGCCCTTCCCTTTGGGCTGGCCCTAGCCGAGGCGCAGAAAAAGCAATTCGGCCCCAAACACAAAAGTCCGCGGCTGGATCGCATGATTTTCGGCCCCTATCAAAAGAATCTGCCGGATGTCACCCATTTTGAGTGGCTTTCCCGGGATATGGCGGTCGTGGCCGCATATGTGGCGGACCCGCTTTGCGGTTTCCCCTTTACCGTGTCGGCGTACGCCGACCTGTTCCGCCTGACCCGCGAGGCCAACCGCCCGGACTGGTTCTCCTCCCTGCCCAAGGAGCTGCCCGTCTATCTCTTTTCCGGCGACCGGGACCCGGTGGGCGACTGGGGCAAGGGCGTCAAGCAGGTCCGGGATCATCTGGTGCAGGCGGGTCTTACGGATGTCACCCTCCGGCTCTATCCCGGCGGTCGGCACGAAATGCTGAATGAGATAAACCGGGACGCTGTATATGCCGACGTGCTGCGCTTTTTGGAAGACCATATGCCGGCAGCGGAGTCCTAAATAAATAGAAAAGAACCCGGCGCGGAAATGGTTCCGCGCCGGGTTCTTTTTTGCTCTTCTATTGGATAAAATCCTCCCGCATGGGGGAAAAGACATCGTATACCCGGGTTTCCTCCAACGCCTCCACCGCGTGGGGCTCGTTTTCCGCAAAGTAAATGGTGTCCCCTGGCCCCGCCTCCATGGTCTTGCCGTAGGCCGTGGCCCGGACGCGGCCGGATATGACGCAGGTGATCTGTACGTGGGGATGGCTGTGGCTTTGGACGACCGCCCCTTTGACAAGGCGGATCTGACAGACCATGGCCTTGTCCCCGTGGGCCGCCACCTTGCGGAACACGCCGGGGGCCTGCTCCACCTCTTCCAGTTCGTCGCCGCGCACCAGCGGCCTATTCTTCATATCATCCATTGAAAACCGTCCTTTCTGCCCCGGCGCGCCGGGGATTTGATTCAGGCATTCGATTCAGGCATTCCACGCTTCTGCCGGTGGTCTAGGGCCGCCGCCCAGGGCATTTTTCAAAAAGCCCCGCGGCGCCCTTTAGGGCTCCTCTTTCGGCAAGCCGTCCTCTTGGCCCACCGGCAAAGCAAGGCGGTACAGCTCGCTTTTGGTCATGGAAAATTCCCGGGCCGCCTGTTTGACGGCGTCGGACCGGCGGGCGCCCTCCGCCATCAACGCCCGCACCCGGCAGACCGGATCGCCCGGAGGAGGCGTTTTCTCTTCCTCCGCCCCGCTCGCCCCTTCCAGGATCAGCACGTATTCCCCCCGGGGCTCGTTTTCCTCGTAATAGGCCGAAGCCTCCGCCAAGGTCATGCGCAAAAACTGCTCGTGCAGTTTGGTCACCTCCCGGGCCAGACACAGGGGCCGATCTCCCAAGGTGTTCAAAAGGTCCTTGAGCGTGGCCCGGAGCTTGTGGGGCGCCTCATAGAGAATGACCGTCCGCCGCTCGGTTTGGAGTTCCGCAAGCCGTTCCCGCCGGGATTTTTTTTGCACAGGCAAAAAGCCCTCGAACACAAAGCGCCCCGATCTCATACCGGATGCCGACAGGGCAGCCACCGCCGCACAGGGCCCCGGAATGGGCGTAACCGGCACCCCAGCCCGGATGCACAGATCGCACAAATCCTCTCCAGGGTCGCTGATCGCGGGGGTGCCCGCGTCGGAAACCAAGGCGCAGCTTTCCCCCTTAAGCAGCCGTTCCACGATGCCGGGCCCTACGGAGGCCTTGTTGTGCTCATGATAGCTCACGACGGGTTTTGAGAAATCCCCCACCGCCAGCAGTTTCCGACTGACGCGAGTGTCCTCGGCGGCAATGAAATCCACCTCTTTCAAGGTCCGCCAAGCCCTCTCGGACAGATCGGACAAGTTGCCGATGGGCGTCGCCACCACATAAAGCGTCCCCGCCATTCCTCAGCTCTCCTCTTCTCCATAAATGCGCCCCAACTCAGCGCTCTCCCCGCCCTTTTGATCCGTCAGAATCAGCGGCGGCCGCCACAAAACGCCGGGCGCCGCCCCCTTCTTGGCCGTCATCAGGAGGAGGGACGGAGCGCTCGCGGCGTCCTTCTGCACCGTCCGGACCACCTTCGGCGCAAGGGACGCCGCCTGCAAATGCCAAAAAAGTTCCGCGATCCGTTCCGGCCGGTAAACCAACGAAAAACAACCGCCAAAGGCCAAAAGCGCCGCCGCCCGGCGGCATAAACCCGCCAGTCCCTCTGCCCCCTCACAGCGGGCCGCCCGGCGGCCGGGATCGGCGGGCATTTTACCACCGCCTTTTGGAAAATAAGGCGGGTTGGAAAGAACCAAGGTAAAGCCCCCTTTTGGCAGCAGGCTTTCCTCCATAAAGTCGCCGGTCAGCACCCGCGCGCCGGAAGAAAATCCGTTTTCCGACAAATTGTGCCGGGCGATCTCCGCCGCCTCGGGCAACAGCTCGACGCCGGTATAGTCGAGATTCGGCAGCCGGCGCAAGAGTAAAAGCGCCAGCGCCCCTTGCCCTGCGCCCAGCTCCAGCGTCCGGCCATTCTTTTTCAGCGGCGCGAAGTCGGCCAACAGCACCGAGTCAAGCCCCAGCTTGTGAAAGCGATCATCCTGCCACAGGATGTGGCCCGACGGCAGCCGTTCCGCGTTCAGCGCCATTTTTTCGCTCCTTTGCACCTCATTGCATAAAATCCCGCCCCTTTTCCAAAACTACGAAAAACAAAACGGAGGGGATTTCATTTGCGTTTGCGTTCGAAATATTCGTTCTTTGCCCCCCTGGCCCTCTGTCTGACCGCAGTTTTGCTGCTGGCGTTCTTTGCCCGACTCTCCCCTGCCCAGGCCGCCCTCTACCGGAGAGGCTCGTCCGGCGACGAAGTCCGCCAGATCCAGCAGGTGCTCATCCGGTGGGGTTATCTCTCGGGAGAGGCCGACGGCATCTACGGCTCCAGAACCGAAGCGGCCGTCCGCGATTTTCAGGCGGCCAACGGCCTGAACGCCGACGGCATCTGTGGGCCGCTGACGCTGACGGAGCTGGGCCTCGGCTCGTCCCAGGCGGACGAGGGAAACGCCGGTCTGACCGCCGGCCGGGACAATGATTTAAGCCTGCTCGCCCGCATTATTTCGGCCGAGGCCCGGGGCGAGAGCTATGAGGGCCAGGTGGCCGTGGGGGCAGTGGTTCTGAACCGGGTCAAGCATCCCTCGTTCCCGGACACCATTTCAGGCGTCATCTACCAGCCCGGCGCCTTTACTGCCCTGACCGATGGCCAATGGAACCAAGCGGTCGCGGAAAGCGCCCGCCGGGCAGCCACCGACGCATTGAACGGGTGGGATCCTACGGGCGGAGCGATCTATTACTATAACCCAAAAAAGACCTCCAGCCAATGGATGCTTTCCCGGCCGGTCATCAAGGTGATTGGCGAACACATCTTTGCTCAGTAGCGGCTTCATGAGGCGGCGCTAACTTCCGCTGAAAGCGTGGGTCACCCGCTCCGCCAAGTTGAGCACCTGGATGCCTCGCTCCATGGCGTAACGGACCGTATAGGCGGTACCCCCCGTCCCGCGCACCAGATACGCGATGCAATAAGAGGAATGATCGGCCATATATCGGTTGCGCGCCAGCATACACCCCTCGGTGTAAAAGGGCGCGAGCCAAAGAACCCGATCCGCCTCCATCAGCACTTGCTGCAGCACCTCCCGTTGGGACAGGTTCCACCGGCGCTCGTACCCTTCCGCCGGCAGCGCCATCACGAGGGAAATCTCCGGATGCCGCTCCCGGGCGGCGATCACCTGTCGGGCGGCGAGCAAATCAAAACCCAAGGCTCCGCCGCTGATAAACTCCCGGTATCCTTCGTCAATGCGAACTTCCAGCGCGTCTCCAAGCCCGCCAGCCAGGGGCGCCATCATCGTCTCCGGCAGCCGCCGGTGCCCGGTGAAAAAACAGGTCGTCTCTTCCATTCTCATCGCCTCCCGGCCGCCGGTTCGATGCGCGGCGGCCGCTTTTCTGTGCCTATTCTTGTTTATCATACCACAAGGACGGCTCCCGGAAAAGGGCCGTCCTCAAAAAACGTCAGGATTAAAAGGAGTCTTACCATGAATTTATCCCCCAAGGAATACGACGCCCTCGTCAAGCAAACCGCACCCCCTTCCTCTCTGATCAAAAACCTCATTTGGGCCTTTGTGGTGGGCGGGCTCATCTGTACGTTGGGCCAGGCTGTCAGCCACTGGGCCGGGACCTATGGCCTTGCCCAAAAAACCGCCTCCTCCATCGCATCCATTTCACTGGTCTTTTTGAGCGCTCTGCTAACCGCCTTCCGATGCTTTGACGACATTGCCAAGCACGCCGGCGCCGGCACCATCGTGCCCATCACGGGCTTTGCAAACGCCGTCGTCTCCCCGGCTATGGAGTTCAAGACCGAAGGCCTGATCCTCGGCATGGGCGCCAAGATGTTCATTGTGGCGGGGCCGGTGCTTGTTTACGGCATCACCGCCTCGGTCATCTACGGTATCATTTACGCGCTGTTTTTCGTGTCGTAGAAGGGAGAGGATTTTTTGGCAATCAAACGCATCGGCAAGCGGACTTTCCGCTTTGAGAACCCGCCGGTCATCGCGGGCTTTGCCGCGGTCGTGGGCAAAAAGGAAGGGCAGGGCCCTCTTGCCTCCTATTTTGATAAAATCATTGAAGATCCCCTGTGCGGCACAAAATCCTTTGAAAAAGCGGAATGTGTGTTACAGCAGCAGGCCCTGGAAGCCGCTCTTTCCAAAGCCAAATGGACGCCGGAATCACTCCATTTTCTGTTGGGCGGCGACCTCCTCAATCAGTGCATCGCCACCACCTACGCCCTCCGGGGAACGGCGGTGCCCTTCCTTGGCCTTTACGGCGCCTGCTCCACCATGGCGGAAAGCATCTTGCTGGCTGCCATGACCGTGGACGGCGGCTGGGCCGACCGGGCCGCCGCCATCACTTCCTCCCATTTCTGCACGGCGGAACGGCAATACCGCCTGCCGCTGGAATACGGCGGTCAGCGCACCCCCACCGCCCAGTGGACGGCCACCGCGTCGGGGACGGTCCTGCTCACTTCCGAGGGGACCGGACCCCGCGTCACCATGGCGTCCGCCGGCGTCATTTCCGACCTTTCGGTCTCCGACCTCAACAATATGGGCGCCGCCATGGCCCCCGCCGCCTACGAGACCTTATCCGCCTTTTTCGAGGATACGAACACCCGATCGGAGGATTACGACCGTATTTTGACCGGCGACTTGGGCAAGGTGGGCAGCCAGATTCTTCGAACGCTGTTCGAGCAGAGCGGCAAGCCGCTGGCGCCCTGCTACGAGGACTGCGGCGTACTGCTCTTCGACGACACCCAGGACACCCACGCAGGCGGGTCGGGCTGCGGCTGTTCGGCAGCCGTGCTGTGCTCCACCATTTTGCAGGATATGCAGAAGGGCAAGCTCAAGAAAATCCTTTTCGCCGGCACCGGCGCCCTCCACTCCCCCACCGCCGCTGGCCAGGGGGAAAGCGTCCCCGGCATCTGCCACTTGGTCCAGATCGAATGCGGAAAGGAGGGCTAAGGGATGGAATATTTAAAGGCGTTTCTCGTAGGCGGCGTCTTGTGCGCCATTGCCCAAATCCTCATCGATAAAACCAAGCTGACCCCGGCCCGCATCCTCGTCATCTATGTGGTGGCGGGCGTCGTTTTGACCGCCGTGGGCCTGTACGGCCCGGTGGTGGAATGGGCCGGCTGCGGCGCCACCGTGCCCTTGCTGGGTTTCGGCTACGCCATGGCCAACGGCGTCAAGGAGGCGGTCATCCAACACGGCATCCTGGGCGCTTTGACCGGCGGCCTGACGGCCACGGCCGGCGGCATTGCCGCCGCCGTCTTCGCGGGCTTTTTGGCGGGTATTTTCAGCCGGCCGGGCGGAAAATCCTGATCTTTCCCTATTCTGATATAAAAAGGGCCGCGCCTTTTTCGGCGCGGTCCTTTTTTATTTCATTCTTCCCACTCTCTGACCATGGCATAGTTTATAAGCCACACGCCGTTTCGCTCCACCCGCTGCTCCCTTTCCACCCGGTAGCCCCGTTTTTCAAAAAAAGGCCGGGCGGTGATGGACGCGCACACCCGCACCCGATTCACGCCCCGGGCGCGAATCCACCGCTCCAGCTCCTCGCAAATCGCCGTGGCGACCCCCTGCCCCTGGGCGTCCTTGTGAACATAGAGGTGATCCAGATAGCCGATGACGTCCATATTGCCATACCCCACGATTTTACCCTTGTCGGTGGCCACCATTGTGTACAGGGACAAAAAATCGCGATTTTTCAGCTTGTCCTTGCCAGCGACCCAAGCGTGAATCTGATCCGGGGAATAGTCCCTGCTGTTCACATAGCGGACCGTGTCCGCAAACAGGCGAGCCAATGCCTCCAAGTCTTCCGGCCGATAGCGGCGAAGTTCCATAGGGATCCCTCCTTTCCCTTTGCTCCACCCCATTGTAACACCTCTTTTTGTCCATGGCAAGGCGGCGATCCCGACGTCGATATCGCACTTTTAAGCGCCGAAACGCCCTCCTTTATTGACTTTTATCTCGCCCCATGCTATACTGGTTTTCGCCCAAACGGGCCGCTGTGGCGGAATCGGCAGACGCAACGGACTTAAAATCCGTCGAGGGCAACTTCGTACCGGTTCAAGTCCGGTCAGCGGCACCATCTTGGACGCCCCGCGTGGCATCCGGACAAAAAGCAGGCTGGGATTAC
>Ga0079305_1003613_pt1 | contig 10166 bp, 7 predicted proteins | sample LMS_cellobiose_e_FD_79183 | JGI IMG/M metagenome (GOLD analysis project Ga0079305, IMG submission 79183) | Rumen-fistulated moose microbial communities from Alaska, USA - LMS_cellobiose_enrichment | ecosystem: Host-associated > Mammals > Digestive system > Stomach > Rumen fluid ...
ACTTCACCGCCTGCGCCCCCGCCGCCCTGTTCCCCGCCCCCGATCTGGTGGACGCCTGCAAAAAGATCGCCGCGGAAAGCGGCGGCAGCGTGACCCTGACGGAGAGCATCGAGGAGGGCGCGAAGGGCGCCGACATTCTGGATACCGACATCTGGGTCTCCATGGGCGAGCCGGACGGCGTGTGGGATACCCGCATCCGCCTGCTGACCCCCTACCAGGTGAACGCCCGGGTGATGGCCATGGCCAAGCCCGACGCCCTGTTCATGCACTGCCTGCCCTCCTTCCACGACACCAACACCACCATCGGCCGGGAGATCGCCGGGAAATTCGGCATCACCGAGATGGAGGTGACGGACGAGGTGTTCTCCGGCCCCCAGTCCGTGGTGTTTGACGAGGCGGAAAACCGCATGCACACCATCAAGGCCGTGATGTACGCCACGATGGCCTGACGCCGGAGGAAGCCATGAAGAAACAGCGCATGGTGCTGGCCCTGGGGGGCAACGCCCTGGGCAGCACGCCCGGGGAACAGCTGGAAAAGGCGCGGCACGCTGCCCGGGCTTTGGCCGATCTGATCGCGGCAGGGCATGAGATCATCATCACCCACGGAAACGGCCCCCAAGTGGGCATGATCCACCTGGGGCTGAGCGCCGCCGCCCAAAGCGGCGTCCTCCCGGCGGAGATGCCCTTTCCCGAGTGCGGAGCCATGAGCCAGGGCTATATCGGCTATCACCTGCAAAACAGCCTGGTGAACGAGCTGGCCGCCCGGGGCATCCAAAAAGAGGTGGCCGCCGTGATCACCCAGGTGGTGGTGGACGCCGATGACCCGGCCTTTTCCCACCCCACCAAGCCCATCGGCGCGTTCTATACCGAGGCGGAGGCCCGGCGCGTCATGGCGGAAACGGGCCAGGTGTTCCGGGAGGACGCGGGCCGCGGCTGGCGGCGCGTGGTGTCCAGCCCCCGCCCTGTGGACGTGGTGGAAAAATCCGCCATCCGCGCCCTGGTGGACGCGGGCTGCGTGGTCATCGCCTCCGGCGGCGGGGGCATCCCCGTGGTGCGCCGGGAAGACCGCCTGGAAGGCGTGCCCGCCGTGATCGACAAGGATTTTGCCGCCGCCGCCCTGGCCGCCCTGGCGGGGGCGGATCAGCTGGTGATCCTGACGGCGGTGGATCAGGTGTGCCTGCATTACGGCACGCCCCAGGCCCAGCCGCTGGAACGCATGACGGTTTCCCAGGCGGAAAAATACTGCGTGGAGGGCCATTTCGCCCCCGGCTCCATGCTGCCCAAGGTGCAGGCGGCGGCCGGCTTCGCCCGAAAGGGCGGCGTCGCCGTCATCGCCTCCCTGGAGCATGCTGCCGCGGCCCTGCGCGGAGAGGGCGGCACCCGCATCCTGCCCGACGAAAAGGGAGGCGAAGCAACCTGATGCCTGCCTCCCGCAAAAAGCTGATCTGGTGGCTGTCCCGGGCGGCGCTGCTGCTGGTGGGCGTCATCTGGGGCAGTTCCCTGGTAGTGGTCAAATCCTCCGCGGAGCGCATCGCCCCCAACTTGGTCATCGCCAGCCGCTTCACCATCGCCTGCGCCGTCCTTTCCCTGATCTTCTGCAAAAAATTCCGCCTGCTGAACCGGGATTGCCTGAAAAGCGGGCTGATCATCGGCGCGTGCCTGTTTGTGGCCTACTGGCTGCAAACCCTGGGCGTGACCCTGGCCATGCCGGGCAAAAGCGCCTTTCTCTCCTCCATCTACTGCGTGCTGGTGCCCTTCGTATTCTGGGCCATCGGCGGCGGCAGACCCACCCCGCGCAATCTGGCGGCCGCCGCGCTGTGCGTGGCGGGCATCCTGCTCTCCTCGGTGACGGCGGGCTTCTCGATCCTCCCCGGCGATCTGCTGGCCCTGGGCAGCGGCCTTTTCTTCGCCGTGCACATCGCCGCCGTGGGCAAATACGGCCAGGGCAAGGATCCGGTGCTGATCACCATTCTGCAATTCGGCTTCTGCGCCCTGTTCGCCTGGGGCGCGGCCCTGGGCATGGGGGGCGGCTCCCTGCGCTGGGACGCCCAGGCCGCCGGCGGCGTGCTGTACCTGGCCCTGGCCTGCACCGCCCTGGCGCTGCTGCTGCAAAACGTGGGCCAGAAATACGCCGACCCCGCCAGCGCCTCCATCCTGATGAGCACCGAATCCATCTTCGGCGTGCTGTTCTCCGTGATCTTCATGGGCGAGACGCTGAACGCCCGGCTGATCCTGGGCTTCGCGCTGATCTTCGCCTCCGTGCTGATATCGGAGGTGCAGTTTGCGGGGAAAAAGCGGTAAATCCGTACACGAAAAAGCGATCCTCCGGCTGCAAGGCTGAAGGATCGTATGCTTTTGGGGGGAAAATCACAGCCCCAGCTTTTTCCGGTACCCGTCCAGCTCGCGCTGGTTGCCGTAGATGAAGTGGCCGGGCAAAATCTCCTCCCACACAGGCAGGTCGGTGCTGTAATCGTGCTGGATGGGGTCGTACACCAGCAGCTCTTTGCTGCGCTCCAGATAAGGGTTGGGGTTGGGCACGGCGGAGAGCAGAGCCTGGGTGTAGGGGTGCAGGGGGTGGAGGAAAAGCTCCTCCGCCTCCGCCAGCTCCACGATGCGGCCCTTGTGGATCACGGCGATGCGGTCGGAGATGAAGCGCACCACGCTCAGGTCATGGGCGATGAACATATAGGTCAGCCCGCGCTTCTGCTTGAGGTCGTTCAGCAGGTTCAGCACCTGGGCGCGGATGGACACGTCCAGGGCGCTGATGGGCTCGTCGGCCACGATGAACTGGGGCTGCATGATCAGCGCCCGGGCGATGCCGATGCGCTGGCGCTGGCCGCCGGAGAATTCGTGGGGGAAGCGGCTGGAGAACTCGGGCAGCAGGCCCACTTCCTCCAGCGCACGCTGCACCTTTTCCTGGCGCTCCTGCTCATTTTTGTACAGATGGTGGTTGATCAGCCCCTCGGACACGATGTAATCCACCTTGGCGCGCTCGTTCAGGCTGGCCATGGGATCCTGAAAGATCATCTGGCAGCTGCGGATCACGTGCATATCCTGTTCCTTGCTGATTCTGCCGTTGATGCGCTTGCCCTCCAGCAGCACCTCGCCGCCGGTGATGGGGTTGATGCGCACCAGGGCGCGGCCGATGGTGGTTTTGCCGCTGCCGCTCTCCCCCACCAGGGCGAAGGTTTCGCCCTTATAGATGGTAAAGTTCACGTCGTCCACCGCCACGAACTTTTTGCGGCCCGTGCCGAAGGTCACCTGCATGTTTTTGACCTCGATCAGCGGCTGCCGATTGGGGTCCAGGTGGGGATGATAGGCGTTGGGATCGGTGCCCTTGGAGGCAGTATCCCGGCTCTCCAGCAGGCGGATGGCTTTGGGCTGCTCCACGTGGGGAGCGCGGGGGTCGCGCAGCCAGGCCTTTACCTGGTGGGTGGCCGTCACGTCGTACATGGGCGGCTCTTCCAAAAAGTCGATGTTCAGGGCATGCTTGTTGCGGGGAGCAAAGGCGTCGCCCTGGATTTTATTGAACAAATTCGGCGGGGTACCGTCGATGGCGGGCAGCTTTTCGCCCTTCACGCCCAGCTGGGGCAGGGCGGAGAGCAGCGCCCAGGTGTAGGGATGCCAGGGGTCGAAAAACACCTCGTTGGCCATGCCGATCTCGATCACCTGCCCGGCGTACATCACGGCCACCCGATCCGCCACGTTGGCCACCACGCCCAGGTCGTGGGTGATATAGATGATGGTCATGTTCTGCTCTTTTTGCAGACGGCGGATCAAATCCAATATCTGAGCCTGAATGGTCACGTCCAAGGCGGTGGTGGGCTCGTCGCAGATCAATATCTGCGGCTTGCAGGCCACGGCGATGGCGATGACCACGCGCTGGCGCATGCCGCCGGAAAACTCGTGAGGATACTGCTTGTAGCGGCGCTCCGGGTCGGGGATGCCCACCGCCTCCAGCATGCGCAGGGTCTCCGCCTTGGCGGCCTTGCCCTTGAGACCCTGGTGCAATTCGACGGATTCCTGAATCTGCCGTCCCACGGTTTTCAGGGGGTTCAGGCTGGTCATGGGATCCTGGGTGACCATGGCGATCTTTTTGCCGCGCACGCCCAGCCATTGCTTTTCGGTCAGCTGGGCCAAGTCCATGCCGTCATATTCGATGGTGCCGTTTGTGATGCTGCCGTTTTTATCCAGCATGCCCACAAAGCACTTGGTAAACACGCTTTTGCCGCTGCCGCTCTCCCCCACGATGGCCAGGGTCTCGCCCTCGTACAGATCCAGCGAGGCGCGGCGGATGGCGGTCAGCTTTTGCCCGCGCAGGGAAAAGGTGACCTCCACATCCCGGGCGGAGAGCAGGGGCATCTGAGACAATACCTGCTGCGCGCGGGCTTCGAAATCAACGGTTTGCAGTTTTCTTGCTTCACTCATTGCTTTCAGCCCTCCTTACACATGGTTACGCGGATCGCAGGCGTCCGAGAACGCGTTGCCCACCAGATAAAACGTGATGGTGATAATGGATACGATGCCCGCCGGGAAAATCAGCAGGTACGGATAATCCAGGAAATAGCTGCGGGCGTTGCGCAGCAGGATGCCCAGGGACGGGTTGTTCACATCCATCAGGCCCAGATAGCTCAGCGTGGTTTCAAAGGCAATGATGCCCGGGATGGACAGCGCCATCCGCAGGATGATCACGCTGACCAGGTAGGGGAAAATGTTCTTGGTCAGGATGCGGCGAAGGCCGGTGCCCAGGCAGCGGCTGGCCAGGTTGTATTCCCGGTCGCGGTACATCAGCACCAGGTTGCGCACATTGCGGGCCGTGCCCAGCCAGTAGAAGGCAACCATCGATGCCGCCATGATCAGGGTGGAGCGGCCGATCATCAGCGCGATCAGCGTCATGTAGATGATCGTGGGGATGTTGTCCACAAAATTATACAACTCCGTGAAGAATCGGTCAAGCTTTCTGACATAGCCCCACACCAGGCCGATGACCACGCCCACCAAAATCTGCCCGAAGGACACCGAAACGGACAGGATGATGCTGGTGCGGGAGGCGCCCCACACCTGGCTCCAGTAATCCCGGCCCAGGTTGTCGGTGCCGAACCAGAATTCCTTGTTGGGGCTGGTGAACATCAGCGTATTGTCAATGCGCAGGTTTTGGGCGTCGAATTTGCTGATCAGCGGGGCGATGAAGGTAAAGATGAACAGGGCCAGAAAGATGATGGCCATGATCAGGGCGGATTTCTTTTTCAGAAAATTCTGCCACACGCTTTTCCAATAGGAATAGTCGCTGTAGCCGATGCGCTCCGCGTCCTTGGCATGGTATTCGGCAAACTCAAACAGCTGCTTTTCCGGCATGCGGGTGCGGGCCGCGATGTGCTCCCGGCCGTAGGGGCGTTCCTTTTGCGGCTCGGTATCCACCTTGGAGTAGTCGATATCCAGCTTTACATTTGGCTGCTCCAGCTCCTGAACCGTTTTTTGCTTATTCTTCCTGCTCATCATCGGCTGCTCTCCTTTCCGGTCAGTGTGATCCGCGGATCCAGCAGCGTCATCAGCACGTCGCCCAGGAAAACGCCCAGGATGCCCAGGCTGGCGTACAGCATCACGATGGCCTGCACCACGTTGATATCATAGCGGGAAATGGCGTCGGTCATCAGCGGCCCCAGGCCGGGCACGCTGAAGAAGCGCTCCACCAGGATGGAACCGCCCACCGTCAGCAAAATCGAATAGGGCAGGTATTGGGCCAGGGGCAAAAAGGCGTTTTTCATCACGTGGCGGAACATCACCTGGCTGGTGGAAAGGCCCTTCAGCTTGGCCAGGCGGATGTAATCCTTGTTCAGCTCATCCACCATGTACCGGCGCATCCACAGCATGTAGCTGGCGGTGCTGCCCATGCCCAGGCACAATATGGGCAGGATGGTGGAATAATTGAATTTCATCTGCGCGCCGAACAGCACGAACTTCCACACCTTGCGGTTGGAAAACAGGGTGGGCAGGCCCAGCAGCCGCGCGCCGAATATCATGATCAGCGAATAGGATACCAGATGGGGCACGGCGTTTACGAAGATGGTATAGGCTGTGCCCACGTTATCCACGATGCCGTCCTTGTACCGGGCCTGCAATATGCCCAGCGGCACGCCGATCACCAGCGACAGGGCCAGGGCCACCAGCCCCAGCTCCATGGAAATGCCGAATTTATCGCCGATCACCGATATCACGCTTTTGCCCGTAGCGATGCGGCGGGAGATGCCCAGGTCGCCCTTTGTGACCAGGTCTTTCCAGAAGCGCCCCAGCTGCACCAGCGGCGGATCCATCAGCCCGGCGGCGGTCAGGCGGTCTACGCGCTGCTCCTCCGTCAGCTTCATGGCTTCATCCTCGGTGAAAAAATAATCCTTGGGCATCAGGCGCATCAGCAGAAAAACCACCGATACGATCAAAAAGATCGTAAACAGGGATTGCAGCAGGCGTTTGATCAGGTATTTTCCCATGGAGTCATCCCCTTTTGCTGTGAAATGGCTGGCTTAAGGCGGTGTCGCTCTGCCGGGGGCAGCGCGGCAACGGCTCAAGCCAGCAGGATGATAACAGGGAAGGCGGCTTCCCGGGAAGGAAAGCCGCCTTCCATAAAATTGCGGTGATTACTTCATGAATTCTTCGTACTGGGCCGTGGTGTACACGCCGTCGTCGGTCTCCCAGTTCACATAGCGCTGGGACTGGGTGCCGTACAGGCTGTAGATCTTGGAATAGTCGTTGATGCTGGTCAGCTGCAGGAAGCTGCGGTAATAGGTGGGGATGCACAGCGCATGCTCGAGGTAGAAGGCTTCGGCATCGGCCAGGGCCTCATAGCGGGCATCGATATCGCCGGTGATGGCGTCGGCCTTGTTGACCAGCTCGGTGAACTCGCGCAGCACAGCCTTGACTTCCTCCTGGGCGTCGTTGGCGTGGGTGTAGTTATCGGTGAAGTACGCGTTGTCGGAATCCACCAGCTCCTGAGACAGGAAGTTGACGGGATCGGCGTAGTCGGCGCCCCAGCCGGAGTTGACGAAGCTCTGATAGCCGGGCACGCAGATTTCGGTGCGCAGGTTCTTGACGTAGGTCTTGATCTCCAGGGTGACGAAGTCATCACCCAGGTAGTCGGACAGGATCTGCGCGATCACATCCGCGGTGTCCTTGGCGGTCTGGTCGCCGCCGGCGATGTACCAGGTGGCGGTCACGGGGAAGGTGACGCCCTTGGCGCTCAGCTCCTCGATGGCCTGGGCCTTATAGGCGGCGGCCTTCTCGGCGTCATAGCGGATGTAGGTGCTCAGGTCGCTCATGTCGATGCCCAGACGGTTCAGCACCAGCTGGCTGTACTCGGTGCCGTCGCTCTTGGACACCAGGTTGGCCATGGTGTAGGCGTAGTTCTGCAGCGGCAGGGGCTCCAGGCTGTTGGTGCGGGCCAGGTAATTGGTCAGATCCAGGCCATAGTACCAGGTCTTGCGGAAGGCTTCGTTGGCCACGGCGGTGTTCCAGTTGATGTCCTCGGTGCCGTCCTCGAAGACCTTATGATAGTTCCACTTCCAGTTGAAGCTGTACTTGTCGCGCTTGGTGGAGGTGATGTAGTCATGCCACTCGTTGGAGGCGCTGCCGCTGATGGAAGCCACCTCGGACTCGGTCAGCTGGATCACGTCCAGATCGCCGTTCTGGAAGGCGGTGAAGCCCACTTCCAGGGAGTCGATCATCTGAATGTGCACGGTGTCAAACAGCTTCACATTGGCCAGGTTATAATAGCTTTCGTTCTTGGTCAGGGTCTTTTCGCTGCCGTCCACAAAGTCGGAAATGACGTAGGGGCCGTTGTACCACAGTGTATCATAGGTGGCGCCGAAGTAGCCGTCCACGCCGATTTCATCAATCAGCTTGCTGCTGAGGGGGGCCAGGCAGTTGTAGCAGCACAGGGTGGGGAACCAGGGGGTGGGCGCCTTGCAGGTGATGTTGATCTTGTTGCCGTCGATGGCGAAGCCCACCATCTCGTAGAACTTATCCAGCTTCAGCTCCTTGGCGGCGTCGCCCAGCTCGCGGGTGTAGTTGTAATACTCCTCAGCGCCCTTGATCATCTGGCTGGGCATGGTGATGTTGGCGCCCTCGTTCTTGGCGTTGTTCAGCACCCACTCCAGGCCGGTGGCGAAGTCCTCAGGCACCACGTCGGCCTTGTAGTTGCCCTGATAGTCGACCCAGGTGGCGTCATCGCGCATGACGAAGGTCCAGGTCACGTTGCCGTCCTCGCTGTACCACTCGGTGGCCAGGGCGGGCTGCAGCGCGCCGTTAGGGTCGTTGGTCAGCAGGTGGTCATACACGTTGGTCAGCACGTTCAGATCAGGCGCGCCCTGCGAATACTGATAGCAGAAGGTGCTGATCTCGTTGGCCTTGGTCTGATAGTCGCGCAGGTCCTTGATTTCATCGGCGGAAGCCGCGATGGAAACGCAGGAGAGCGCCAGCACAAGCGCCAGCAGGAGCGATAAATACTTCTTCATGATCCGTTCCTCCTCACTCTTTTCTTCCCCGCCGGGAAGTATAAACTGCATTATAAACGTTGCATAAAGATACGTCAAGCCAAAATGCAATTTAAAAACAATGAAAATTCATATTTCTCCCATGATGACGGGCTCGTTTCGGATGATTTTGAATTTTTCGCCTGATGCACGTTTATTTTCTCCTTTTTCAAAAGCTGCGGTTGCTTTTTTTCCCGCGCCGTTATATCATATTTATGAAGGAGGTTCAGCCGTCATGAAGAAATGGAAGCAAAAAATGCAGCGCCATTTGCTGCGCCCCTTCCTCTATCTGGCCGCCGTGCGCTTTCTGCTGGGGCTCACCCTGGTGCTGCTGGCGGATTACATCCTGTCCCGCCCCCAGGTGAAGCCCTACGCCGCCCTGCTGGCCGCGGCGGTTTTCGCCCTGCTGGGGTGGATCGCCTGGCTGCGCCTGGACGGGGTGCGCCTGCCCCGGCTGATGATGCAGCGGATCAACATTCGCAAAAAGCCCGCCCGCACCTACGGCGATATGATCGATTACATCGACGAGGCTCCTGCCGTCACCTTTGAGGATCTGGGTGACGAGGAAAAGGATATCTGCCTGCTGGGGGCGGATTTCCTCTGCTGCGTGCTGTTTCTGGCTCTCTCTCTCCTTTTATAAAGGCGTGCAAAAGCGCGGGGCCTCCGGCCAAAATGACCGGAAGCCCCGATTTTTTTATCCGAAACAGGTGTCAGTTCAGCTTCACGCTCCACCCGCTCACATATTTCAGCAGCCGGATCACGTCCATGATGTTGATTTCGTCATCCCCGGTCACCTCGCTGTTTTTCGGGGCGATCTCCACATTCCAGCCCGATACATGCTTCAGCAGCCGGATCACATCCATGATGTTCACCGTACCGTCCGCCGTCACGTCCCCGGGCAAGCTCTTCTCCATGACGGTGACGGTGATGATGTCCGAATCCATGCTGTCCCCGTACTGGTCAGTCGCCCGGCAGAAATAGGAAACGCCGTTCATTTTCAGGGTGGCGGTACCGCTGTATTCCTTCGTGGTGGCTCCCGGCACAGCCGCTTCCGTTCCATCCGGCTGCACGCTGTACCACTGGCAGGTGACCCCGTCGCCGTACGCATACACCTGCATATTGAACGCTTCACCGACGTAAACGGAAATCGGCTCCGCCGAATGGAGCGAAACATGCAAATCAACATATTTGATATAGACCCGATCCGAGGTCAGCGTATTACCCGACGCATCCTCCACCACGCAATAATACACGTATTTGCGGCTTTCCGCATCAAGGATGACCGTCATTTCCGCATTCTGTTCCCCCGGGATGGGGCTGCTCTGCCCATCCGCGGCGCGGTACCACTGATATTTCAGCCCCACGCCTCTGGCGTCAATGGACAAATAGAATTTCTGCTGTCCAAAAGGCGCGCCGTAGCTATGCGGCTGCCGCTCGATCCGGAAGACGGGCACCAGCAGCGTCACCTCGATGGGATCTGAGTCCACGCTATCCCCATATTGATCGATGACGGTGCAGACATATGTGCCGGCCACATCCTCGCCGCAGCGATAGAAGGTCTGCGCGGGATCGTCGAGCCAGTTAAAATATCTCGTATGGCCTTCCTTATCGGTGCGCCGCCATTGATATATCAACCCCTCGCCC
>Ga0079305_1003616_pt1 | contig 10152 bp, 11 predicted proteins | sample LMS_cellobiose_e_FD_79183 | JGI IMG/M metagenome (GOLD analysis project Ga0079305, IMG submission 79183) | Rumen-fistulated moose microbial communities from Alaska, USA - LMS_cellobiose_enrichment | ecosystem: Host-associated > Mammals > Digestive system > Stomach > Rumen fluid ...
TATTCGGCGAAGGTGCTGGGCAGAAGCGTGGAGGAGTTGGTCAGCAGGACGGTCTTTTCCGGAAGCAGATCCTTCATGTCGGTGTAAATGGCGATCTTGGCCTTGGGCTCCTCCGCCATGGCCTCGATGACGACGTCGGCATCGGCCAGCGCCTTTGCCAGATCCAGCTCAATGCGGATCTTTGCGGCGAAATTCTCCTTCGCGCGCTGCACCAGCGCGTCGATCTCCTCTGCGGTGGCGGCGTCCCAGTTCCGGATCAGGCCGCGGGGATAGACGAATTTGCCCATGGGGCTGCCGATCAGGGCCTTGGCCGTGAGCAGGTCCTGGATCATCAGCGCGGAATAGCGCTCGATCTTGGGTTTGGTCCGCTCCACCGAGCCCTCGGAGCGCAGCCAGAAAGTGACGTCCTTTCCGACGTAAGCGCACATCAGACCGATCTGCGTTCCCAGAACGCCTCCGCCGATGATCGTGACCTTGTTGAGTTCCATGAATGCTCTCCTTTCGTTGTGTTTGAATTCATTGCCCGATTGCAATGCGGTATGCGGTATGTTACAATCGCTGCGGTATGTTCGTACCGCAGCGATTGTAGTCCTCTGTTATTATTTTATCAATTACCTGAGAGCGAAACGGAACGAATCCGGGAAAAAGTACCGCAGATGGGAGAGAGGATCATGGGAGCAAACCCGAAGACGACGGCGTTTTTGAAGGAATGCCTGGCCGACGCGCTGATCCAGCTGCTGGAGACGAAGCCGATCGGGAAGATCACCGTCCCGGAGATCGCCGCGCTGGCCGGGGTGGGGAGGACGACGTACTTCAGAAACTTCGGCTCGAAGACGGAGATGCTCTCCTTCAAGCTGCTTGTGCTCTGGGACCGCTGGACGGAGGCGCACGGCGTGGAACGGCGGAGAAGCTTCGCGCCGGAAAACGCCCTGACGTTTTTCCGCTTCAATTACAGCATCCGCCCGCTGCTGGCCCTGCTCTACCGGCAGAATCTGCAAACGGCGCTGTACGGCGCCTTTCAGGCTTACCTGATGCCGCCGCGCGGCGCCGCGCCGCGCGACCGCTACTGGAGCGGCTTCTATTCCTACGGGCTGTTCGGCCTGCTGGACGCGTGGATCCAGCGGGGCTTCTGCGAAACGCCGGAGGAGATGGCTGAGATCGTGAAGGACTTCTGAAACGGCCTCAATCTGTCGACAAAGCGTCGACAGATTGAGCAGCAAAAGCCGAAATATTGAAAAATGTTCCGGTTTTTGCAGATATTGACCGTGCAGGGCGACTCCCGTCCCCCCTCACACCCCCATGCAGCCCGTTCCCCCGGCAACCCGGGGTTTGTTTGCAGTCTGACCGGCGGACGCCCCCCTGTGCCTGCACAGGGGGGCGTCCTTGAAGAGAACACCGGGAAGAGCGCGATTGATTTGATTGCCGTTCCGCCGGCGGCCTGTCCGGGGCTGCGGCGGAGGAGCGCCGCCTGTCCGGGAACGGGCGCCCGTCCGGCGCGCTTCGCGGCGGCGCGCCGGGCAGAGCGGGAAAGATTGTAATTTGAATCACAATGTAGTAAGATGATCCTGAGCCGCGATCCGGTCCGCCCGTGAGGGGCGGCGGCTTTGCGGCGTTGACGGAGATCGAAGGGGTTTTGACAGGAGCAGCGCCGCCGGCACTTCCCGACGCGGGCCGGGGCGCGGAGCATGAGGAGGGAAAACATGACCGAAAAAGAGAACTATCTGATGCTTTTGAGAGGGGAGCAGCCGGAGTGGGTCCCGTTTTACGCCTTCGGGCCCAATCCGCTGGGCACCCCGCCGCCCAACGGCCGGACGGGGCCGTCGTTCCTGATGCAGCACGTGGTGAAGCCCGGCGTGCAGAAGGACATCTGGGGCGTGAACTATATCCCGGTCCCGGAGGCGGGGGGAGCGAAGATCCCCCAGACCTACGATTTCATCCTGAAGGACATCCGGGACTGGCGCGACGTGATCAAGGCGCCGGACCTCTCCGACATCGACTGGAAGGCGATGGCGAAAAAGGACATCGACGCCTCCCCCTACGACCGCTCCCAGACGGCGCTGTCCTTCGGGCTGCACCCCGGCTATTTCCAGCTTCTGGCCTCCTTCATGGGCTTTTCGGAGGGGATGTGCGCCATGTACGAGGAGCCCGAGGAGGTCAAGGCGCTGATCGAATATCTCAGCGATTTCTACATGGAGATCGCGCGCAGCACCATCGACCTCTATCAGCCGGATACCCTCAACCTCGTCGACGACATCGCGACGGTCACGAACCCGTTCTTCTCGCTGGAGATGTACCGGGAGATCTTCAAGCCCTACTACCGCCAGCTGGCGCAGCTGGCGATCGACCGGGGCATCCCCTGCGAGATGCACTGCTGCGGCCACTGCGAGATCTTCCTCGACGACTGGGTGAACGACCTGAACGTGCGCGCCTGGAACCCGGCGCAGACGTCCAACGACCTGCTTGCGATCAAGGAGAAGTACCGCGGCCGGCTGGCCGTCGTCGGCGCTTATGACTATTCGAAGCAGCCGATGGAGTACAACACCGAGGAAACAATCAAGCAGTCCGTTTACGACACCATCGACAAATACGCGCCCGGCGGCGGCTATGCCTTCGCCGGAAGCTTCCTTGGACCGCTGGGGGACGAGGAGACGAAGCGGAAGAACCGCTGGGTCGCGGAGGCGGTGGAGGAATACGGCAGGAGCTTCTATCGGCGGCACTGAGCGCGCCGAGCGGTGCGGAAAGGGCGGCGGGAACGCAGGTTCCCGCCGCCCTTTCCGCGCCCCCGTCCGTCCCGCCGCGCCCCCGTCCGTCCCGCCGCGCCCCCGCCCGTCCCTTCGCGTCCCCCGCCCGTCCCGCCGCGCCGCGCGGCAGGGGAGAGGGACGCGGTCAGAACTTCAAAGCATGAAGCGCCGGAAGCATGGCGAAGCCCATGCGTTTTCTGCATGACCGGATGTGAAATCGGAATGTCGGAAATCTGACATAATCGTTGACAGATCGTCCCGCCGTGTATATGATAAAAGCAGTTATAACAATATCATATCAGAAATCGGGAGGACGCACCTATGAATATGGATCTTTGGGTACGCGAGCAGATCGCGACGCAGGACAAGAAGGCGATGCCGCTTCTGTCCTATCCGGCGGTACAGCAGCTGTTCATCACGGTGGACCAGCTGATCCATTCCTCAAACGAGATGGCGCTGGGCGTCCGCCTGATGGCGGACCGCTACAACATGCCCTTTGCGACGACGTATATGGACCTGTCCATTGAGGCCGAGGCCTTCGGCGCGAAGTGCACCTACCACACCGACGACATCCCCACCATCACGGGCCAGCTCATCTCCACCCAGGAGGAGGCCGACGCGCTGCAGGTCCCGGAGCTCGGCGCCGGCCGCACGGGCAAGGTCCTGCGGGCGCTGGGCAAGACGCTGACGCTGGTGAACGACCGGCCCGTCTTCGGCAACTGCGCCGGCCCATTCTCCCTGGCGGGCCGCCTGATGGACGTCAACGAGGTCCTGCTCATGACCTATGAGGAGCCCGAGCTCGTCCACTGCGTGCTGGAGAAGTGCACGCAGTTCCTCCTGACCTACATCCGGGCCATGAAGGACCTCGGCGCGAACGGCGTCATCATGGCCGAGCCCCTTGCAGGCCTGATGTCCGCCCACGCCATGCAGGAGTTCTCCTCCGATTACGTGCGCCGGATCGTCGACGAGCTGCAGGACCGCGATTTCGTCGTCGTATACCACAACTGCTCCAACGCGATCGAGAAGAAGGCCGAGGCGGTCGTTTCCACCGGCGCGCGGATGTTCCACTTCGGCGAGGGAGCGGACATGTGGGCGCTGCTGAACGCCCTGCCGAGAGACGTGATCGTCATGGGCAACATCAGCCCCTCCGCGGTGTTCCTGTGCGACAGCACAGACAAGATGGCGGTCGACACGCAGACCCTCCTGCGCAAGTGCATGGTCTTCGAAAACTTCATGATCTCCTCCGGCTGCGACATCCCGGCGAACACGCCGCTGCAGAACATCGACAAGTTCTTCGAGGTCATCAACCTCGGCTATCACAAGGCGCGGCTGTGGAGCCAGATCAGCCGGGCGTATCCCCACAATCCCGCATTGAAATCCTTCTGAAGACGGACCGGCGGTCCCGCCGCCGCGGATCGGAAAGAACAGGCCGGCGCGCCCCCCGAATGGGGGACGCGCCGGCTTTCCGCGTCATGGAAAGGGCAAAACGGAGCGGCCCGGGGCGCGTTTCCCCGCTGCCGGGCGGGGAGATCGGAAAGCGGAGATTGCCTCATCCGAAACGGATTGCGGGGATGAAACAACTTGCATTTCATTGACACACTTTCCTCCGATGATGTAACATAATGATGCCAGAAAAAGAAACAGAGGAGGATACGTATGAGCAAACTGAACAAAAACGTCAAGTTCTACGGCAGCCTGGTGATCATGATCCTGCTGTATCTGATCATCTCCAATCTGCCGCTGGCAGAGGGCGGACCGCTGACCCGCAAGGGCATCCAGAACCTGGCTCTGCTGGTCTCCTGCGTCTGGGGCTGGTGCATGCTGGGCTCCATGATCCCCAGCCTGATCGGCTTCATCGGCATGGGCTTCATCAGCGGCAACGGCATCGCCGCCAGCTTTATGCAGGGCTTCGGCAGCTACATCATCATCATGCTGCTGCCCCTTCTGATGATCTGCGGCATCATGATGAGCACCGGCTTCACCAAGGCCATCGCCATGAAGCTGGTCAACACAAAGTTCGCCAACGGCAAGCCCTGGGTCATCATCACGCTGCTGATGGTCGTCGCCGCCGCGCTGAGCCTGGTGCTCCCCGGCATGGCCGTCGTCCTGGTCATCTGGGACCTGGCCTACGGCATCTTCGAGAGCTGCGGCTATGAGAAGGGCCACAAGACTCCGAAGGTCGTTCTGATCGCCATCTGCTCCGCCGCCACCGTCGGCATGATGTGCTCCCACCTCTCCACCGGCGTCATCCCAGCCGTCGGCATCATCTCCGTCATGGATCCCACCGTCGTGTGGCAGCCCCTGACCTATACCGGCGCGTCCCTGATCATGCTGGCCGTATTTCTGGTCGGCAACGTGCTGCTGGTCCGTTTCTGCTTCCGCCCCGACGTGGAGAAGCTCCGCGCCTACAAAGCGCCCGACGAGAAGATCCCCTTCACCTGGGAGCAGAAGATTTCCGGCATTCTGCTGCTCTGCTTCGTTCTCCTGGTTTTCATCCCCGCTTTCCTGCCCCAGGGCAGCGCCGCGCGCAACGTCCTGGAGGGCCAGTGGGGCCTGATCGGCTTCGGCTTCCTCACCGTCATCGTCGCGCTGATCATCCACCGCAGGGACGGCACCGAGTTCATGCCCTTCCAGAACATCGAGAAGTCCGGCCTGTCCTGGCAGCTGATCTTCATGCTGGCCGCGATCCAGGTCGTCTGCGGCTCCATGAGCAACCCCGAATACGGCGTCTCCGACTGGCTGGTCAGCCTGTTCTCCCCGATCCTCTCCAGCGTCAGCCCCTTCATGGCCGTGCTGCTGCTGGTCATTCTGGCCGTCGTCGTCACCAACCTGCTTGACAGCGCCATCACCTCGCTGGTCTTCTGCGTGCTGACCATGACCATTGCCAAGACCCTCGGCCTGAACCACCTCGGCCTGCAGGCCATCATGATGAAGGCGGCCGCCTACGGCATGCTGCTGCCCGCCTGCTCGCCGCTGCTGACCCTGCTCTATGCCAAGGAGCCGGACGGCTGGATCGACAGCAAGGAGATCCTCAAGGAGGCCCTGCCGCAGATCGTCCTCGGCATCGTGGTCTTCGCGGTCGTCGGCTACCTGACCATGAACTGGTTCTGATCCGCGCCGCACAAAACGCAAAAGGCGGGATGATCCATGGAACGCAAAGAATACCGATCCAAACAGATTCTCCCCGGAATCTCCCTGCTGTACGGCTTCCGCGAGGAATGCTGCATCTATCTGCTTGAGGGCGACGAAAAAGCCGCCCTCATCGACAACGGGATGGGGACCGGGGACCTGCGCCGGGCGATCGAGGCGATCGCGCCGGGCAAGGAACTCATCGCTTTCAATACCCACTGCCACTTTGACCACTCCGCGGGCAACTTCCAGTTTCCCGAGGTTTATATGCACCCCGCGTGCTATGCCGACCAGGACGAGACGGAGTCCACGCCCTGCCCCCGCGAGGTCGAGTATGACGACCTTCCCCGCTATGAGACCCGGCGCGTGCCGGTGAAGGAGGGGGACGTCTTCGACCTCGGCGGCGTCACGCTGGAGGTCGTCGAGACCCCCGGCCACACCCCGGGCGACATCTGCCTGCTGGACCGGAAGCACCGGGTGCTCTTCGCCGGCGACATGATCGGCAGCAATGTGCACAACGTCTGGCTGCTGGACCACCTGCCCTGGGTGAAATTCTCCACGGTGTCCGTCGCGTGCTATCTGCGCTCCCTGAAAAAGATGGAGGCCCTGGGCGACGCCTACGACGGCTTCCTCGGCGGGCATGACGACCATGTGCTGGGCAAGGAATACCTCCTGGAGCTGGAGCGGATGGCGCAGTCCATCCTGGACGGCAGCGCGAAGCCCTACCGCCCCGAGATGCCCTCGCCCCCGGGCCAGCCCCCCGTGGTCTGCTGGAAGCTGGACGGGGAGACCGTCCCGACGTCCATCCTCTATCAGGAGGAGAGCGTCTTCGACAAAGCGTAAGGAGGAAAGCGTATGGCTGACAAACGCAGCGCGACCGTTCTGGCGCCGGGCGTTACCCTGATCAAGGGCATCGACTTCGAATGCTGCATCTGGCTCGTGGAGGGCAGCGAATCCGCCCTCCTGATCGACACCGGGCTGGGAACCGGCGATCTGCGCGGCGAGGTGGAGGCGCTGACAAAGCTTCCCTACCGGGTCGTGAACACCCACGGCCACGGGGACCACTCCGGCGGCAACTATCAGTTCGACAAGGTCTTTATGCACCGCGAGGCACTGCCCTGCGCGGAGATCGCCATCGAGATGACCGGCATGTTCGCCTCGCCCGATGAACTGGACGCGATCCGCCGGCGGATGGCCGAGAGGCCCACAGAGGTGGAATTCATTTCCGAGGGTTACGTGTTCGATCTCGGCGGGCGGCGGCTGGAGGTTTTCGAGACGCCCGGCCACACCCCCGGCGACATCGCGCTCTTCGACCGCGGGAACGGCCTGCTCTTCAGCGGCGACTGCATGCTCAAGGCGATGGACGTGCTTCTCGTGGTGCCGCAGACCGTCTCTGTGGCCTGCTATGCGGAGAGCATGCACAAGCTCACCGCCCTGGAGGGCGTCCGCGGCTTCTGCAGCGGCCACGACCGGTGCGTCATGCCCCGCTCGTTCCTGCAGGACTGCGCCGACTGCGCCGACGAGATCCTGGCCGGGACCGCCGACTGCCGCGAGGTCGAATCCGGCCTGCCGGACGGCGAAAAATACTGTATGCGCGCCGTCCACGGCGACGCCGCCATTCTCTACCGCAGCTATAAGATCCGCTGAAACGCGAAACAACGGCAGCCGCAGAGAGCCCTCTGCGGCTGCTTCCTGCCGGGCTCGTCCCGAAAAGAAAGGAGCTGTTCCCATGGCGCTTACCCCGCGCGAGAACGCGCTCATGGCCCTGGAACACAAGGTGCCGGAGCGCATCGTGAATCTGCTTACCGATACCAACATGCTCGCCACCTACATTCTGGCCGAGCGCGCGCCGGCCGTGCCCGGCCGTCCCTACGGCAGCGACGGCGTGGACTGGTTCGGCGTGCACTGGAGATATGAGGAATCCAGCGGCGCTCCCATGGTGGATCCCGCGTATCCCCCGCAGATGGAGGACATCACCGAATGGCGCTCCATCGTCAAATTCCCGGATCTCTCGAAGATCGACTTCAAGGCCGAGGCCGAGAAGGAGCTCAACGCCCCCACCTACGACCCGGACAAGCTCAACCAGGTGACGATCATGCAGGGGCCCTTTGAGCGCCTGCTCTCCCTGATGGCGACGGACGACGCGCTGTGCGCGCTGCTGCTGGAGCCGGAGGAGTGCGCCGCCTTCTTCGACCGCGTGGCCGACCACAAGATCGAGCTGATCGAGCGGCTGAGCGAGGCCTATCCCATCGACCTGATCGACCTGCACGACGACTGGGGGACGCAGAAGAGCGCCTTCATGTCCGTCGAAACCTGGAAGGAGCTGCTCTCCGGGCCCATGAGCCGCATCATCAAACGCGGCAAGGAGCTGGGCATCCACATCCAGGTCCACTCCTGCGGCAAGGTCGAGGCCATCGTCCCCGAGATGATCAAGGCCGGCATCGAGCACTGGTCCTCCTGCCAGGGGATGAACGACATCCCGTCGCTTGTCCACCGCTTCGGCGACCGCCTGACCTTCTTCGGCGGGATGGACACGCCGGAGGTGCAGGCCCGCGGCCTTTCGCAGGAGGAGATCGACCGCATGGCGGCGGAGCGGATCGACCTGATCTGCCGCGGCGGCGCGGTCTTCCCGCTGGGCAACAGCACCGTCCCCGGCCTGCGGGCGGCGGTGGACAAGGCGCTCGCGGCGCGGGCGGATTTCTTCACAAAACCGGAAAACCGGGTCCTGCCCTGAGCGGTCCCGATCATAAAAGGGAAACAGCGGCCGCAGGAGACGGTTTCTTCCGTCTCCTGCGGCCGCGCTCTGTCCGGATGGATTCTCCGCGTCAGGCGGATCCCGATGCCTTCCGCCGCTCCTGCAGGTGGCGCTTCATCGCGGCAAAGGTCTCGTCGCTGATGTCGTGCTCGATCTTGCAGGCGTCCTTCGCGGCGGTCTCCCGGTCCACGCCGATGGCCGTCAGGATCTCGGTCAGGACCTGATGGCGCTCGTAGATCTTCTCGGCGATCGCGCGCCCCTTCTCCGTGAAGGCGATGTGGCCGCCCTCGTCCACGATGACGCAGCTCTCCGCCCTCAGCTTTGCCAGCGCGCGGCTGACGGACGGCTTCGAGAGATGCATTTCCTCCGCAACGTCCACGGCGCGGACGAGATTTTTCCGGATCCCGAGGATCAGGATGGTTTCCAGATACATTTCTCCCGACTCGTACATGGATGTTCCCCCCAAAAACGGTGTTACCATTATCATACCTTGAAAAACCGCCTGCGTCAAGAAATAGAAAATTGCAAAAAGTCCTTGACAAGTAAGCCAAAGCTAACTATAATATCTCCAGAAGTTAGCCGCGGGCAACCGCGGCGGCCCGGCAAGGAAGGTGCATGTATGATGCCGTTGATATTGGCCGATCCCGGCGAAGAACAGATCATCAGGAAAGTGGGCGGCAGTCAGGAGATGCGGCAGCATCTTGCGGACATGGGCTTTGTTCCGGGCGGCGGCGTCACGGTTCTGAGCGCCATCGGCGGAAACGTCATCGTCAGGGTGAAGGAATCCCGCGTCGCCATCAGCAGGGAGATGGCGCAGAAAATCATGGTGTGACCTTCGATTGCGAAACACTGTTTCGCAATCGGGCTGCGCGCTGATCGCGCGCATCTTACGGGAGACAGGCCGCGCCCGGTCGGCGCGAGGGCTCGCAAAGCTTCGCCCTGCAGGTGGGTTTGACGAGGCTGAGCCCCCCGTGAAAACCCTGTGATTATTCTAGTTTTCTAAAACTTTTGCTGATATGATCCGATGAAGAGAGGAGAAGCGTCAATGATTACGAATCTGAGAGAGGTCGGGATCGGGCAGACCTGCGCCGTGAAAAAGATCCACGGGGAGGGCGCGGTGAAGCGCCGCATCATGGACATGGGGCTGACGAAGGGCGTCGAGGTTTACGTCCGCAAGGTGGCCCCCCTGGGCGACCCCATGGAGCTCACGGTGCGCGGCTATGAGCTGTCCATCCGCAAGGCCGACGCCGAGATGGTCGAGGTCGAGCTTTGAGGCAGGGCCGCGCCGCCGCGCCCGGCGGCGCGCGGACCGGACGCCCCTGCGGAAGGGGCCGGCGCGTCCGCGGCCGTTTTCTTTTGTCTATCAGTAACTCATAACTAACTAAAAGGAGTGAGATCCTATGGAATGGAAGATCGCCCTGGCGGGCAACCCGAACAGCGGCAAGACGACGCTGTTCAACGCCCTGACCGGCTCCAACCAGTACGTCGGCAACTGGCCCGGCGTCACGGTGGAGAAGAAGGAGGGCA
>Ga0079305_1003617_pt1 | contig 10152 bp, 5 predicted proteins | sample LMS_cellobiose_e_FD_79183 | JGI IMG/M metagenome (GOLD analysis project Ga0079305, IMG submission 79183) | Rumen-fistulated moose microbial communities from Alaska, USA - LMS_cellobiose_enrichment | ecosystem: Host-associated > Mammals > Digestive system > Stomach > Rumen fluid ...
CATCCCGGACGATTTTGACCTTGGAATACTTTTTCAGGCTCAATTTGTTCGGTCCCTCGTGGATCGCGCACTGGGACTTGTTCCGGGCCAGCGCGAAAGTGATCACATAATCGTCGGGGTTGAACAGCTGCCGGCCGAAGGAATTGGTCTGCGGATCGATCCCCAGCTGCAGGCAGTCGCCTTTCCAGATCCGGGCGCCGTCGAATTTATTGAAATGGCGGTCGTCGGTCACGGCCGCGATGAGGTAGAGATTGTCCGCATCATGACCGAGTTTCAATTCGAAACTCAGATCCTCGGGCCCGCTCCAGGTGGTATGGTCGACCGGTTCGATGTGGTCCGGCGTGCTGACCTTCAGCACGGCAAAGGAAGCGGCATCATCGAAGGATCCGACTTTCGGGATCTTGACGATCGGCGGTTTTTTATACTGGATCCGGCAGGGCTCGTAACCCTCGAATGCGGCGGTCAGCTCCATCTCCGCGGACGGGCACCGGACGACGATCTGTCTGAACTCGCCGGGCGGGATCCGGACCGGGGAGGTTTTGCCGCCCGCGGTGAGGGTGCCGGACTGCGTTTTGGTGCGGGATTTGTTGCTCATGATGACTTTCAGTTCATTGCGGTGTGACTGACGGATATCGACATTGACCGGGAGTTTTTCCTGGATCCGGATATTTTCCAGCGTGCTGCACAGCACTCCGAAGTTGTCTTCCCCTTTGACGTCCCGCCAGAAATAATACGGATCTTCCGAGAGGTTCCAACCGTTTTTCAGGTCGGCGGGGACTCCCATCATATCGGTGGCGCGCAGCTTGTCCATGTTCACCGAGACGCGCGGCGTATATTCCGGATTGACGCTCCAGACTGCCGCGGCGGCGCCGCCGTCATGTTTCTTGAAAACATAGATCTCCAGATCGTCGGTCAGCTTGAGGATCCTGGTGTCGACGACATTGGAAAGCAGTTCGACCGCGGCGCTGTAAGCGGCAATGCCCATGAAAGGCTGTTCACGGTCGGAGATCGCCATCAGGTAACGGTTGGCTTCGTGGCTGTTGGAAGCACCCGGAAAGATGGTATACCAGAAGAAAGACTTGGCGCCGTTGGCCCGGCCGACGATCAGCGAGGTGGCCAGCCGGTTGGCCTGTTCCCGCTGATATTTCAGCTCGTGCCGGGCCTGATAATCGATGAAATAGCCGTATTCGGAAACGAAGATATTGTCACCCCTGGCATGTTTTTTCATGATTTCGCGGGCTCGCGCCACATTTTTGCCCAGCAGCAGGGCCGCATGCCCCGTGGGCGGCTGGTTCGGTCCGACCCAGCGAGGCTGCGGATAGCAGTCCAGCCCCAGCCAGTTCGACCGCCGGCCCGTGCCCGAACGCAGGACCGTTTCCGTGTAAGCATACTGATGCCGGGCATCGACGTCGCTGGGACGCATGGACGAGAGACGGGCGCCGGGCTTGTACCGGAGGATCTCATCGGACGCGATCCGGAAGATCGCCAGATAGCGGTCCAGCAGCGGTCCGTAGACATAATTGCCCCTGATATGCTGCGGATATTTTTTCTTGAAATAGGTGCTGAGACCGTAGGAAGCGTCCAGTTCGCCGCCGACTTCGATCAGGTCCATATATTTTCCGTAACGTTTCATGGAGTCGGCCACAAAGGCGCGCCATCCGGGCAGGGATTTCGGATCGAACGGGAAATACCGTTCCAGCGACAATTTCAGTTTTTTCGCCTCGGCAGCCTCTTCTGCGGCATATTCCCAGGGCGGCGCCTGAAGGGGATAAATGACCTTGTTGAAGAATCCTTTCTTCTTCATTTCCGCCATCCGGTCATAATCGATCAGCCACTTGTAGTCATACTGTCCTTTGCGGCGTTCCACGATATTCCAGTTCATATGCCATTCCAGCCAGCCGACGCCGATCCGGCGCATGGCCTCAAATGCCTGGGTGCCGCCGGCTGCACCGCCGAACGGTTCCAGCCCGGGTGCGGTCGGAACCGGCTTGCAGACGACGGCAGCCGTCATGAAATCGGACGCGACGGCGTCATTTCCCTGCATCAGCCTCGCATCGATCCGGAACCAGCCTCGAATCCCGGTCGGGAATTCGAAACGTTCCGAAAAAAAGCCATCCGCAGCAGGTTTAACCTCGAAAGTCCTGGCAAACACCTGCTTTCCCGTCCAGTCGATCCCGGTGATGCGGAACGCATATTTCTTCTGCGGATCCTTTACCCGTGCCGCCGCCTGGAAGACCATTTTTTCGCCGGGATGCCACACATTGTATTCCTGCGTGGTGACCTGGGTCAGCCCCGCGACCGCTTCCGGCTGCCGGTATGGCGTCGGTTCCGTTCCTTTTTCCAGCTGGAAAGCATCGAACCAGGCCCGGCTGTCCGGCTGGGTCAGGCCGAATGCGGGAACCCACAGGTGGGTGCCGTCCGCGTCAAAAACATAGTGGTAACGTTTCCATTCCTTGCCCAGCATGACCGCCTTCCGTTTCCCGATCCGGAACCGCCAGAGGGAACGCTGGAATTCACTGCAGTTGATGAATCCGGCGACATTGTCCTTGTCGGCTTTGGCATAGAAGCTGAAGACATATTTCCCCTTCGGAAGGCGGGCGGACTCGTTCAAGGACACTGCACAGGGTTTGTCGATCCGGATGCTCCGCCGGCCGTCGAAACCGGTCTCGGCGTCCCAGGAAAAGGAACCGTCGGCAAAGAGTTTGCGCGCGGTCCAGGTCCCCCGGGTCATGGACTTGTCTTCCGTTTCGACGCTGGTGTCGCCGGTCAGCAGATTTCCCGCCTGCGCCAGAGTGATTCCGGACAGCATCAGCCAGGAGATGTATTTTTTGACCATTCTGAATTCCCTTTGCATTTCAAGGTGTGGTCACATCTCTGGTGAGTTTGATATTCCACGGGTTGTAATTTTTGTAACCGTTCGTCATGAATACGCCGCTGTATCCTGCCCGGACATATTGCCAGGGATAAGTCCGCAATCCGCCCGCCACCGTGATGATCGTCGAGGTCTGGGTCAGATGCCGGGCATCGGGTTCCTTCATGCTCATGCTGGCGTTGACCCAGGCATCCATGTGTCCATCTTTACAGTTCCGTCCGGTGATATCGGCGGCCATCAGATGGTTTTCCGGATAGGGGATATTGGCGGTTTTGATGGAATCGACCTTCACCCCGCCCCAGCCGGAGGCATCGGCGCCGTTCGAAAGCTGAAGATTATAGCCGTAAAGGATATAATTCTGCCCCTGCAGCGTTGCCCCGTTCCGGGAATCGATGCATTTATGCCGGTCGGTCGGACAGATAAAGACGCTTTTCGGAAAGTCTTTTGCTTCCATAGTTCTATGATAGATGAAATTCTCGCCGATGGTCCTGGCCCAATTTACCCTGGTCCCTGTACTGACCGGCAGTCTCGGTGGAAATGCGCCTTTGTAGTCGTCCAGATACAGATTGAAACCCAGTCCGATCTGTTTCATGTTGCCGAGACATTTCGCATTTTTTGCGCTTTCCCGTGCTTGGTTCAGCGCCGGCAGCAGCATTCCCGCCAGGATCGCAATGATCGCGATCACGACGAGGAGCTCGATCAGCGTAAAATGCTGCGGCATCTTACGCTTCAAATATGAGATATGAGATATGAAATATGAGTTGGCTGCGGTTTTAATTATCATCTTGTCTTCCTTTCGTTGGTTTGGTTTTTCTTGTAAAGGTGAAGGGATGTTGTCTTGATTTCATATTTCATATTTCATATTTCATACCTCATATTTCTGCCTGAAACAACCGGGAAAGCAACAAGTTCCCACGAGGAGCTCGATCAAAGTAAAAAACTTCATTCTTCCGCCGGCCTGCTCTGATTTCCGGTCCGGGCTGTGCAAAAATGATGACGGTTGTTTTTTCATAAGCTGACTCTCCTCTTGGGCGGTTCGATTTCTCTGCGGTTCTGCTTTCAACGATCTTTCTTTCAATAATAAATATACCGTCCGGTTCCTCAATAACAAGTCATTTTTTGGCAGTTTTTTTACCAAAATATAGTTTTTTTTGTCAAATATTTGGATTCCGGCTTGCATATCCGGTAATTTCGGCTATAATTCCACTGATGTGAATGATCGGAGACCGGCATGAGCTGCAATCTTGACAACCTGACCGTTATGGTGAACTGGCTGGCCAGGCAGAAACTGGACAGGAACTGGAATACGGAATATTTCCGGAAGGCCACGCGGATCCTGCCATATTCCCGCATCTATTTTCCCGTGTCCGGCTATGGCACGGTCGAGCACAAGGGACGGATCTACAAGCTCGTTCCCGGCAGGATCCTGCTCGTTCCCGCTTTTGCCGAAGTGAAATGCTTCTGTCCCGACCGGCTGGAAAAATACTGGCTGCATTTCAATGCCGGGTTCGGCAAGAATTCTCCGGATATTTTCGCGCTGAACGGGAACTGCATCTGTCTGCCCGTGTCCGATCCGGATTTCCTGGCCGGGTTGTTCGACCGTCTTATCGAAATCTCGGTAAAAACCGAACCGGTCAGACAGTTCGAATTCAATACCGGGATCCGGCTCCTGCTGGCGCGGTTTCTGGATCAGATCTCACTGACCGAGAGCGGCAGCATGCTGCCCGTTTTCACGCGGCTGCTGTTTTACATCGATGAACATCTGGACCAGGATCTCTCCCTGAAAACGCTGGCGGCTTATGCGGGGATCTGCCCCAGCCATCTTTCCCACCAGTTCCATGAAAAAATGGGGCGGCGTCTTTTCGAATACATCACCATCCACCGGATCTACAAGGCCATGTTCCTGCTTCGTGAAAAACAGCATTCCATCAGCGAGATCGCCGACCTGACCGGTTTTTCCAGTCTTCCGGTCTTTTCCAAATCTTTCCGGCGGCATACCGGTTATTCCCCGCTCGAATTCCGCAAATATTTCATCTCCATGCCGGCGGCTGTCGATATTCCTTCCTCGTTCCACGATCCCGAATGCATGATCCGGGCCAAGGTCCGGCATGATTCCCGGCTGACCCCTGGCATCAGGCAGACGGAACGGGCCGTTTCTCCGCCCGGCGGCGGGGTTTTTTCTACATAAAATCAATTTTTCATCGAATCTCTGATTGACAAAAGGCTTTCGGCAGGTTATATTAATACGTTAAAAATTTTGAAATTGCAATATTTTCAAGGAAAGGCAGCAAATCAGAAAATGTCTCGGAAGGTTTTCATCACGGGCAGAGGCCTGGTGACTCCCCTGGGGAATGGTTTGGCGGCGAATCTGGAAGCCCTCAGAGCAGGCCGGACCGGCACTGTTCTCATGCAGGAATGGGTCGAAAAAGGCCTGGACGTCTGTGTCGCCGGAGAATCCGACCGCATGGTCAATTGCCCCATGTTCACCGTGAAGAACGTCCGTTTTATGGCGCCCAACGCCCGCATGGCCGCTGCCGCCGCTTATGAAGCGTTTGTCGAGGCAGGATTGCCTCCCGAAGATCTCCCGGAACGCCGCATCGCCATGATCAACGGCTGTGCCGGAAGCTCCTACGAGACCGTCTACAAAAACCTCACCACTTTCGACCGGACCCGCAAGACGCGTTCCTGTTCGCCTTTCTCGATCCCGCGGATCATGCCATCCTGCGGTGTCGCCAATATGTCTCTCCTTTTCGGCACGACCGGGGAAAGCTACGACATCAGCTGCGCCTGCACCAGCAGTGCACTGGCCATCATCGCCGGCGTCCGCCTGATCCGGGCCGGGGAATATGATGTCGTGCTCGTCGGCGGGTCCGAAGAACTTTCCTGGGGACAGTCCCTCGGATTCGGCGCCATGCGTGCGCTGTCTTCCCATTACAATGACCGGCCGGGCTGTGCCAGCCGTCCGTTCGACAAAGGCCGCGACGGTTTCGTGCTCGCCGACGGCGCCGGCATGCTCGTGCTCGAAAGCGAAGAACATGCTTTGAAACGCGGCGCCCAGCCTAAAGCCATTATTTCCGGTTACGCCTCCAACAGCAATGCGCTGGATATGGTCGTTCCCGATGCGCCCGCGGTCGCCGATGTGATCTCCCGCGCGCTCGCCGATGCCGGACTGAAACCCGCTGATATTTCCTATGCCAATACACACGGCACCGCCACTCCGGTCGGAGATCCGATCGAACTCGAGGGCATCCATCTGGTGTTCGGCGATCACCCCATCGCCATCAACAGCACCAAATCCCAGACCGGTCACATGATCGGCGCGGCCGGTGCGGTCGAAGCGATCTTCACCTCGCAGATGATGGAACATTCCTTCATTTCCAAGACCGCCAATCTGGATGATCCGGAAGACGGTTTCGAATGGGCCGATCTGGTGCGCGAGACCCGTTACAACACCGAGATCCGTCATGCGATCAGCAACAGTTTCGGTTTCGGCGGATCCAACGCCACGCTGGTGATCTCCAAACCCTGATCTCCTGATGAACGATTCAGTCCATAATTTCCGGCCTAAACTGCCTCCCTGGATCCGCGTCCGCGTCCCCTGCGGCGCCGAACGCGAACACGTCGAGGCCCTGCTCAAGGTCAATGCGCTCAACACGGTCTGCCGCGGGGCGCAGTGTCCGAATCTCTGCGAATGCTGGCACCGCGGCACGGCGGCATTCATGATCCTGGGCAACCGCTGCACCAGAAACTGCAAATTCTGCGCGGTCGGACATGTGGAAAAACCGCTGCCGCCCGATCCCGCCGAACCGGAAAACCTTGCCAATGCCGCCGCTTCGATGAAACTTTCGTTCGTGGTCGTGACCAGCGTCACCCGCGATGACCTGCCCGACGGCGGGTCCGCCCATTTCGCCGCGACCATCCGTGCACTGAAAGCGAAGATCCCCAGCGTCAAGGTGGAAGTGCTGGTCCCGGATTTCAATCTCGACCTCTCCGCCATGAAAACCGTGCTCGATGCCGGACCGGATGTTTACAATCACAATGTCGAAACGGTCGAGCGGCTGACTCCGCTGATCCGTTCCAAGGCGCAATACCGCCGTTCGCTGGAAGTCCTGCGTGAGGCTTACAAAATGACCGGCGGCCGCATCCCGGTGAAGTCAGGCATCATGGTCGGTTTGGGCGAAACGGACGACGAGATCCGCCAGACGATCCGCGATATTCGGGACACGGGTGCGGAATATCTGACGGTGGGACAGTATCTGCCGCCTTCCGCGGAACATTGGAAACTGGAACGTTATGTGACGCCGGAAGCGTTCGATGCGTTCGGCCAATACGCGCGGGAGATCGGTTTCACGCATGTCGCGAGCGGTCCGCTGGTGCGCAGTTCCTATTATGCGGATCAGCTGGCGGACAAAGGCGGCATTGAAAAGAAAGTAATCAGCGATCAGTGAATCAGCAATCAGTAATTCCAGCACTGATAACTGACCACTGAAAACTGATGACTTATATTTATGGGCCCGGATAGCTCAGAGGATAGAGCAGCGGTTTCCTAAACCGTTGGTCGCAGGTTCAAATCCTGTTCCGGGTGCCATTTTTACCTCAAAAACGAGTTTTATCGGGTTTCCCGGTTTCTCATGAAATACCATGTTCCGCGACAGGAATTCCGGAAAAATTCCGGAAAAATTTTGAACTGGGTCCCGCGCGAACAACTTCGAAGTTGTTCTGATAAAAGAAAAATAAAAACGCCATCCCCCTGCGAACGCAGGAAAAGACGTCCCATCCCGGCCAAAAATCGAGGCAAAAAACCGAAAACAGCCACGGACCGGAGATTTTTCAAAACAACTTGACAAACGGAAAAAACAGAGTATAATACTTGTCGTAATCAAGGAGATAACGGCGTGAAAAATATCACCAGCAGCGTTTACAGTTTTGAGAAACTTCGCAATGGAGGATATCTCTATGTGGACAAGACGGAATTTATCTGGAATCTGATAAATCCCGCCGGTGAATCCTATTTCCTTTCCCGTCCCCGCCGTTTCGGAAAGTCTCTTACCATCTCCACGCTGAAAGCCGTTTTCGAAGGCAAAAAGGAACTCTTCAAAGGACTGGCGATTTATGATAAGCCATACGACTGGAAACCTTATCCGGTAATTCATCTGGACATGGCGAACTGCGATGTTCATACCGAGTCCGATTTGCGTGATTATCTGGTCAGAATGCTGCAGCGGCTGGCCAGACAGCATGGGGTCTCCGTGGATATTCAGCGGACTCAGCTTTCGTCCTCATTTTCCGACTTGATCGAAGAAATCGCAAAAACGACTCCGGCGGTCATTCTCCTGGATGAATATGACAAACCGATTCTGGAAAATATTACCAATCCGGATGTATTGGTGCTCCGGGATACTTTGGCCGATTTCTATTCCGCTATAAAAAAAGAAATGGATTATGAACGTTTCGTTTTTATAACCGGTGTTTCCAAATTCTGCCATGTATCGCTGTTTTCCAAGCTGAACAATCTCACCGACATCACGATGGATGCCCGATATGCGACGATGCTGGGATATACCCAGGCCGAATTTGAATCCTATTTCGAGGAACAAATCGAAGCGGAAGAAAAGAAGCATGATCTTTCCCATAAGGATTTTCTCGCTAAAATCAAAACATGGTATGACGGTTTTCGGTTTGAAGAAAATTCTGAAACCGTTTACAATCCAGTTTCCCTGGCAAATTTCTTTGAAAAAGGCGGCAAGTTCAGCAATTACTGGTTTGAAACCGGAACACCGTCTTTCCTGTTGGGCCTGATTATGAAATCGAAACTCAATTTCTCGGTTTCACTGAATACTCCGGTATCCAGTTCGTTTTTCAATGCATTTGAAATTTCCGACCTTGATCCGCTGGTTTTGCTGTTCCAAACCGGATATCTCACTGTTGATCGTGTTGTACAGCGGCAGGTACCGTTCACGGATAAAATCATTATGGAATATTATTTGCGCTTTCCGAACCGTGAAGTTGAGGAATCCTTCAACAATTCCCTTTTGGCCTATTGCACCACGGTCCGTAAACAGGATTCGCAGGAACTAATCCTGAACCTGATTACCGCCGTTGGGTCCGGGGATGCGGATGGATTCATGAAATTGTTCCAGTCCATTTTTGCGGGTATCCCCTATAATATCCATGTAAAAGACGAACATTATTACCAGACCGTATGTTATCTCATCTGCGATTTGCTGAAAATGATGGTTCAGGCGGAAACCGCCACAAGCAGCGGGCGGATTGATATGATGGTTGCCGCGGGCGAATGGATTTATGTAATTGAGTTTAAACTCAACAAGTCCGCAGACAAAGCGATGCAGCAGATCGAAAACAAAGATTATGCTTTGAAATACCGCAAAGAAGGTAAGCGCATCATGCTGATTGGGGTAAATTTCGACTTCAATGCTGGCAACATTACCGACTGGATCAAGGAAGAATATCTCGGCTGATATTTAGCAGGACTGCACTGCATTAGGTAATAAAGGTAATTTGTAGAATACAAAAAACATGGAGTGAAGATAATACGATTCGATTCGAAATTGCCGCGACGAAAAAAGCAATCCCGCTTTCGAATATTGATGAAGTCGCAATTGTACTGGATGCAGCCGGGATAGAGGAATTATGGCGTTCCCTGGAACGGTTAAAGTCTGTGGATGGACCGGATCATTTACATTTTTCAACCTTCGGCTGCTGCGATATCGACTTGGATGAGCACCCGTCGGCCATGCCCAATTGCACTCTGATACCTCAAGTTCGCATTGTTAAAGTAAATTGAGATAAGAATGATTGCTTTGTCAAATATTTATGCTATATTGTCTGCATAAAGGATTTACTATGGATGCTGTTCAATTCTTGAATTCTGTTTATCTGGGGGATCGCGGTATTACGGGTTAACGGACAAGACACCAGATCAGCTTAAATTCGACTTTGCGCTGTGGAGCTCTAAGGCAATCAAGGCGTATGTGAAAGAGAACTTTCACGTTGACATCTCCAGAAGAACGGCACGACGCTATATGAACCGGTCGGGATTCACCTACAAGTGTCCTGAGCGTCGATTCAGAGAGCAGAACCCTGTTGCCGTAGCCAGATGGCTTGAAATGGAATATCCGGCCATCAAGGCGGAAGCAAAGAAATACGGTGCCAGAATCATGTGGGTGGACGAGACCACAAACATGGCGGGAGACTATCATATGCGCGGATATTCCCCCTGCGGCATTCCAAATGTGTTGCGTGCTCCTGACCCGCGCACG
>Ga0079305_1003618_pt1 | contig 10151 bp, 14 predicted proteins | sample LMS_cellobiose_e_FD_79183 | JGI IMG/M metagenome (GOLD analysis project Ga0079305, IMG submission 79183) | Rumen-fistulated moose microbial communities from Alaska, USA - LMS_cellobiose_enrichment | ecosystem: Host-associated > Mammals > Digestive system > Stomach > Rumen fluid ...
CAGCCAGGGACACAACGTGTTCACCAACACCCTGATTTACGCAGCTCTCCCGGAATTCTACGCGATTTTGGGCTTAGTCGGTGCACTGATGGTTTAATTCTTTACAGAAGTCAGAAGGAAGAATGTTTTAAGGACATCGCGAGGTGTCCTTTTTTGTTTTTTTGTAATTAAAAATCTTGACAAATGGGGAAAATAGTTGTATATTTGCAGTGTGATTTTGGATTTGATAGTTTGATTTGAATATAAATTGATAAAGAGAGGGAGGTTTTATGCCAAAGGTCTTAATTTATGCAACCGCAAGAGTTATATGGACGTTCTTGTTTTATGGGACAGATTTTAATGAAAATAGGGCACATGTACATGTCGGTAAAGCTGGAAATGAAAAATTGTGCAAAATATGGATTGAGCCAGAGGTTGAAGTGGCAGACAAGGGTGAACTGACAGACAAGCAAATAGCTCAAGTGACGGATATTGTGAAAAAATATCATGTTGAATTTTTAGAGCAATGGAAACGTTTTTTGAATGGTGACAAAGTTAGAATAATAAAAATTAACGAATAAATGTACAAAATTGAAGGTTATTGGGATGTTATTCCGCAAATCAAGGAGGTTTCTTTTCCGAAAAGAGGGAAGATGCAGATCTCTTTGAAGGATGGAAGAATTATAATTGTTGCAGTTTCGCAGTTTCCGAGTGTAAAGAAACTGAGTAAGGAGCAGCGCAAGAAATGGTACATTTTAGGTAACGGTTTCTCGTTTGAAGACTCCGATGAGGTGATTCATATTGAGCAGATTTTAGGGAATTTTAAAAATTATGCACACGAGGTGTAATATGACTTGATAAAGTAAGATTTTAATAAATAGTTTAATTACGAAACAGAGATAAGATAAAAAAATAGACATAATTAGATAACGTTTGCTTTTATTCTTTTAGCATCAAAATCGCCAGTTTGTACAGAAAAAGAAGATGGAGCAGACAATTCACATTCTCGTGGGTTGTTTTCGTCTTTTTTCTGGGGCATGGCGATGCCTGATGCTAAGGACGGAGCAGCCCGCGATTTTTTATAAAATGATGTAAATAATGCATCGTAGCGATGTAAAAATAGCATCAAAAAGATGTGCTAAAATCCCGAATCAATTTCTAATTTTGCACTTTCAATATGACTGAGTCGGATTATCACATAGGGAATTGTATCAAAGAGGAGCTTAAACGGCAAGACAGAAGCATCGCATGGCTTTCACGTCAGGTGTTCTGCGACCGCAGCAATCTCAGTCGCATACTGCAGAACCGTGATGTTGACATCTGTCTTCTCCGCCGAATTTGTATTTCACTTCGATGCAATTTTTTTCAAAAACTATCCGATACCGTTCAGCAAGATATAGAAAACCGCCAAAATTTGGTGTAAAATTCGCATCAGTTTGGTGTTGATTGCGCAACGCCGAAATGACCTAAAGAAATTTTTTATCCATACCTTTGCAAGGAATAAAATTGTTTTGGTATGAAATACAAATTCCTTTTACTCGCAGTTTTACACCTTGTTATTAATAGTGCTTCTGCACAGTGGCATTTTACAATGAATGTAAGTTATAACAATAATTGCAGTAATCTTGAGGCATCTTTATTGGCAGAAGCTTTTTACCAAAGCTATGCAAGTGTGTTACAACAATTAAATGCATTATCTTACCCAACCCAAGCCGATTGCAATATGGTAAAACAAGAAGTGGACAAATTAGCTGCCACTCAAAATTTTTCAAGTGGCGGCTGCTATTTCAGATTAACATCTACTCCTTGTATGGGAAACACAGGCGGCAGCGCAAGTGGCGGTTTCTATGGCGAAACAAGTTTGTATAACAACACAGGAAGCGGAGGTTATGTTTTTTCGCCTACCGAGAGAGACATAAACCAGAACACCTACGAGGAGCTGCTCATGAGAATGGAGGCACTTGGTTATAATAGTGAAAATGCCAAGAATTTCAATCCCAATAGGATGAGTGCGAAGACAGGAGATGATGATTTTGACAATAAATTTATGAATGATTTAAAAAACAATGTGAACAATACAAAGAGCGACGATAACGAATTAAAACCGACACAATTATTCTACGACTTGAGTATGCGCAGAACCGGTGCATCGTTGTATGGCGATAATTATTATCCAGGCGAATATCCAAATACAACACAAATATATCAACCAGGTTATGATAACGGTCGATTTAAGTTTAACGAAGAACCTCTGCAAAACGACAAAGAAAAAGAAAAGAATTATTTCGATGCCGCAAATGAGGAATTTATTAATGGTAAGATTGAGGATGTCTCAAAAACAATCGCCGGTGCATTTGATGAAGACCTACCTGCGATTGTGGGGAATGCGTTTTTCGGGGCAAAGGTAATAAACGCCATAGCTGATGGTGACTATGGCAAGGCAGGTTCATTAATAATGGATGATGTTAAAGATTGGGTAACAGATTTTGTTATTGATAAATTGGGTGGCACATACTCCAACATGATACAAGCCGGCAAGGGACATGTAGAAAACATGCAGGAACTCTCTGATAATATGTTTAACAAAGATTTCACCAAATCCCTTGTCGATGCAATAGTGGATGGAAAAAAGAACGATGTGGAAAAAGTTGACTCATATTTTAACAATGTCTGGGGAAAATTTTTCCGTAATAACACAGAAAATACAAAAGGTTTGTTCTAACAATACTATTAGAATATGAAAAGATATATTGCTTTGATAATAATGCTATTGCCTTTCATGGCGATGTCACAGAAATTGAATGTCAGACTTCCGAAAAATGCTGATGTTGAAGTGTTGGTCGATGCCGGAACTCTACCGGCTGCCACACGAATGATTTCTATCGAGGAAGATAAGCTGACGCTACTTTCCGGCGATGAAATAATCACTTTGTATAACGACAGCATTTATTATTGGGGAAAAGTGCCGACAGAAGTGGTGAAATCAGATAACATAATTATGTGCTACGGTGTGCTGGTTTACAAAGCAGGCAACTGCATAAAAGCTTGGTACGACGGCTCTATAATGAATGTAATCGACATGCCCGATGATAAGTATGCGATTTTTCCGGCAGTCGATGATGTGATATACCTTGTACGTTATGAAAATGAAAAGAGCAAAATATTTGTGTTTGATGTCAAGACAAGAATGTCGGTACCGCTCATAGAAATACCATTTAAAATTAAGTATTTATCTGCCAATGGGTTAGATATATTCTTATCAGAAGGTAAAAATATTTACTATGTCTCAAAGGATTTGTCGCTGAAAATTTTCTCAACCGGCACTGATGTGAAGTCGTTGGCGGCAGGAGGAGGCGGGGTGTTTTATACGACCCCTCAAAAATGCGGATACATCGGCAATCTGAATGCAGCAATAGATTTGTTTGAGGGCAATGTAAAACAGATACTTTGCAACAAAAACAAATTATATATGCTTTTTAAAAACGGCAAGATTGCTTCCGTCGGCAACATCGCCGAATTTGGTAAAATATTTGAAATAAATGATAATAAATAACCATTAAGTATGAATTATTTTAATCAAAAAATATTATTTGTAGTTTGGGCATTCTTTTTCTTGTTTCCTGTCGCTGGCTTTTCCCAATACAAAGATTCTTCAATGAACACCAAGCACATTTCCGCGAGAAAAAACGTGCTTGATGAACAGTTTGATTATGCCATCGTGAAATACGCCGGACTGCTACAAAAAGAGGACAACACTACAGTGAGAGCCGAATATGCCTTTGCGCTCGCCCTCTCAAAATGCTATGACGGAGCAATCATGAATCTCGACAAGATTCTAATTAGCGGTAAAGCCGACAAAACCACGCTATTCTATATATCCCAAGTTCTGAAACTTATGGAATATGACGAATTGGCTGATGTGTTTTGGGAGAAAGAAGAATCTTTTAAAATTTGGTGGATATATGACAAATATGAATCATTTTTGGAGAAATATAAATGTCTCGCCACCATCAACACTGATAATTTGTGGACTGCGCTAAATCGCGCCAATATGCTTGTGGCTCAAAAACAGTATATTCAGTCAATTGTTCTGTATCAGGAACTTGTTGAGACGTACCCAAACGAGTATTTGCCATATATTGGTTTCTCCGCTTTATGGGAAAGTCTCGGTTATAATACATTGGCAATTAAGTATTTGCGGCAAGGTCTCGCGGTGATGGGAAACAACAAAACAAAGTTTGATACCGATGGGATTTATCAGAAACATCTTGAAAAGCTGGAAACTGATAATAACTATGAAAGCAGAGTATTCCAATCGCACAAACTTAAAGAACTTGGTGGACAGAAAGAGCAAAATTCCTCGGAAAATGGACAATTTGAAAGACAATTCGCATATTTTGGCTTGACATATATAAACAAAACCGTGTCGATGAATGCCAAATACGGTTTTTACACAAGTGACAAAACTTCCTTCTCTTTAGGTTTTGGATTTTCAAGATATGATAAAACGAATATGTACACAATTGCATCATCTTTTTGTGGCGATATAGGGTCCATTTTCAATGCCGGATTAAGTCTTATGGGACAATTATCAAAAGAAAACTATGGGCTTGGTTTGGGCTTGGTTGGAGGTTTGTCTATTCCATTAAGCGATAAAAAATCTTCAATTGATGCAAATCTCGCGTTTTATTATAATTTTAAATTTCAATCGACGAATTCTCTTGATTTTACTGGAACTTTATCAATAGGATATACTCGCTATTTTTAATTTCAAAAATAATATTATATGAGAAAAACAATGTTGATATTTGGATTGATTTTCATGGTTTTGCGGTCGTTTGGTCAAACTGACGGTTCATGCGTTGTTCACGTTGAAAAACATGAAAAAATACTATATCTGTACATGAACCCTCAACAATATGACAAGTTGCCTGACACAAACAAAAAAAGCATAATAAAAACCGAAGCCGAAAAAAACTCGGTAAAATCTGTTTATGTGATTAGCGAGCATCGTGGCGAGCTGTGGAATATCAGTTACAACTTTGTTAATATGGTTGATTCGTGGAATATGAACGACGCATTGGGCAGTTCAAATGATAACAAAACTGTGAGACGAAGCCTCGAACATCCATGGTTTATCAATTTCAGCGGCTCATTTAGTTGTAGTGGACCTATGGTAAAAGAGGGTAATGATTATGTAAATTTCAATACATACGGTCGTTTTGGATTTTTCCTGCTCAAAAACAGATGGGACTTGGCGGTTAATTGCCTGATTGGTTACAATAAAGTTCTCGGTTCGCAATCTGAAAACAAAGGCAGTTTCAGCAATTCTATCGGCTTTGACACCCGTGTGTATTTCCCGTTGAAACAGATTAAAATCAGTCCTTTTGTGGGACTTGGAATGGCGTATGCCTTCGGAGGAGGCAACAAGTCGTTTACCATCCCCATCTCAGTCGGTATCAACGTTCCATTGAAAAAAGGATGCGTGGATGTCTGTTGGCAATACGACAAAGTTAACAAAAGCATGTTTGTCGTCGGCTACACCTTCATGCTGAAATGAAAAAGTTAATGGTATTACTGCTGCTGTCGTCGTCACTTGCCGGTCGCTCACAAAACAACAGTGCCGACTGGCAACTTCTGCATTATTGGGACAACTACGATTTTGAAAATACTCAAATCTTCCTTGAAGGCGACGCAATTCTCAACTATTTTTCCTTGATGGACGACTGCTCTCTTGAAACTTCTGACGCCTCGATAAACTCAACACTGCAAAAAGCATCGAAAAACGACAGGATTTTCTCGCTTTTTATCGACACATATCGGGTTTATCTTTTCAATCCGGAGTCGTATTTTTGCGATTATGAACGCTATCTCGCTGTAACTGAATTTGTCATAAACGATGAGAGAATCAATGAATATGCAAAAAACGATTTCATTTTGGAAAAAGAAATAATTTGTAAAAATAGAATAGGCGACAAAGCTACAAACTTCATCGTCTTCGATAAAAATGGCACTGAAATCGAATTGTATAAAATAAATTCAGAATATACGATGTTGTTTTTCAATAATCCGGATTGCGGCATTTGCATGAAAACCAAGGAAAATTTGGAAAATTCAGCAATAATTAACTCTTTGGCAGATTCCGGCAGATTGAAAATATTTGCAGTATGCCCGTACGATGAATACGAATTGTGGAAAAATACCGATTATTCTGAAAAATGGCTTAACGGATTCGATAAAGATATGAAAATAAATAATGAAAAATTATATTATTTTCTTGAGTCATCGAGTATTTATCTTTTGGATAAAGACAAAAATGTTCTCAAAAAAGATGTAAGGCTTGATTTGCTTGAAAATTTCTTGAAAGATTTATAATATACGATTAATAATTATATAATATAAGAATATGATTTTAAATGGAGAAAAATATCTTGGCACAGTAAAATCAGTGGTGCGCCTGCTTCTTGGTGTAATGTTCATCACCGCGGCAATCCTGAAACTGTTGTCAATCGATTATTTTGAGATTTACATCTACAGTTTCAAGATTTTCAGTTTTGCAATGACAACTGTAGTTTCAAGATTGATTATAGCATCAGAGATTTTATTAGGCTTGGGCTTGATTTTCAAGGTTTTTTATAAAAAAATCTGGTGGCTGTCAATGCTGATGATGATTGGTTTTTCCTTGTTTTTGATTTATGTCATTATTTTCAGAAACGATGAAAATTGTCATTGTTTTGGTGAACTTGTACAGCTAAATCCTTCAGAATCAATATATAAGAATATAATTTCCATAATTTTGCTACTATTTATCAGGACAGAAACTGAACATGAATATAAACCAGTTCTGAAAAATTGGATTATCGCAAGCTCGGTGGTGGTGTCGGTTATTCTTCCGTTTGTGGTTTTCCCAATGGATACTCTTTACAACAAATTTGTCTCTAAAGATAACAATATCAACACGATAGCTTTTGAAAAAAGTTTGAAAGATTCTATCAATATTGTGCGTCTGAATGTTGTAAGCGAAAATGATACAATTATAATTCAACGTGACAGTATTACAAAATTCAATATTAAAGATGACAAATACATAATCAATTACATTTCAGCAGGTTGTAAATTCTGCAAAATGGGCACCGAAAAACTCGTGATGATGCTCGACCGCAACGATATAGGCAGAACGCACGTCAAATTCATGATTTGGGGTTACGATGGTGATATTGCGAATTTCATGAAAGAATCAAACACCGCTGACTGCGAATATTGGTTTATTCCGCCAATGACGTCGCTTGATATTACGTTTGGAAAATTTCCGATTTATGTTTGGTCTGATGATGAAACCATAGTAAATTCAGGCGATTTACGGAATTTGGAGGAGAAGAGGCTGACAGAATTTTTGAAATAAAAAATGGTGGCTGCGAAATAGGCCACCATTAAAAAATGAATTATTTATCACAATATGGCTTAATTGCCCCATGTGCAATTTACTGTAACTGTTTGTCCCATATAAGATGAGGTATAACTGCCTTTGCAGTCTTTTTTCTTTGTTTTTTCAGAAACGTCCGAGACAGTGACTCCGTTGTATTTACCGACGCAATGGCAATCCTTCTTACATGATGCAACTCCAAGGCCTAACATGGCAACAAGACCTAAAATAAGTAATGATTTTTTCTTCATAACAGTATGATTTGAATTTATAAAATTACCGAAAAACCAAGCGCTTCGGCTTTCGCTTTTACGGATACAAAAATATAACAAAAAAGGATACAAAGTCAAATATCACGATGCATGATTTACCACATAATGGTGCAAAAAACACCACATTTTTTACCTTTGCAACAGATTTTCACCAAAGTCGGGGCAAAAATGTGTTATCTGATTTAAAATCACACCAAGTTCCCAAGTAAAATCACGCCAAGTTCCCAAGTGAAGAAAAAATTTTTGTTTAATTGATTGATTTTTAGTATTTTTGCACCGTAATTCAAATATAGCAGTTATGGACGCTTACAAACCGCGTATTGCTGACCAAATGTTGGTTGCACGATTAAGGAGAAAAGGAGCTGTATTGATTGAAGGCCCCAAATGGTGCGGGAAGACGACGACCGCTGAGCAACATGCATCGAGCATTTTGTATATGGCAGACCCCTCGCACAGACAGCAGAATATCCAAGCCGCCAAAATCGATGTAGCGCAACTCCTTGCCGGTGATACTCCACGACCTATCGACGAGTGGCAGATTGCCCCTTTCACTGTGGGATAGCGTGGGGTTTGAAGTGGATCACCGTAAGGGATATGGACATTTCATACTAACCGGAAGCACGGTGCCGCCTCACGCCGACGAGATATTTCATTCCGGAGTAGGTCGGTTTGCCAAATTAAAGATGCGCACGATGTCGCTCTACGAATCTGGTGAATCAATAGGGACGGTCAGTTTGTCAGAACTGTTCAATGGCAAATGGAAATCCACAACAGGCAGGAGTCCGATAGACATCAACCGCCTCGCTTATCTGATATGCCGTGGAGGTTGGCCTAGTGCTTTGGACATGGAGGAAGCTGATGCGCTTGGACAAGCCTACGACTACTATGATGTTGTGTGTGAAAGTGACATGTCACGCATTGATGACGTGCAACGCGATCCACAAAGTGGCTCGACGGATTCGATAAAGACTTGAAAATAAACAATGAAAAATTGTATTATTTCCTTGAATCATCGAGCATTTACCTTTAGGGTTGTTGTCACATACAAAAGTATTAGTATAACCGTCATTAGGAATATTTTCTAATTCTTTAACTTTATCGAAACTGCTGTATAATCTGTAATCATATGAAATTTCCCATCTACCATAATACTGTGCACCAGATTCAGCTTTTCCCACAATGGTACCATTTGATGATACTTCCATATAAAATCCTCCGAAACCTGCACAAGGATTCCCATATGAAACAATTGCGTCATGCCAACCATTATCAATAAACCACGTATATAGTTCATCTTGACCATTATTATTGGTTTGATCACTCGTGGTATCATCTTTTTTACAAGACAGCATCAAAACGGAAGTAATAAAAACAATAGACAAGTAAAAAAATTTTTTCATCTTTTTCTTCAGTTATATCCCATCGGATTTGTATTAATAATTGCCGAAAAACCAAGCGTTTCAGCTTACGCTTTTGTAAAAACAAAAATATAAAGAAAAACCATTATAATTCAAATATAACGACGCTGAAATTACACCATAGTGGTGCAGAAATTACATCATCTTTACTCTCACAATCCTCTCTCTCCCCCTGAAATCCTTGATGATTTCAACATCCTTGAAACCTTTTGCAAGGCATAATTCAGTTGTCTCCTTGCCGAATTTTTCATTGATTTCAAACCAAACCTCGCCATTCGGTTTTAACGTTTTCTGTGCAAATTCCAAGATTTTTCTATAAAAAACCAATGGGTCGTTATCAGAAACGAATAGCGCTGTCGATGGCTCGTGATACAAGACATTGGCTCGCATCCCGCTTTTTTCGCTCTCACAAACGTAAGGAGGGTTGCTGACGATGATATCATATTGATTGTCAATCAATTCCTGGCTTTTGGGACTCAATATATCATCCAAAATGAACCGCACATCAACACCATTCGTTTCAGCATTCTTTTTTGCTACCTTCAAAGCTTTCTCTGAAATATCAATGGCAGTTATATCGCTGTCTTTCAACAACTTGGCAAGACTGATCGCAATGCAGCCGCTGCCGGTGCCGATGTCAAGGATGGAAATATTTGCCGGAGATTTCTCCACTTCGCTTCGCTTCGGTCGAAATGACTGGGGAAAACCAACTCCAAACTTCAAACTTGTAACTTCAAACTGACTAACTGACCAACTGACTAACTGATTAACTAATTCTTCGGTTTCCGGCCTTGGAATCAGCACGTTCTCATTCACAAAAAAACGCATCCCGCAGAACTCCGTCTCACCTATTATATGTTGTATCGGACGGTTTTTCAAAAGCTCCTTCACCAATAGTGGCATACCGCTTGGGACAGTTAGGATTAATCAATATTAAAAAATCTTTGAATGTTAAATTTTAAATCATAAAACTATGTTAGCAACAATCTTAGGTTATCTCGGCTTGGGCTTGGTATTAGCCCTTGCAGGTATCGGAAGCTCAATCGGCACCTCAACGGC
>Ga0079305_1003619_pt1 | contig 10151 bp, 10 predicted proteins | sample LMS_cellobiose_e_FD_79183 | JGI IMG/M metagenome (GOLD analysis project Ga0079305, IMG submission 79183) | Rumen-fistulated moose microbial communities from Alaska, USA - LMS_cellobiose_enrichment | ecosystem: Host-associated > Mammals > Digestive system > Stomach > Rumen fluid ...
CGGCCCATGCCGGTATCCAGCTTGATGTGAACCTTCATCCGTTTCCCGAGCTTTTTCCCCGCCGCGTCATAGGCCCGGGCGATCTCCAGATCCGGCACACACTGGGTCATATCCAGGCGCAGAATACGCTCCGCCTGATCCGCCGGAGTATAGCCCAACATCAAAATGGGAAGCGAAACGCCCGCCACGCGCAGCTCTTCCGCCTCGTCAATACTGGAAACAGCGAGATAGGCCACCCCCAGTTTTTCCAGATGACGGGCGACCTGCACCGCCCCGTGGCCGTAGGCGTCTGCCTTCACTACACCCAGGAGCTTTGCCCCGGGGCCGACTCTCGTTCGGATGGCTTCAAAATTATACGCCAGATTGTCGAGGTTGATCTCCGCCCAGGTCCTTTTTAATGAGCTGTCCATGGGACGCTTCCTCTTTCACTCGTTTTTGCAGCCGCCGGGATACCAGCTGCAATACAATATATTAATCATATGTGCTTTCCTGAGGGTTTTCAATATGGGATCTCCGCGCGGCGGCCGCAAGCTTGTTAGGAAGTGTTTCTTATGGTACAATCAGCCCAAAAACGGAAGAGACAATCGCCTGCAGGGTAGGGCAAACAAAAAGGAGAAGAAACCAGGAAGGTTTTGAAGCATCTTCCGGCGCTGCTGCTGGGCGTTGTGCTGGGACAGCTGGCGGTGGCCCTCGCAGCCGCGTATCTGTCCAGCCTTCTGGCGTCTCTTCTGTCTGCCGGCGCCGCTTATTCCATCATCCCGCACCTGAACATCGCCTCCGACGTGGAGGGCCTGCGGGAGCTGCCGGCCGTCGCCTTTGAACTGGATATACCGCAGATCATGCCCGTCATGTCCGCGCTGGTGCTCTCCGTCCTGCTGGGCCTTTCCACCATTTGGACAAAGTGGGGCACGCTCATGCATGCGCTGCAGGAGCTGCAGGAAATGGTGCTGCAGATCGTAAAGCGGGTCGTTATCCCCATCCTTCCGTTTTATATCATGGTGACTTTCTGCAGCCTTGCGTGGGAGGGCACCATCACCCGGCAGCTGCCGATCTTCCTGGAGGTTATACTGATTGTGCTGGTGGGCCATTTCCTCTGGCTCGCCGTTCTGTACGGTTTTGCGTCCCTTTATTCCCGCCGCTCGGGATTAGAGGTCCTGCGGCACTACGGCCCCGCCTATCTTACGGCGGTGGGGACCATGTCCTCCGCCGCCACGCTAACAGCGGCGGAGCGGCGCTGATGCTTGCAGTGTTTGCCCTGCAGGACAGCTTCGGCACCGCCTGCAATGTCACCGGCGACGGGGCGCTGATCCTGATTCTCACCGGCTATGCCGAAGGTAGTGTCAAGAAGTATGCGCAAATATGTTTTGCAGGCTCTGCTTGAATGAAGTCAGCCAGCAAGGGATACGGTGTACATTAATTGTATAGGAATAATTTTTGTGAACTTGGACCTGCTTTCATTAGAAAACGAAGTGTCATTTATACGTATCTATCATTAAATTTGTATCTTTCATTCATTAGTCGTCAAATGCTCCAATGGGATAGAGAGGAAAACGAACTATCAGCTTCTCTGCACGTTCACGGCAGGCTGCAAGGTTGACTGTATCTTCCGGGGCATCTGTGACCTGACGGATAATATCTGCGATTTCTTCCATTTCAGATTCCTTCAAACCTCTCTGGGATACCGATGTCGTGCCGATTCTTATGCCGCTGGTGATCCAAGGCTTCTCCGGGTCAAAAGGAATCACCTGCTTGCTGACAGTGATGCCAGCACAATCCAGCGCAATTTGCATTTGTTTTCCGGTGACATTTTTGTTTCTCAGATCAACAATAACCAAGTGATTGTCGCTGCCTCCGCTGACGATCCGAAACCCCTTTTTCTGCAAAGCAGAAGCAAGAGCTTGAGAGTTTTTGACTACCTGCACCATAATGTCATGGAATTCCTGAGAAGCAGCATATTTAAAGCTCCAACATTTAGCTGCCATCGTATTGAGCTGAATGGAACCCAAACAGCCAGGAAATGTACCGGAATCAAGCATTTTTGCGTATTTTCCCTTGCAAAACACCATCCCGCTTCGAGCCGAACAGAAAGTTTTGGTCGTGGAGGACGAGACAAAGTCCATATAGGGGAATGGGCTGGGGATTACTTTTGCAGCAACAAGCCCGGCCACATGTGCCATATCACAAAGGGAATATGCCCCAACATCCGTTGCAATCCTCCCAACACGCTCATAATCGATCAGCCTTGGATATGAGCTTCCGCCACAGATGATCAGTTTGGGGTGATGCTCATGAGCTAATTTTTCCATTTCATCATAATCGATTGTCTCTGTCTCTGGATCACAACCATAAAAAACATGATTATATATTTTGCTGACCCAGTTTGCAGGGCTTCCGTGGGTAAGATGCCCTCCTTGATCCAAGCGCATAGCTAGAATGGTGTCACCAGGCGATAGAATCGAAGCAAATACAGAATAGTTTGCCGTTGAGCCGGAATATGACTGGATATTCACATGCTCTGCATTAAAGAGTTTTTTTGCGCGATCATTAGCTAGCTGCTCCACTTGATCCGCAATCTCACTTCCTGCTTGAAAGCGCTTCCCAGGATATCCTTCCAGCGTTTTGTTCGTAAAAATACTGCCAGTAAGTTCCATAACATCTAAGGGTGCCGTGCTCTCAGATCCGATCATCTCGATATTGTGCTCCTGACGTTTCAACTCAGCTTCAACCAGGCTATATAATTCAGGATCGGAAACTCTTGTGTGTTTCAGCATAGATATACCTCACTTTGTTTATTTTTTACCTCTATCATATTGAAAGACGAAAAAAGGTCTATTCCCATATTTGCAGCCTTTTTTATCAGTTTTGTGCATTTTGCTTCTCTGCCCATCACATAATCCAATATCATAAAAATATCGGCAAGAATCGTTCTTTTATTTTTTATCGGCTCATGATAACGTCGCCGCTTCCCAGCAGCTCCGTCAGCTCCGCCGCGGACTTGTCCGCGATCCTTCCGAGCCGGGTGTAGGCCCAGGAATTGGAGCCGTAAAAGACAACGATCTGATTGCCGGAATAGAGCACGATGTCTCCGGACTGCGTGGTCGTCTGCACATCGTTCCGGGGCAGACTCGCTCCGAGAGAGCCGACCTGCTCAAATCCGCCGTACATGGACATCTGCACGGTCAGCGGTTCGGACCTTACCAGCTCGATGACCGCATCGACCGATTCGTTGCTTTCCCAGTTCACGGCGACCTCCATACCGTTGATCACCAGGTGTAAGGATTTCTCCATGTTCATGTTCTCCGCTTCGCTGATCCACGTCTGAAGCTCATTGTCCGATACCGCTGCATGGAATCGCCTGCCCTGCAGCCAGTTGCCGCTTCCGGCCTGCCCGGCGAGCGCATCGTCGCTCTGGCCGATATCACTGCTGCCGGAGGTGCAGAACGGGATCACCGTCATCCCGGTAAAGTCATGGCTTTCCACGAAGGTGCTCATGATCCTCGGGGCCTGTCCCCACCAAATGGGATAGCCAAGGTACACGGTCGAATAGCCGTCAAGAGAGATCTCATTGGCGATCTCAGGACGGGCGTCCCGTGTGTTCTGCTCTGCGGTGGCGCGGGTCGAACGGTCGTTGTAGTTCAGATCCTCCGCCGTGTAGGGCTGCACCGGAACAATCTCTTCCAGATCCGCGCCGGTGAACGCAGCGATCTTTTCCGCAACGCCGCGCGTGGTGCCGGTCGCAGAAAAACAGACGACCAGAACCGTATTCGACCCTGCGGACTCGGCTTCCGCTTTTTCAAACCCCGTCTGCTTTGCGGCCTCCGGCTCCTGCACAGAAACCGACGTGTCTTCCGGAGGCTTTTCAGGCGCTTCCGTTGGCGCGGGTGCGGAGGCCGTCCGGGCAGACGCACTGCCGCATCCTGCGCCGACAAGCACAAAAGCAAGCAGCAGGCAAGCAGCCATCCGCTTTTTCATTTGCACATCCCTGCTTACGCCAAACGCAGGCCGGCGATCCAATCCCTGAGCTCGCCCTCAGAAGCGCGGGCGGAAAAGCGTCTGCCGCGCAGGACCTTTGCATCCTTAGCCAGTTTTTCGATACGCCCTTGTCCCTCCCCGAGCTGACTGCCGCCGGAGGTGAAGAAGGGAACAACCGTTTTTCCGCTGAACTCGTACGCGTCCAGAAAGCTGTCGATGATGCTGGGCTCCCGGTACCACCAGATGGGGAAGCCCAGGAAAATGACGTCCGCTTCCGCCACAGGCGCGGCGGTGTCGGCCATGGCGGGGCGGCAGTTCGGGTCCTGCATCTCCACGGTGCTGCGGGCCTTCTTGTCCATCCAGTTCAAATCTCGCCGCTCATAGGGTACGGCGGGCTTGATTTCATACAGTTCGGCGTCCGCCGCCGCTGCGAGGGTCTTGGCCAGCTTCTCTGTGCTGCCGCTGGCAGAAAAATAGGCGACCAGTGTTTTCATTTCGATAGTTCCCTTTCTCAGTTCAGTTGATTGTAATCCTCGTCGGAAACCTTCTCCAGCCATTCATTGGAGCAGTTCTCCCCAGCCACCTCGATCGCCAGGTGGGAAAACCAGCTGCCGGAGGCCGCGCCGTGCCAGTGCTTGACATTGGCCGGGATGTTGACCATCGTGCCCGGCGTCATTTCCACCGCTTCCCTGCCCCATTCCTGATACCAGCCGCGGCCGCCCACACAGATCAGCATCTGTCCCCCGCCGGAGGCTGAATGGTGAATGTGCCAGTTGTTGCGGCAGCCCGGCTCAAAGGTGACATTGTACACCGGCACCTGCTCGGCGGAAACCGGGGCCAGGTAGCTCTGCCCAACGAAAAACTGCCCGTAGGGGTTTTCTTCGCCGATGGGGAAAAAGATGGTGTTCTGATAGGCGTCCTTCTCGCTCCGCGCGGGCGCCTCCTCGTTCCAGATCTCCTTGGCCTGACGGAACACCGCCCAGCCCTTGGGCCAGCCCACGTACATGGTGGCATGGGTGATGATGGCGGCGATCTCTTCTCTGGTCACGCCGTTGCTCTTTGCATTTTGCAGGTGGTAGCCGAGGGAGGAGTCGGTGATGCCAGAGGCCATCAGGGATACGACGGTGATGATGCATTTGGTCTTGACGTCGAGTGCTTCCTCGTTCCATACCTCACCGAACAGCACGTCGTCATTGAGACGGGCGAAGGTCGGCGCGAATTCGCCGAGTTGATTCCGCCCCGCGGTCTGGGTAATTCTCTTGCTCATGTCGTGTTCCTTTCTTATTCCCTGATAAACTTTTTATCGTTTTCCGGCAGACCGCTTCCGTCAGAGATAAAGCGCTCCACCTTCATGTGCAGGCCGTATCGCTCCCGCAGGGCGGCGATCCGCCCCATCAAGGGAGATGCATGGTGCGCGTCGATGGCTGCCTGATCCCGCCACTGGTCAATGAGCAGCACAGTCTCCGGATCGTCCAGCGGAAAGAAGTATTCGTAGCGCAGGTTGCCGTCCTCTGCGCGGATCGCGGCCACGGTGCCGCTGCGCGTCATTTCCTCCGCGAAGGCGCGGGCGGAGCCGTTCTGGCCGGAATAATAGATGTTGACGGTAATCATTGCAGTCCTCCCAGTACTGTCCGAATAAAGGTGTACGCCATCTCGTACGTGCTCATGTAAACGTAGGAAATCTTCGCCTCCTGCATGGCCTGCCGCTGCTTGTCTGTCACCACGGTGTAAGGATACAGGCCGTAGACGAAGGGCAGAAAGGCATACAGAAAAGTCCGCCGGCCGTTTTCCCCAAGACCGGGGACATACTTTTCCAGGCAGCGATCCAGCGCCTCCTTCGATCTCCCATAGGCGGCCTTGAATTCCACCAGGCGCTCCATGCGGGAGTTCGCCTCCATGTCATAAAGGTTCATGCTCAGCAGCTTGAGCATCAGCGGCCGACGGTCCAGCGCATGGGCCAGTTCAGCGGCGAGCTCATCCGGAGACAGGCTGTTTTCCCGTTCGCAAAGCTTGTCGAGATCCTCCGTGAAAAGCTCATATTCCTGTGCGAACAGGGCAAGGAAAATCTCTTCCTTCGTCTCAAAATAGTTGTAGATCGAAGTGCGGGTAAAGGAGGTCTGCTGTCCGATCTCCTTTAAGGTAATGTCCTTGAAGCTCATTTTTTCATAGAGCTTTCGACACGCGGCGATGATCTCCTCCTTCCGGGCGGAGGTCAGTTTGGGTGATCCTTTCGGCATAATTCATTCTCCCATCAAAAAATGACACGATGTCAGAACAAAGTATAGATCTATTCTGACGCCGTGTCAATATATTTTTTGCCTTATCCTCGCTGCAAATTGCAGTGCATCGCAGAATCTTCCGGCCATTGAACATGAAGGCCATGGATGTGGAGGCGCTGAAATGCGGGCAACTCACCGCTGCCCATGAGAGTTCAAGTCCCCCGTAAAAACTCCGAAAAATCTTTTTTATCGTGATTAGACAAAAGGAAGCGGCCATCCCTTGTGGGATGGCCGCTTTCTTTTGATCTGCGAGAAATGGAATTCGAAGGCTCTTGACAAGGCGCCAGGATTTGTGGAACATTTTTATAAGCGTAACGTCTGATTGTATGGCGTCACAACGACCCATTCAAAACTGGAAAAGCTCATATCTAAGATAGGAGGGACCCAATATGAAAAGAATCAAAAAGACCACCATGTGCGCCGGGCTTGGCATCGCGCTGGTCCTGGGGCTGTGCGCCTGCGGCGCGGCCTCCCCCGCGGCGGCTGCGCCGGGCGCCGAACCCGAGGCGGGGATCACGGTCTCCGCATCCAGCACCGTCCGACTGGCGCCGGACAAGGCGACGATCTCCTTTGGCGTCACGACGCAGGAGCCGACCGCAGAGTCGGCGCAGAGCAGGAACAGCGAGGCTGTGCAAAACGTCATCGATGTCCTGACCGGGCACGGGGTCGAGGAAAAGAGCATCCGCACCACCAATTACAACATGTATCCCCAATATGATTATTCGGAAGGGGGAGAACAGCGCATCATCGGATACGTTGTATATACCACCATGTCCGTTCAGGATCAGGATATCGAGGATCTGAGCAAGCTCCTTTCGGCCTGCGTTGCCGCGGGGATCAATCATGTCGACAATATCAGCTTCCTCTGCAGCGGCTATGACGAGGCGTACCGCCAGGCGCTTACACAGGCGGTGACGGCCTCCCGGGAAAAGGCGGAGACCCTGGCCGCCGCCGCCGGGAAGGCGCTGGGAGACGTGGCCGCCATCACCGAGGGTTGGCAGGATACTTCCGCCAGATACGGAAAGGGCGCCAACACGACCGCCTCCTTCGCCATGGAAGCCGCGATGGACTCCGCCGGTCCCTCCCTCCAGCCGGGGGAAACGGAGATCACCGCGAACGTCACCGTGACCTACCGGATGGGATAGGCCGCTTCACGCTTTCCCGACAGCAAAACCTCCTGCTGCCGTTCCTGTTCTGCAACAGGAGGTCTTTTTGCATTGTCCGTTTGCCGGTGCGGTTCACAACCGGTGCCCCTTATCCCTTGTATTAGTCGGATTCCTGGTGTATAATGCAGAAAAGAGGTGATAATACAGGGACATAGCAGCGTTTCCCCGGCATTCCGCACGCAGGAAAGGCGCCTCCGCATGCGGATGGGAGGGAAACCATTGGCAGGTGATCCTTATGTGCGAGCCGCATCCCGACGACAATGCCGTAACGGTTTCGGAGAAAAGCAATCCTATGGCAAATCTTTTCTGTGGGTTTTTTCCGGGGGGATCGCTATGACACAGAACAAGTCGCTTTCCACACAGGAGGTTGCCGAGATTCTTCACGTCAGCAAATCCACGATTTATGACTTGATCCGTCGGGGAGAGATCAACTCCTATAAAATCGGAAGGAAGGTCCGCTTCACGCAGGATGACGTGGACAGGTATATCGCCCGGGCTCGGCACGAGCAGAGCATTCAGCGCGTCAGCCAGGTGTCGGTACACAGCGCCCTGCTCCATCCCCCGGCCGCCGGCAAAAATCCGCTCATCATCTCCGGGCAGGATGTTGTGCTGGATGTTCTGACGAATTATCTGGAGCAGCGGAGAATCCAGACACATCGCTGCTATCTCAACAGCTTTGAGGGGCTGCTTGCCCTGTACGAAAAACGTATCACCGCCGCGGCCTGCCACCTTTATGACCCGAGGGAAAACGAGTTTAATACCACCTTTGTCCGGAAACTGATGCCGGGGATCCCTGCGGTGCTCATCAACATATCCTATCGGAAGCAGGGATTCTATGTCGCCGCGGGAAATCCAAAGGAAATACACGGGTGGCGGGATCTTGCGCGGAGGGACATCACGATTCTGAACCGGAGCCCCGGAACCAGCGCGCGGGTCCTGCTGGACGGACAGCTGCTGCGCATGAGGCTGGATCATCGGCAGATCCAGGGGTACGACCGGGAGATCCAATCCCACCTGACCATGGCCGAGGCGGTCGCAAGAGGAGAGGCGGATTTGGCTGTCGGCACAGAGCGCGTATCGCGGCAGGTCGCGGGGTTGGAATTCATCCAGCTTTTGAAGGACCGATACGATCTCGTCGTGCGCAAGGAATTCATGGAAACACCCGAGGCGAATGCACTGCTGGAGATCCTGCGCTCGGAACCGTTTCGAAAGGAGATCGGACACTTTACCGGAAACGACTACAGGGATACCGGTACCATCGTCGCGGAGGTGTGAGGCATGCCGCAGGTCATCTCTCCGATGGAAGCCCGGGAACCAGGCAAAACCGACTCCGCCCCCGCAGGAGGCAGACGCGGAAAAGCACCGCCGGCGCAGGCGTTTTTGGCGGGCGTGCGAAGCTGTGTTTTTTCCGGCGGCGGCAGCGTGGGAACAGGATATGGCGTGTCAGCTCATCCAGGATATGGAGGAGCTGTTTTTTTACGGTAAAAATGCCCGCCGGGGCAAAAAAAGCGCAGCGGGTCCTCGCTGCGCCGGTCCGCGTCCAGATCGGACGGATACTTCCGTATTGACAGGGGCTGTAAGAGCCTTGCATAAGGCGCGGGTACAGACCGCCTTTCGGTCCATAGGGAGGAGGGACTTCCATGAGCTTTGAGCATCTGACCGATGTGCCGCTTGAACAGGCAAAAAAGGATTACTGCTCGCTTATGCTGGAACGCGGCTTCCACATGAAAACAGAATGCATCGCCGTACAGGATGCGTGTGATCGGATAACGGCCCATGCGGTTTACGCCAGGATCAATGCGCCGCATTACGCCTCCAGCGCTGCGGACGGAGTGGCCCTGCGGGCGGAGGACACGCTTGGCGCGTCCGGAACAAAGCCGGTGGCGCTGCCGTCCGGGCGCTATGCCCCCGTGTATGCCGGCGACCCCATCCCCCAGGGATACGATGCGGTGATCCCGGCGAAGGAAATCATTCGGAACGAGGATGACGGCATCGTGCTGCTCGCCGCCGCGGCGCCCTGGCAGCATGTCCGGCAGGTCGGGGAAGACATATGCGCCGGAGAGATGCTCCTTACCGGTTTCGCGGACATCACCCCGGCGGCCATCGGCGCGATGATTGCCGGCGGCGTTGTGGAACTGGACGTGATACGCAGACCGGTGGTGGGGATCGTTTCCGCCGGCGACAGGGTCGTTCCTCCGTGTGCCGACCCGAAGCCGGGAGACGTCCTTGAGTTCAATTCAGCCGTTTTCTCCGCTCTGCTGAAAAAATGGGGAGCGGAGCCCAAAGCGTATCCCATCGTTCCCGACCGGCTGGAGGAGATCCGGCACATGCTCTCAATAGCCGTCGGGAAGAGCGATCTGGTGATTTTGAGCATGGGGGACTCGGACGGGAGAGAGGATCGTTCCGCGGCGGCGATAAGCGCCGTCGGCGAGGTGCTGTGCCGGGGCCTCGCCATCCTGCCCGGAAAGCAGACCGTTTTGGGCCAAAAGGACGGTACGCCGATCCTCAGCGTTCCAGGCTGCCCGGTCTCAGGCATCGTCGTCATCCGGGAGCTGCTGTGCCCCCTGATCGACCTTTGGTTTTGCCGCAAGGGGGATATACCGGCCGCCGCCGCGGCGGTTCTGTCGCGCTCCGTGGTCTCCGATGCGAGGTACCGGGAATATGTCCGCGTTCGGATGGGCTGCGTGGGGGGACGGCTGACGGCGGCTCCGCTCCCGAGGGCAAGCGGGGTCGC
>Ga0079305_1003620_pt1 | contig 10147 bp, 5 predicted proteins | sample LMS_cellobiose_e_FD_79183 | JGI IMG/M metagenome (GOLD analysis project Ga0079305, IMG submission 79183) | Rumen-fistulated moose microbial communities from Alaska, USA - LMS_cellobiose_enrichment | ecosystem: Host-associated > Mammals > Digestive system > Stomach > Rumen fluid ...
AGAATTTGGGCGTGTCCCAGGTGCCCCAGGTCTCCGCCGAGGCGGGATAGGCGCGCTCGTTGGCCGCCATGGGCACCGCCTGCTCCAGGGCCAGGGCGTTGATCTGGTGGGCGCCGTGGCCGTATTCGCCGTAGCGGTCGTGACCCACCACCACCAGCGGCTGGAAGCGGCGGATCTGCTCCACCTGGTAGCGGATCACGTTGTTCAGGCCGAATTTTTCCTCCGCGTCCTCCAGCGAGGCGATGAAATGGTCCTGGAAGGGGCCGATGACAGGGTAGTTGTGCACCCCCAGCTCCCACAGGCCGCACAGCAGCTCCTGGGGACGGGTGTGCCAGGCGTACCACTCGTCGTTGTGGTTTACCATGTAGCACATCTGCACGTCCAGCCCCCGGTCCACGCACAGGGCCGTCAGCGCGCCGAAAAAGATCACGTCGTCGTCCGCGTGGGTGGGGAAGATCAGCACGTCCGCCTTCTCCAGCGGCGGCTCCCAGACCTGCACGTCCGGCGGAGGCGTGCCGGGGGAGAAAATGCGCACGTCCGCCAGGTGCGACCGCCCGCCGAAGCTGATTTGCACGCGCGCGGAGGGCTCCGGCAGGGGGACATATTCGTACAGATAGCCGTTCTCCCCGGCGGTGATCTGCTTTGACCCCGTGGAAACGGTGTAGGCCACCGGCTCCCGGTACCAGCACAGATACAGCGCGCCCATGGGCGAATCCGACTCAATCCACAGCGTGGTGCCGGTGCGGTAGGTGATATAGGTGGCGGCGTCCGAATCCGTCAGCACCGGGAAATACCCGCCGAAATCGTCCGAAAAGCGCATGGAGCCGGTCAGCTCCGCCGCGGTCTCCGGGCCGGGTGTGGGCGTGGGCTCTCCGGGCTGGGCCGCGGCGGCGGGCGTCTCCTCCGGCGGGGCGTTGGGGTCCGGGGTCGCCGTGGGCTCCGGGGTGAAGGTGACCGCCGGCCGCGCCTGGACAGGCACGCTGTCGGCCGCGCAGCCGGCCAGCGCCGCGAGCAGCAGCGCGGACAGCGCCAGGACCAAAACTTTTTTCACTGAATTTCTCCTTAACGTCTGTTCCTCTGCGGGGCACATATGCTATAATAACCGCAAACGGTTATTACAGCAGACGCGATGGCGCGGCCGCCTCGCCCCTTGCGGGGCAACCGGCGGCGATGCCATAACAACCGAGAACGGTTATTATGAACTGGAAAAAGCGTGATATCACTTTACCTCTTTTTTTCCGATTCCGCAAGAGCGGAAACGGTCGGGAGCGCGACATGACACAAAAAACCCAAAATCGATGGGCGGGCCGACGGCTCTGGCTGCTTCCGGCTCTGGCGGCGCTGCTGCTTCTGGCCGCCTGCGGCCGGGAGGAGGCGGCGGCGGCCCCCACCCCCGCGCCCACGGAGACCCCGGCGCCCACCGCCGTCCCCGCACCCAAGGAGATTGAGCTGGGCGGGCGCGCCTGGCGGCGGGAGGCGGAGGTGCTGGTGCTCCCGGCGGACACGCCCCTTTCGGCGCTGGAGACCGCGTTGGGGGAGTTCGACGGCCTTTCCACGGTGACCTTCGTGGACGGGGCGGTGCCCTGGGAGACCCAGGACGCCCTGCGCCGGGCGTTCCCGGACATCACCTTTTACTGGAGCACGGAGCTGCTGGGCAGGGTGTTCTCCGCCCGGACGGAGCGCGTCTCCTTCGCCGGGGAGGCGCTGACGGAGGCGGATTTGAAGGAGCTGGAGGAGAACGCCTTCCGGCTCTCCCGGCTCAGGAGCGTGGATTTGACCGGCTGCGAAATCGACAACGAGACCCTGCACGCCCTGGACGCGGCTCTCGGAGAGATAGACGTGATTTGGAGCTTTACGGTTTACGGGGCGGAGGTCCGCTCCACCGACGAGGAGCTCGACTTGTCCCACATCGCCGTGTACGACCGGGGAGCGGAGCTGGAGACGGCGCTGGGCTGGTTTTCCCACCTGAAAAAGGTGGACATGAGCTATTGCGGCATGTCCAACGAGGAGCTGGACGCGCTGAACCGGCGCCACGAGGACGTGCGCATCGTGTGGACGGTGTTCTTCTCCATCTTCTCCGTGCGCACCGACGAGACCAATTTCATCGCCGCGCGCACCTATAACAAGGCGCCGGTGTACAGCAACGATTGCGCCGTGCTGCGCTACTGCACCGACATGATCGCCCTGGATTTGGGCCACAAGGACTTGACGGACCTGTCCTTCCTCTACGACATGCCCCAGCTGCAGTATCTCATCCTGGTGGAGAACAACATCCGGGACATCACCCCCATCGGCTCGCTGAAGGAGCTCAAGTACCTGGAAATCTTCTGGACCAAGGTGGAGGATTTGTCCCCGCTGATCAACTGCACCGAGCTGGAGGACTTGAACATCTGCTATATCTACTCCCGGCCCGACCCGGCCTTTGCCGTCCTGATGCAGATGCCCTGGCTGGAGCGGCTGTGGTACTGCGGCAACGCCCTGAAGGACGAGCAGGTCCAGGCGCTGCGGGAGAACATGCCCCAGTGCGAGATGTATCTGGAGCCCCGCGGGGAGTCCACCGGCGGCACCTGGCGGGAGCACCCCCACTATTATGCCATGCGGGACGTGTTCGGCATGTACTACATGCCCGGCGGCACCAACGGCGTGGCCGCCGACGGCAGCCAGATCATCATCAACGGATGAGAGCCGGGATGGAAAAGGAGACGCGGCGGCAATGGCTGCCCGCCGCGGGGCTGGCGCTGTGCACGGGGCTGCTGGTCTTCACGCTGGCGCGCGCCCCCGGCGGGGAGGCGGCCGCGCCCCCGGCGAGCCCCGCCGCGGACATTTCCGCGCAGGGGAGCGCGGACGCGAACCCCACACCCCGGCCTGTCGTCTACCTCATGGGCGAGGCGGTTGACGCCGGGGTGCGGAGATTGTCTTTACCGGGCACGCCGGATTTGGACGAGCTGCGCACGGCGCTCGGAGGTCTGGGCGCGTTGGAGCGCCTGGAGCTGCCGGAGAGCCGCTATACCTTCGAGCAGCAGACGGCGCTGCGCGCTGCATTTCCCGGCGTGGAGTTCGTCTGGCCGGTGGAGGTGTGCGGCGAGACCTTTCTCTCCACCGATACGGAGCTCTCCTTTGCCGGGCGGCGGGATCTAACGCCCCTGGCGCTGAAGGAGATACGCGCCAGGGCGCGGAGCTTCCCGGCGCTGGAGAGCGTGGATCTGACCGGCTGCGGCTTTGAGGAGGAGGCCCTTGCCGCCCTGGACGAGGCCCTGGGGGACATAGACGTGGGGTGGGAGATAGAGCTCTACGGCGTCACGGTCTCCACCCTGGCCGCCGAGCTCGATTTGAGCGACCACCCGGTGAAGGACGGCGCCGCGGCGCTGGAGGCGGCCCTGGGCAGGATGCACCGGCTGGAAAAGGTGATTATGTGCCGCTGCGGGCTCAAGGACGAGGAAATGGACGCCCTCAACCGCCGATACGACCACATTCGCTTTGTCTGGCTGGTATATGTGCAGTATAACGCCCTGCGCACCGATTCGGAGTACTATACCCCCTTCCGGGAGAGCGGCATCGAGCAGACGAACCACCCCGCGGGGCTCCGTGCCCTGCGCTACTGCACGGAGCTGCGGGCGCTGGATTTGGGCCACTCCCAGATTTCGGACACCAGCTATCTCGCCTATATGCCCCATCTGCAATATCTGATCCTGGCGGAGTGCTATACCCCCGATCTGACCCCGGTGGGGGAGCTCAAGGAGCTCAAGTGGCTGGAGCTGTTTCAAAACACCGCCGCCGACGTCTCCCCGCTGCTGGGGTGCACGGCGCTGGAGGATTTGAACGTCTGCTATATCTACACGCCCAGGGACAATCTTTTTGAGACCCTGCGGCAGATGACCTGGCTCAAGCGGCTGTGGTGCACCGGCACCATGATGACTCGCGACCAGGTGGAGCAGTTGCGCGCCGAGCTGCCCGACACGGAGATCTGGTGCCAGCCGGGGGACGAGTCCACCGGCGGCACATGGCGGTACGCGCCGTCGTATTACGAGATGCGCGACGCCTTTCACATGTACTATATGACTATCACCGGCGAGCGGACGCAGCGCCTCGACGAAGAGGAGCTGGCGGATATTCACAAAAAGTATTGGGGCTGGTAAAGGCCCCGGACGCTGTTCTTTTCGGAGGATAACCATGGAGAAGAAAAAACGGAAGAGATCCCCCGTGCTGCTGATTCTGCTGATCCTGGTGCTGCTGGTGGCCGTGGGCGCGGCGGTATACGCCGGGTATGTGCGCCAGCAGTATGTGATACTCGACGGCGTTTGGATCAGCCGGGACAGCGAGAGTCTGGATTTGCGCAACCGGGGGCTGCGGCACGTGGCCGACCTGCGCCGGTGTCAGCAGCTGCGCTCCCTGGATTTGCGGGGCAACGACATCGAGCCGGAGGACCTGCGCGCGCTGCAGGAGGCGCTGCCGGAGTGCTTCATCCGCTATGACGTGGATTTGGGCGGCGAGCGGTATGACGTTCTCACCGAGGTCCTGGCCTTCCGGGACATCCCGGAGGACTGGGAAAACCTGCTCTCCCTGCCCCGACTGCGCTCGCTGCGCATTGAGCAGTGCACCGACCCGGAGACCATGGAGAAGCTGCGCGCGGCCCTGCCCCAATGCGATATGCACTGGAATCTGGGCGTGGGCGGGGAGTGGTACGATTCGCGGATCACCGCCCTCACCGCGCCCGCGGCGGCCTATTATGAGGAGCTGCTCTCCCAGCTGCACTGGTTCACCCGGCTGGAGAGCGCGGATTTGGCGGGAGTGGCGCTGAGCGATGTGCAGATTCGCTCCCTGCGCGACGCCTACCCGGACGTGGGCTTTGTCTGGACGGTCCGGGCGGGGACGCTCTCGCTGCGCTCCGACACCCAGGAGCTGTATTTTTCCAACGGCAGCGCGGAGGATTTGTCCGCGCTGGAGGGCGTGCTGGACCTGCTGCCCGCCCTGAAAAAGGTGGATTTCTCCGGCAGCGGCGTGCCCACGGCGGACCGCCTGGCCTTCCTGGAGGCCCACGGGGAATTGGACGTGGGCTGGAACGTGATCCTGGAGGGCGTGGTATACCCCTGGGACACCGAGATGCTGGACTTCAACAACTATCATTTTGACAACACCTTCGCCCTGGAGGAGGCCATGGAGCAGCTGCCCCGGCTGAAGACGGTGGAGCTGTGCGACTGCGGCCTGGGCAACGAGACGCTCTATGAGCTCAACCGGAAGTTTGAAGACGTGCAGGTGATCTGGAAGGTCTATTTCGGCGAGAGGAACGCCTATGCCCTGCGCACCGACGCGCTCTACTTCCGCCCCTCGGAATTCGGCCCCGACCCCCCGGCCATCCGGGACGCGGACACCGCCATTCTGCGCTACTGCACGGAGATGCGCGGTCTCGATTTGGGGCACCAGTATTTTACCGATTTGTCCTTTTTGGAGTACATGCCGCACATGACCTACCTGATCATCGCGGAATGCCCCATCACGGACATCTCCCCCCTCTCGCAGCTCAAGGAGCTGAAGTATCTGGAGTTTTTCAACACCAGCGTCAGCGACTTCTCCCCGCTGGTGGAGTGCACGGCCCTGAAGGCCCTGAACGTCTGCTACACCAAGGCCAAGCAGGCCGACGCCTTCAACGCCTTAAAGCAGATGCCCTGGCTGGAATATCTGTGGTATTGCAGCTGCCCGCTGACCACCGCCCAGCTCAACACCCTCAAGGCCCAGGCTCCAAATCTGGTGACCTTCACCCTCCGAGGGGGCGAGTCCTCCGGCGGCCAGTGGCGCTATAACAAATACTATTACGAGATGCGGGATTTCTTCGGCAATTCCTGGTATATGCCCAGCGGCACCAACGGCGTGGACCCGGACAACCCCTCCACCCAGATCATCATTGACGACGCGGGCAACACCTTCTATCTGGAGGATTACCGCGGCGAGCAGTATTGGTGGCGGGAGGAGCGCTACTCCTGGATGAATCCCTATATCATCGGAGTTACCACCGCGGGATAAGAAGCCCCGCTTCGGAGGCAGCTATGGCAGCAAAGAGAAAGAGAAGAAAAAAGAAAAATACCGCCCGGCTGGCGCTGGCTCTGGCGCTGATCGCGGCGGTGACGGTGGCGGCGGTCGCACTCGTCAGCGCCCTGCTGCGGCGGCAGAAGGCCCCCTGGGAGGGCGGCTACAGCGTGCACATCAGCGAGGTCATGACCGACAACGTGGGCGCGCCCAGGGACGACGGCTCCCTGGCCGACTGGGTGGAGATCGCCAACACCTCCGCCCGGCCCTTTGATTTGACGGGCTATTACCTGTCCGACGACGCCGGCAACGGCAAATACCGCTTCCCCGCCGGGTCCGCGGTGCCCGCCCACGGGTATCTGGTGGTGTGGTGCTCGCTGGAGGAGGGGGGAGATTTTGCCCCCTTCGCGCTGAAAAAAGAGGGCGGGGAGAGCGTGTGCCTCATGAACTCCAACCGGGTGGTGCTGGACGAGGCCGTCACCGTGGCGTGCGCTCCGGGACAGTCCCTGATCCGCGCCTCGGACGGCAGTCTTGTCCCCTGCGACACGCCCACCCCCGGCTATTCCAACGACGACGCCGGGGCCGCGGCCTGGCGGCGGGAGCTGGCCTCCCGCAGCGCGGGCCGGCTGGAGCTCAGCGAGATCATGTCCGCCAACACCCTGTTCCCCGCGCCGGACGGGGTCTGCTATGACTGGGTCGAGGTCCACAACCCCACGAACGCCCCCGTGTCCCTGAACGGGTGGAAGCTCTCCGACAGGGAGGACAAGGCCAAGTATGCCTTTCCGGAGAACGGCGTGCTCCAGGGCGGCGAATACATGGTGATCTGGTGCTCCGCGGAGGGGACGGGGGCCGACTTCGCCCCCTTCGCCCTGGCGCGGGCGGGGGGCGAGACCGTTGTGCTCACCGACAGCACCGGCGCCGTGGCCGACACCGTGACGGTGCCCGCCCTGGAGAAGAACACCTCCTACTGGAGGGCAAACGGCGCGTGGAGCGTCTCCGCCACGCCCACCCCCGGCGCGGCCAACGACGCCGCGGCGTACGCCGCGCACGAGTCCGCCGCCGGCTGGCAGGACGCCCCCGTCTACATCACCGAGATCATGGCCCACAACCACGGGACCCTCACCGACGGCGACGGCGATTTTTCCGACTGGCTGGAGCTCGCCAACCTGGGCGATACGGAGGTTTCCCTGGCGGGCTGGTTCCTCTCCGACAAGGCCGAGGAGCCGCGGGAGTGGGCGCTGCCGGAGCTGACGCTTGCCCCCGGCGAACACAGGCTGATCTTCGCCTCCGGCAAAAACCGGACCGGGGAGGAGCTGCACACCTCCTTCTCCCTGTCCGACGGCGAGACGGTGTATCTCGTCACCCCGGCGGGGACGCCGCTGCGCGCCCAGAGTGTGGACGGCGCGGAAAAGGGCGACTCCCTGGCCCTGGACGCGGACGGGCAATACCGCTCGGCCGCCTATCCCACCCCCGGCGAGCCCAACACCCCGGAGGGCTATGAGCGCTTTGCCCAGGGCGACGGCAGGGAGAGCGGCCTGCTGCTGTGGGAGGCGGCGGTGTATGACAGCGACGGGGCCGACTGGGTGGAGCTGAAAAACGTCTCCGGCGAGGCCATAGACCTCTCGGAATACTACCTCACCGACAACCCCGACCGCACGGACAAGTTCCAGAGCCTTTCCGGCACGCTGGCGCCGGGGGCACTGACGGCGGTGGAGTGCAGCGCCTTCTCCCTCAACGCGCAGCAAGATTCGCTGTATCTGTTCCGCGCTGACGGCACGGCCTGCGACTGGATGACGCTGCGGAACATCCCCGTGCCCGGCTCCTACGGCCGGCAGGACGGGGAGAACGGCTTTTTCTATTTCACCCGGCCCACCCCCGGCGCGGAAAACGCCCAGGGCTGGCGCATGGTGGCGGAGACGCCCGCGGCGCTGACCGCGCCGGGGGTATACGATGACGCCGCCGGCCTGCCGGTGGAGCTCTGGGGCGCGGACATCCGCTATACCACCGACGGCAGCACCCCCACCGCCGATTCCGCGGCCTATACCGGGCCCATCGCCATCGACAGGACCACCGTGCTCCGGGCGGCCAGCTTCCCGGCGGGACAGCTCCCCAGCGCCGCGCTGACGGCCTCCTATTTCCTGGGGGAGAACAGTTCTCTGCCCATCGTCAGCCTGGTGACGGACAGGGAAAATCTGTTCGGCGCGCGGGGCGTTTATTCCAACCACCAGACCGCCTGGGAAAACGGCTGGGAGAGGGAGGCCTCGCTGGAGTTCTATGAGGACGGGGGCGGCTTTGCCATCGACTGCGGCGTGAAAATCCACGGCCGGGTCAGCCGGGGCCAGAGCGAAAAGCGCTCCCTGTCGCTGAAATTCCGGGGCCATTACGGTGGCACACTCAGCTACGACGTGTTCGGCGACGGCGCGGTGACGGAGTTTTCCACGCTGCTGCTGCGCGGCAGTCTGCAGGACAGCAGCGCCGCTTACATAGCCGACAACCTGTTTGCCGACATGGCCATGGACTTTACCGACGTGCCGGCCATGAATTACCGCTATGTCTCCCTGTTCATCAACGGGGAGTACTGGGGCATCTATTCCCTCCGGGAGCACCACGACGAGGATTATTTCGCCTCCCACTACGGCGTGGACGCCGACAGCGTGCAGGTGTATAACGGCTTTGCCCGCTATCCGGGCACGTTCTCCCAGCTGCTCTCCTACGCCGAGAGCCACAATCTCTCCGGCGAAGCGGAGTGGCGGTATATCCAGGAGCATCTGGACGTGGCGGAGATGATCGACTGGCTGATCCTGGAGTGCTGGGGCGGCGACATCGACGTATTTGAAAACGTCCGGTTTTACTCCAGCCCGGAGTATGAGGACAACCGCGTGCTCTACGGTCTGGTGGATATGGATTTGACCATGAGCAGCACCAAGACCTTGGCCGTGGGCTTTGATTATGACCCGGCGGCGCTCCACTGGATCATACCGCGGGGGCTGATGGGCAACGCCGAGTTCCGGGATATGTTCCTTAAGCGGCTGGGCGAGCTGCTGCAGAACGACCTCTCCGACGCCGCGGTGCTCGCGCGCATCGAGACCCTGCGCGCCCAGGTGGAGCCGGAGAGCGCCAGGGATTTGGCTCGCTGGGGCTTCGGCGAGACGCTGTTTACCAACAGTCTCAACCGCCTGACCTCCTTCGCCACCGGGCGCGCGCAGCAGATGATCGACGGCGCCACGGCCTATTTCGGCCTGAGCGCGGAGCAGCGCGCGGCCTATTTCGGAGGATAAGGGGCGAGAAAGGCATTTTTCGCCTTTTCCTTGAAAAACCGCCCGATAACGAGTATCATATAAAAAGAAACAAAACCCGTAAAAAGAAACAAAACCCGCCAGATTTGGAAGTCCAGCATCACGTATCGTCTTTGCGGCATAAGGAACGGCCTTGTGCGAAGAAGTTTTGGTGCGGTATCCGGCAGCGGCGAGAGGCATCATAACGAAAAGGCGCGCAGGCCGACGACTTGTCGGGCCTGCGCGCGTTATTATCAGAAAGAAGGTGTTTGTAATGCTCCTGTACTGTGAAAAATGTCGGCTGGCCTTTGAGGGGGACCGGTGTCCGGTCTGCGGAGGGAGAAAGAGCAGGACGCCGTTTCCCAATGACGCCTGCTTCCTGTGCGAAAAGCAGATTTTGTGGGGGGAAATGCTGGAAAACGTTTTAAAAAACAACGGCATCCCCGTGATCGTGGAAAAGCGCCTGGGCGCCGGCATGGCGCTGAAGGTGGGCCAGATGCTGGAATGGGTCAGGGTGTATGTCCCCTTTTCCCGCCTGCAGGAGGCCGCGGAGATCGAAAAAGAGCTTTTTTCTCAAACCGACGGAGAGGGCGAGGCATAAGGTGGCCTGGGTTTATTCGTCCAGCTTGAGCACCGCCAAAAACGCCTCCGTGGGGATGGAGACCGTGCCCAGCTGGCGCATCTTCTTTTTGCCCTCCTTCTGCTTTTCCAGCAGCTTCTTCTTACGGGTGATGTCGCCGCCGTAGCACTTTGCCAGCACGTCCTTGCGCATAGCCTTCACGGTCTCCCGTGCGATGACTTTTCCGCCGATGGCTGCCTGGATCGGTATCTCGAACATCTGTCGCGGAATG
>Ga0079305_1003621_pt1 | contig 10146 bp, 9 predicted proteins | sample LMS_cellobiose_e_FD_79183 | JGI IMG/M metagenome (GOLD analysis project Ga0079305, IMG submission 79183) | Rumen-fistulated moose microbial communities from Alaska, USA - LMS_cellobiose_enrichment | ecosystem: Host-associated > Mammals > Digestive system > Stomach > Rumen fluid ...
AAAATCAACGTCGTGCGTGCGTAAGCGCGCCGTCGGATTGAAGCAGTCATGAGCGAAGAGCAACTCAGGGCGCGTTCCGAACGCCGCGAAGCCGGGGAGAAAACTTCTCCGGCCTCGCCGGTGGCGGAGCGTCCTTCGCCGCACAATCTCGAAATCGAGCGTGCGGTGCTCTCCGCAATGCTGCGCGAGCCGTCCTACTGCGGCAGCGTGGCGGTGGAAAAACTCGGTGGTGACGGGGCGTTTTACTCCCAGATCCACCGGGAAATTTTCCGTGCATTTATGCGTCTTTACGAGGTCAGCGACAATGCGATTGACGTGCTGATGCTGGCCGAGGAGCTGAAAAAGGCGGGGAAACTGGAGGCGTGCGGCGGTCTGCCCGCGTTGGCGGAGTTGGAAAATGCCATCGCCTCGACCTACAATTTCGACCGCTGGTGCGCCATGCTGCATGATTTGGCGCTCCTGCGCAATATGATCAATGTTCTGGTGGAGTCGGTGCGCAAGTGCTATGATTCGTCCGCCGAGGCGGGGGCATTGGTCAATGAAATCGAGAATGACATCTACAAGGTGCGCGGCGACAACGATGCCAACAGCATCATCCCGTTGAAAACCAGCGTGGCCGCCGCCTTTCAACATATTCATCAGATTATCAATCATCAGGAGGAGGCCGGGATCCCGACCGGGTTCCCCGATCTCGACCAGATGACCGCGGGACTGCGGCGCGGCGAAATGTTTGTGGTGGCGGCGCGGCCTTCCATCGGCAAGACCTCGTTCGCATTGAACATTATCCGCAACATTGTGATGAAGAAGAACAATCCGCGCAAGGTGGCGCTGTTCAGTCTGGAAATGAGCGACGAACAGATTGCGACGCGTCTCATTTGCACCGAGGCGGATTTTTCCGAGCGGCAATTTCGCGACGGGTCGTTCCGCAATCAGGATTTTCCGCGGCTGACCAAGGCTGCGGATGCTTTGAGCGCGGCACCGCTTTTCATCGACCCGACCGGCGGGATCACCATTGCGGAATTGCGCGCGAAGGCGCGGCGGCTCAAGATTCAGCATGGGATCGAGCTGGTGGTGATCGACTATCTGCAGTTGATGCAAGGCTCGGGGCACGAGGAAAGCCGTCAGCAGGAGGTCTCGAAGATTTCCGGCGGGCTGAAGGCGCTGGCGAAGGAGCTGAAGATTCCGGTGCTGGTGCTGGCGCAGCTGAACCGCGAAGTCGAAAAGGGCACGGCGTCGAGCCTGCCGAAATTGAGCCATCTGCGCGAGTCCGGCTCCATCGAACAGGACGCGGACGTGGTGGTTTTTCTGCACCGCGACCGCGACCAGACCAAAAATCTGCCGCCGGGGCAGGCGGCGGAGGCGAAATTGATTGTGGAAAAGAACCGCAACGGCGAAACCGGATATGTGAATCTGGAATTTTACCCGTCGCGGATGGAATTTGTCAACGTGCGTTACAGCGGCAATGACCGCCCAAAACCGGAAAAACCGGAGTGACGCGCGCCGCCCGAGCGAGAAAGAAACGTCTAAACAGGAAACGATTCGCAAATAATGAAACACGCTTACATTACAGGACGCGGTCTGGTTACGCCGCTGGGGATCGGTCAGGCGGCCAACGTCGCCGCACTGCGCGCCGGTACGAGCGGCATCTCCTCGGTGCCGGAATTCATTGAGCACAACCTTGAGTCGCAAGTCGGCGGCAGAGTGGTGGAGTATCCCGATGCGAGCCGTTTCGACCGCAAGCAGCTGCGCTTCTGCCAGCCCAATGCGCTGTTGGCGTTTCAGGCGGTGGAGGAGGCTTTGTCCGAAGCGAAAATCACGCGGGAAGAGATTCCCGGTCTGCACATCGCATTGATCGGCGGGGTGGCGGGCAGCTTCTTCTCGCTGATCCACAAACAGACCGAGGCCTATTGCCGTTCGGGGCGGCTGCGCGACATCTCTCCGGTGTCGGTGCCGCGGGTGATGCCCTCGTCGACGGTGGCGAATCTTTCGCTCTATTTCGGCTTCAACGGGGAAAGTTACGATGTGAGCGCGGCGTGTTCGAGCGGGGCGATCTGCGTGATGCTCGGCGCGCGGCTGATCGAAAGCGGTTTGTACGACATCGTGGTGGCGGGCGGCGCGGAAAATCTCGACTGGGCGCAGTGCCTCGGGTTTTCGGCGGCGCGGGCGCTTTCGCGCGCCTACAACAGCACGCCGGAACGGGCGAGCCGCCCGTTCGACCGTGACCGGGATGGTTTTGTGCTGGCCGAAGGGGCCGGTTTCGTGGTGCTGGAGTCGGAGGCGAGCATCAAACGGCGCGGCGTGCGCGCGATCACGGAAGTCACCGCCTGCGCGTCCAACAGCAATGCCAAGGACATGGTGGTGCCCGATGCCGAAGCCAGCGAGGCGGTGATGCGCGAAGCGCTTCGGATTGCCGGACTTGCTCCCGGAGATATCGGTTACGTCAATACCCACGGTACGGCGACCAAGGTCGGCGATCCGGTGGAAATGGCGGCGCTGAAGGAGGTTTTCGGCTCCAAAACGGCGATCAACAGCACCAAGTCGCAGACCGGACACATGATCGGGGCGACGGGGTCGGTGGAGTTGATTTTCTCGTCGCTGATGATGGAGCACCGTTTCCTTTCGCCGTCGATCAATCTGGACAATCCCGAGCCGGAATTTTCGTGGGCGGACTTGGTGCGCGAAACCCGCGAAGGGGTTTCGGTCAAACACTGTTTGAGCAACAGTTTCGCCTTCGGCGGAAGCAATATCAGCGTGATCCTCAGCGACTGCGTGAACGCATGAGCGCCACGGAACAACCGCCGCGTCCGGCATTGAAGCGCCCCGACTGGCTCCGGATCCGGGTGGCCCCCGGCAATGAACGGGAGAAGGTGCGCGAGCTCCTGTCGCGGCTCAAGCTGCATACGGTTTGTGCCAGCGCGCAGTGTCCGAATCTCTGCGAATGTTTTCATCATTCGACTGCGACTTTTCTGATCCTCGGCAACTGCTGCACCCGCAACTGCCGCTTCTGCGCCGTGCCGCACGGCCGCCCCGCCGGGCCTCCCGATCCGGAAGAACCGGTGCATGTGGCGGAAGCGGCGGCGGAACTCAAACTCAAATTCGTGGTCGTTACCAGCGTCACCCGCGATGACCTTGATGACGGCGGGGCGGCGCATTTCGCCGCAACCATCCGGGCTTTGCATGACAAGCTCCCGGAGGCGGGAGTGGAGGTTTTGACGCCGGACTTCAAGGGGCGGCGCGACCTTATCGAGCTGGTGCTGGCGGCGGGGCCGACGGTGTTCAACCACAACATCGAGACGGTCGAACGTCTCTCGGCGCGGATCCGTTCGGTGGCGACCTACCGCCGGACGCTGGAGGTGCTGCGCCTGGCCGCCGAAGCGGGGCAGGGGAAAATCCCGGTCAAATCGGGTTTGATGGTCGGTCTGGGCGAGAGCGACGAGGAGGTGCTGGCCACTTTGCGCGATCTCCGCGCGGCGGGGGTCTCCATTGTGACCATCGGGCAATATCTGCCGCCGTCGCGGGAGCACTGGCCATTGCAGCGCTATGTGACGCCGGAAACTTTTGCCGCGTGGGGAGAAGCCGCGCGCGCGATGGGGTTTGCGCGGGTCGCCAGCGCGCCGCTGGTGCGGAGCAGTTACCATGCCGGAGAACTCTGGAAACATGATTAAGTTCCACATCGTGCTGGTCGCGCCGGAAATCCCGCAGAATACCGGCAACATCGGCAGAATCTGCGTTGATACCGGATGTGAGCTGCATCTGGTGAAGCCTTATGGATTCATCCTTGACGACAAACACTTGCGCCGCGCCGGAATGGATTACTGGCACCATCTCGAAGTTCACGAATACGAGACATGGGAGGACTTCCTGAGCCGCAATCCCGATGCTCAACTGCGTTTTTTCTCGACCAGGGGGGAGAAAAGCTATTGGGAAATCGACTATCCCGACGGGGTTTTTCTGGTGTTCGGCAGTGAATCGCACGGGTTGCCGGCGGCGTTCTACGAGCGTTATCGGGAACAGCTTTGCACCATTCCCATGCCGGGGAAATTCAGCCGCAGCCTCAATCTTGCCAATTCGGTTGCGCTGGGCATTTACGAGGGGCTTCGGCAAAACCGCCGCTGAAAAATTTTTCTCCATTTTTTCAGCGGATGGAAAGAACCGACCGCTTCCCCCCTTGTCCCCCGCGGAGTACGGAAACGGCCGGCTCTTGTTGGCGGATAAGAGTTATTCCTGATAGAACTTGAGGTCGGCGATGTCCACGTTGGTATTGCAACGGAAGAAGTTCACGATGAACTGACAGCTGTCGGTGTTTTCCGGAACCGTGAAGTGGAAATTGCCGGGCCGCCAATTGCCGTTGGAATCGGGCAGGGTATTGAGCGGCACATGACCTTGACCGCAATCGCCGCGCTTGCCGCCCTTGCTGGTGAAAAACCAGGTGAAGCCGCAGCGCTTGAGCACTTCGCCTTCCGCGCGGTAGAGGAATTCCACCGCATATTTCTTGCCGGGAACCGGCTTGAGATAGAAGTAGGCCGAATAGTTTTCTTCCGGGGTGATGCGGAGGAAATCCTTGCCGATGGCGTCGTCGCGGCCGAACTGCATTGTTCCTTTCGGGTCGCGGTAGATCGTGCGATCCTTGAAGTCAACGGCTTTGAACAGCGTGCCTTTGCTGACCGGTTCGGTCGGGATGGCCGCTTTCTCCACCTGCACGCTTTCATCGAAGAACTTGAATTCATCAATGAAGACCGTGCTGTTGCAGCGGTAGAAATCGAGCAGGATCTGCGCATTGACCGCTCCTTCCGGTGCGGTGAAGTCAAACGTCGCCTGATGCCATTGGGAATCGGGTTCGCACACGTCGGCGAGCGCCTTTTTCTGGGTGATGGTTTTGCCGTCGGCGGTTTTGAAGTTGATCGTCATGCCGCAGCGGGCGATGGGCGTCTTGTCGGTCTTGTACCAGAAGGTCGCCCGGTACGGATTGCCGGCTTTGACTTTCTGCCAGAAATAGATGCAGCAGTTGTTGTCAGGTGAAAAGACCAGAGACTTTTTGCCCTGATGAAATTCTTCGTCATCCAGCTCCAGCGTGCTTCCTGCCGGCCAGATCATCACGTCTTTCGTGGATTCAAAGTTCCAGACTTTCAGGAGTTTTCCCTCGGCCTGAACACTCATGGCAAACGCGGCGAGGATGGTGAGGAGAAGTTGTTTTTTCATGGGGTCATTCCTTTCCGAGGTAAAAGAGTTTGGCTCGATTGTCTTTCAGTTCGGTTTCAAATGCGCCGTCCGGCGCGACGGGGACAACGACTCCGGTCTGCAGGTCGCGCACCACTTCGGGGCGTTCTCCGGAAATGCGTACCCTCACGGAACGGGTATCTCGCGAGTATTCCGATACCAGAACCAGACGGCCCCGCGGCGAAGCCAGCACTTTTACCATAGCATTGTCAGCGGCATTTTGCCACTCTTCGGGGCGGGAAGTCAGCAGCAATTCTTCATACGGAGCAAGCATGCCGACCACCTTCGCAATGCTTTGCATGTCCTTGGCGTCGAGCGGACATTCGCCCCAGAAGCCGAAGCCGCGCGCCCCGCCGGCGATGGCTTCCAGCATGGCATACCGGAGCATTTCGGCATTGATGTCGCAGTCAAACGCGTAGGTGAAGGGATAGCCGGTGCTCAGAATCGGCGCCACATCGACCTTGTCGCCGGTAATGCGGCGCTGGACGACGGTGTCTTTCCAAGTGGTCAGCATATCGTAGGGGTTGTAGTTGGCATAGACTTCCAAGTAGGACATGGGCGCAAGAATATCGAAAATGCCGACAAAGAGCGCCGGGTCTTCCAGCCCTTTGTTGTAAGTCCAGCTCTCCTTGTAGTCCTTGTGCTCGTACATTCCCGGAAAACTCCGGTGATAGCTCGAATAGATCATGAAACGGAAATCTTTCGGATCCATGCCCTTTTCCGTCATGTAGCGCTCCATTTCCCGGCGGTAATCGCCGAAAAATGCCGCATACTGACGGCACTTGAAGTCGCGCCAGAGATCGAACACCTCCCGGTTGGCGTCCGGATTGGCGGCGAGTTCGGCCAGCGTTGTGAAAGTTTTGCCGGGCAGTTCCCGGGCGAGAAACTTCCGGAAAGCGTCGGTGCAGCGTTCGCAGCAGCAGAGCCGGTCACCTTTGCTGTACATTTCCGGGTCGGTGCTGTGAAACGTGATGTTGCGGTCAATCAGCATCCGCCCCTGCTGGAGCAGTTTCTGATACCATTCGCCGCGGTAGGTCAGGCACAGCTGCGCGTTGTTGCGCGAACCGTCGGCCATCGTCGCCGCGCCGTCGGCGCTTTTCTGACCGTTGTGCCACCACCACTCCTGAATCCAGCCGACTTCGCCAAGCCCGGAAGCCTGCGCCTTGGGACGGATGGCGGCGAGGTTGCCCGAACCCCAATCCGATTCGTCGGGATTGAGATAAGTCCAGATGTCAATGTAATTGACGCCCATTTTTTTGATGAAGTCAAGCGAAGGCAGCATCGCATAGAAGTCGCCCGGCATCGACCAGTAGACCGGAATCTTTTGGAAGCCGGCGACGGGGGCAAGATGCACAACTTCGACCGCCAGCCGCTGCGGCTCCTGTTTGCCTTTGCTCCAGGAGCCCCAGTAATAGGCGGTCAATTTCGTTCCTTCGGGGAGGGCCTGATGCAGCTGCCAGACGAAAGTGTACTTGGAAGCATTGGGCCGGGGCGTGGCGCGATAGAGCCGATAATCCTTGCCGTCCGGAGTCTGCCAGGTACCGCTCTGAGCAAGATCAATCCAGCGGAAAACCCCTGCGATTTCGATTTCCGGGGGAACCGCGATCCAGAGTTCGGGCCGATGGCTGGCGTTGATCGGCATAAAGTGGATGCAGCTCAACGTATTCGGAATAATATAGGCGATCTGCTCAATGTTGGAAGAGAAGGCATAGCCGGACTGCTTGCGCGGCAAATAAGGCCGTTTGGTGGTCAAAGGCTCCATCGTGGTGGAGATTTCCGCCGCAGCCGCGAGTCCGATGGAAAATGCGGTCAGCAGCATGGCGCACAGGATTTTTCGTCTCATAAATTGCTCCAGGTTTTATGGGTGGGAGGCGGCATGGCCGAAACGGTTCGCTTCAGCCGTGACGGACTTGATCAATACGAACCCTTGGGCATCCAGAAGCGTTCCCATTCCGCACCCTGATTGCATTTCAGGATGACATCTTTGCTCCCGGCGTGACCATCATAATAGAGGACATTGGCGCTGTTGTTGTGAAACAGCACAATGTACTGGCTGTTGTTGGCATTGATTTTGTCGGTTTCCGTCACTCTGACGCTCATCGGGTGCGGCCCGTTGCCCCAGCAGTTGGCGGTGGGATAATAGGAAACTTCGTTCAGCACCGCCATTTCGGAGGGCAGATTGACCGCGCTGTCCGCGACATAATTCTGCATGAACGCGGCGGGCGCGGCATCGAATCCAAGAAAGGCGTTCATGCCGTAACTCAGCCCCGCTCCGGGAGCGCAGGTGGTCATATACTGCTTGTCGTCGGAGGGGCAACGGTATTCGGTGGTTTCAAAATACCAGCGGGGGCCGTTGATGACAGCGCCGTTGCCCATGGTGCCGCGCATTTCCTCCCCGGCGGCGACATACGGTTCCAGGCGGGTGTACCACCACACATTGCTCTGTTTGACGGCCGGGATGTAGCCCGTGTCGTTGGAATACATGCGGAACCCGATACCGAGCTGTTTCAGATTGTTCAGACAAGTGGATCCGCGGGCGCGTTCCCGTGCCGCCGAGAGAGCGGGCAGGAGCATGGCTGCCAGAATGGCGATGATGGCAATCACCACGAGGAGCTCAATGAGTGTGAAATGGCGGCTGTTGCAGGTGTTCGTTTTGTTTTTCATAAACCCCCATCCTTTGGTTGAGTGTTTGGGACACTTGGCTGGCCTGCCGAGTAAATTATACCATGATGGTTTGAATAAATCAAGGAATTTTTCAATTTTTTTTGAAAAAAAGTTGAAATATACCAAAAATACGATTATTTTATACCAAAAGATGAAACAGGGAGGGTGGTTTCATGCATCAAAAAACCCGGGAAGCACAGATTCGACTGGAGACGATGATTCAGCTGGGACGGATCGGCAGGGACGGCTTGCTGCCGTCGGAACGCGATCTCGCCGAATTGCTCGGTGTCGGTCGGGGGGCAATTCGCGCGATTTGCCGCGAACTTTGCGCCGCGGGAACGCTGACGGCCGGAGAAAACGGCCGGATGAAAATGAAAGCAGCCAATGGCGGCGTCCGCAACTTTTTGCGTTTCCTGACGATTGCACCGGAACAGTCGGCATCGCTGGAATCATTGCAGATTCTGCGCGGCATCGCGGCCGCCGCCGCGGAAGACGGAGCCGAAATGGTTCTGGGCAGCCCCGGCGATGCGGCCGAATTGGCGGAGCGCTGTTCGGCCAACGGTTATGCCGGTGTGATCCTCTTTGAACATTACGACCGCGAGCAGGCCGACAACTTGGCCGCGACCGGATTGCCGCTGATGGTCAGCAATGTGGAAATATACAGCAAGCTGCCGTCGGTCGGCGTCGATTACCGGCAAATCGGCAGGCTCGCCGGACGGACGCTGGTTGAGGCCGGACACCGCAAAATCGGCTATATCGGCGGCCGGAAGGACGCCTATGTGACCCGGGAAATAGTCGCCGGGTTGAAGGGCGCGCTGACCGAAGACGATCTGCAGCCCGATTACGACGCATTCCGGGAGTTTTGCAAGTACGGGCCTATGGTATTCGAGCAGCTGCATCATCTGCTGCGCCGCCCCAACCGCCCCACCGCGTTCGTACTGGGGCGCGACCATCTCGGGGCCTATTTTTATCAGGTCTGCCGGGAACTGAAGATCAGGATACCGGAAGATATTTCGGTGATCGGCTATGACAACCTCTCATGGGGAGGCGGTGCGGAATTCGGCATGACCACCATCGCTCAGCCGGCGGAGGAAATCGGCAGAAAAAGCGTGGCGCTTTTGCGCAACCTCTTCTGGCATGAGCCGGCTGCCAACATCCGGCTGCCCGGAACTTTGATCCGGCGTGCCAGCATCGCCGCGCCGCCCAGACGCGTGAACATGGTTTAAGGAACGCGGAAACCCGCGCCGTGTGCGGAAAAAGTTGACAAAGCTTTGCCCGCGATCCGCCGCAGAAAAGCCGCGTCGCGGTTGTCGAGCTCTTCCGGCACATAGCGAACCGTTTCCGGGTCGATCCCGAAAGCGAAGCCAAGCCAGACGCACGCTTGCAGATACTGTCCCCGGAGGTTGAGGTGGATCAGGTCGCGGACAAGTTCCAGTTCGCCGTCACGGTTTTTGCGCCAGTAACAGCGCCCCACCACGTCGCCCGCCTGCGGCGGAAGATCGGGCCAGCGGAGTTTTTCCGGGAGATCGGCGGGGTAGGGGACGAAAGGCGAATCCGTTTCGGTACGGCTCAACTGCACCGCGTAACCCGCGGGAATGATCCGGAGTTTGCGGCGTTCGCTGAGCGCCAGATAGTTTTCGGTGAGGCGGCGGTACATCTCCTCCTGCGTGATGCCCCATTCCGAACCGTTCTGGAATTGCGGATGGTCGGCGCGGTAGGCCCACGTCTGCTGGATCACGATTTCCGCCTGCGGCGCGTGCCGCCGGAGGTATGAAATCAGAAATCCGGCATAGGGTTCAAACGTTTCCGGCCGCCAGCTGTCGTGGCTGGCCTGCTGGATGGTGACGATGTCCCACGCGCCATTGGCGAGAATGTCGCGGAGTTTGCTCCGCCCCCGATAGATCCGGCAGTCCGGCCCGCCGTGTTCCTCCGCCTGGATGTAGCTCCAGTGACGCGCCATTTCGCAGCCGCCGAAGTCGGCGAATTCAAGATGCAGATCCGCCCCGACGGAAGCCGCCGCCGGGGGAAAGCAGACCGCAAGACTGTCGGTGAAACTGTTGCCGATGGTCAGAATACGCATTGCAATCCTCCTTGCGCCCCGGGGGCGGTTATTCCTGGGACGGTTCCGGATTTTCCGGAATGTGCAGCTCCTCGTGCAGGATCCGCACTTTGACCCATTCGCGGAGCCGCTGGCAGATCGCGTACAGCGCCGGTGTGAACATCACCCCGATGATCGTCGCCAGCAGCATCCCCGAAAAAGTGGTG
>Ga0079305_1003622_pt1 | contig 10141 bp, 11 predicted proteins | sample LMS_cellobiose_e_FD_79183 | JGI IMG/M metagenome (GOLD analysis project Ga0079305, IMG submission 79183) | Rumen-fistulated moose microbial communities from Alaska, USA - LMS_cellobiose_enrichment | ecosystem: Host-associated > Mammals > Digestive system > Stomach > Rumen fluid ...
ATGCTGTATCTCAAGGAATATCTCGCCACAAGACAAGACGATTGCCCGGCAGTTTTTGTCGGAGTTCGATACAACAGCGCCAAACACAAGATCCCATTGTCCATCTCTGCTTTCGAGGTCATTGTCCGCGAACTCGGGAAAAGGGCAGGAGTTAGCAACGTCCATCCGCACCGGTTCCGGCATACGGCGGCGACAACGGCGCTGCGGCGCGGAATGCCGATCGAACAGGTCCAGCAGATGCTCGGCCATGAGAAGATCGATACGACCTTGATCTATGCCAAGATCAACACGGCGTCGCTGAAGTCTAACCATGAGAAGTATCTGAATTGAGGTGTAAACATGGCCAAACGAACCGGTAAAGTTCACACGCGGGTGCTGGTGTCCAACACGCATATCCGGCAGTTCCACGAAATCATGGATTCATTCGCCGGACAGGACCATTGGCACGTATTCACCGACTTTCTGCAGCTGACAATGGACAGTTTGCTTTCGGATCAGACACAGGAGCATCCGCGCGAAAAGCACTATCAAGAGATTCTGCAGCAGTATCCGGAGCGGGAGCGGCCGAACTTTCCGCGGATGCTGAACTGCGTTTTCGGCTATATGCGGGAAACCAATCAGGAATGTCTTTCAGAGATCTGGGAAGAATACGCGGCGAACGCGAACCTGGGGCAATTCTTCACGCCGTGGCATCTCTGCAGGCTCAATGCCGATCTGATGCTCAACGGCGTGGATTTCGCCGCCTATACACCGGATAAGCCGTGCGTGATCGCGGATCCGAGCTGTGGCGGCGGCCGGACTTTGATGGCCGCGCTGAAGAAAGTCCCGACCAGCAAGATGGATTCGGTCATCTTCCACGGGATCGACGTCGACAGCAACGTCTGTCTGGCTGCCGCGCTGAACATGCTGTTCTTCAATGCAAACAGCTACATCGTTCACGGAAACGCGCTAACCATGGAGGTCTGGCGAGTATATCGGACCGTGCACAGTCTGGCCTTCGGAGGCGAGATCATCGAAATTACCGATCAGGAAAAAATGAAACAGATCATCAGTATCGGTTTCAGAAAAAAAGAAGAAAGCGAGATGAAAAAATGATAAAAAAATACGACACCGTCTACCTCTCCGGCCCGATGACCGGACTGCCCCTCTTCAACTATCCGAACTTCTTCGCCCTCGAGGGCCTGATCCGGAAGGAATACAAATGCACGGTCCTGAACCCCGCCCGTCAGCCCGACGGGATGACCTACGAAGACCTCATGAAAGCCGCCATCATGGACATCGCGGCCGCCGACACGGTCGTCATGCTCGACGGCTGGGAGAAAAGCAACGGCGCAAAACTCGAAAACAGCATCGCCCGGAGAAAACGGATGAGAATCCTCTTCCAGAACGACGTCGTTTCCGACATCGCCCGGCGCATGAACGAAAGAATCGCGAGACGGGAAAATGTCTGAATTCCAGCTGCCGTTCCCGCCGGTGGGCGCGAATCAGAAAAAGGGTTTCCGCAAGCGGCAGTACATCGCCCTGGTGCGGGAAGTGTTGGCTGGACCGCACCTGCCGCTGAAATGCGACGTGACCCTGCGGGCGGTCTTCAACCCGCCGGAGACCAGCGGCTTCGTCCGGTACGACCTCGACAATCTGCTCAAACCCACGCAGGACGCACTGAAGGGCATCGCCTACATCGACGACAACCAGGTGCGGTGCCTCCGCGCCCAGTTCGGCCACCGCGCCGGAAGCGGTTCGGTCTGCGTCAGCGTTTCGCCCATCGTCCGCAAAAGAAAAATCATGAATCAACCGTCAATTTTTTCGGAAGGAGAAAAAACACGATGAGACACTATAATTTCCGCGAGATCAAGGAACACGGCTCCTGCATCGACTTCGTCGAAAAGGTCCTCGGCGCGAAGGTGACCGACGGCCGCTGCGTCGCCGTCTGGCGGGACGGCGCACGGGATTCCGTCGCCATCGACCGCGAAAAGTGGTTCGATCACGCCGCGCAGGAGGGCGGCGGCCTGATCGAACTGGCCGCCCGGACGAAATTCGGCGGCATGGGCGGCGCGGAGATCCAGCAGGCCCAGGAATTCCTCGGCGACTGGCTCCACCTCGAAGAAGTGAAACTCCGCAAGAACACCGCCGCCGGCCGGAACCGTCACGACGAGCTGATCGCCGAGGGCTTCGTCGAGAAGGCCCGCTACGAGTACCGGGACCTCGACGGGAATCTGATTTACTTCGTCTGCCGGATGGAGCATCCGACAAAGAAAAAGGAATTCGTCCAGGGCACGCCTGACCACTGGGGCGTCGGCGACGTGACCCCGATCCCCTACAACTGGCAGGAGGTGAACGCCGCTGACTGGTGCTGTGTCGTCGAGGGCGAAAAGGATGTGGAGACCCTCCACAAACTCGGCGTCCCGGCGACCACCAACTCCGGCGGCGCGAAAAAGTGGAGACCGGAATTCGCCGAGTATTTGCGCGGCAAAAAAGTAGTCATCCTTCCCGACAACGACGACGTCGGCGCGGAACATGCCGACCTCGTCGCCCGTGACCTTTACGGCATCGCCTCGAGCGTGAAGGTCGTCCGCTGCTCCCGGATCCCCAAAGGCGACGTGACGGACTTCCTCGAGAAGGAGGGCCGCTGGGACGACGTCGCCCGGATGATCAAAGACGCCCCGGAATACGAGCCGCGCGAACTCTCCCCCGTCGAGGCCGCGAAGGAGGCGAACAAGACCCCCTTCAGGAACTTCGAGATCGTGCAAGGGGAGGACCGGAGGGGAAAGAAGACCGAAGAGAAGCTCCCGCGTCAGATCAACGAACTGATCCGCGACCTCCACACCCGGCTGCTGGGCGCGCCGTACCGCGTCGGCGAGGAGCTCTTCGACCGCGACCGCGAGACCGGCGAGATCTGCTACATCTACGACTCCTCCGACCTCTTCAGCTGGATCGCCCGCAAGACGAACAACGTCGTCGACTGGGCCAGGCTGGACGGCTGCATCACGAAACAGGAATTCTTCTCCGCCTTGAAGAGCGAGGCGACATTCTACTCCGCGATCAGCTTCGTGCCGGACTACCCGGCGCGGGAGGACGTGTACTACGCGCACCCCGAGATCCCGCGGCCGAGCGAGGGCCATAAGGTGTTCTGGCGCTTCGTGGACTTCTTCAACCCCACCGACGACATCAACCGAAGTTTGCTGACCGCCTTCGTCATGGCGCCGATCTTCTACAAGCCGATGGTCGCGCGGCCGCTGTGGATCATCGACAGCCCAGACGGGCAGGGGAGCGGAAAAAGCATCATCCCCGAGATGGTCGCCTTCCTGTACGGCGAGAACCTGTACGAGGGGAAGCCGATCGACGTAAGCCTCTACGACCTCGAGCGGAACTACCAGGAGATCATCAAGCGGATCATCTCGACGAAGGGCCGGAACGCCCGGATCCTGCGCCTCGACAACGTGACCGGCGTCCTGCGGTCCTCGAACCTCGCCACGCTGGTGACCGCCGGGAGCATTGCCGGCCGCCCCTCCTACGGCCGCGGCGAGGAGAGCCGCCCGAACAACCTGACCTACGTCGTCACTGTGAACGGCGCCACGGTCGACACCGACATCGCGAGCCGTGCCTACTACATCAAGGTGGCCAAGCCGAAGATGAACCCCCACTGGACCAGCGACGTGATAGCCTACATCCAGCGGAACCGGATGCAGATCTTTGCCGACATCATCGACATCATCGAGACCCACCAGAGCTACGACATCCAGCCGGTCACGCGGATGCCGCAGTTCGAGACGGCGATCCTGCAGGCGGCCTGCGGCTCCCCGGAGCAGTACCAGCGGGTGATTGCCTTCCTGACCGAGCAGCAGGAGGAGACGAACACCGACGAGGAACTCGCCCGCCGCATCGAGGAGGAGATCATGCAGCGGATCATCGAAACGAAGCCGGTCATCGGGATGCCTGTCATGGATCCGGCGCGGGAGAGGATATTCATCCGGAGCTACGTCCTGGAGCACTGGTTTCGCAACGAGACGTGGCTGCCCAGCAAGCATCCGGCCGAGGCGATCCGGAACATGGCGCGCACGAAGATGCTGCCGCAGGTGGATCCGAACCTGCTCCGTTGGCCGCACCACGTCGACAAGAAGCTGAAGCGCCGGAGCGGCATCATGTGGAACTACAAGGCCGAGGGCGACCAGACCCGGGTCATCAGCCTCGAGAAGGACAAGAACACCGTCAACGTCATCGAAGTCACGGAGGGCTGAAGCCGTGAAAAATCTGACTGCTCCACCCCGCACCAGTGGTGCACGCAAAAATAAAACCGAATTGAAACGCGTTTTCCGCCTGCACCACCCTGCACCAGTGGTGCACGGCAACTTTCTGCCGAACTGCGAAAACTGCACCACCCCGCACCACCGGAGCGCGGGAAACTTTTCCGAATGTGCCGTCTTTCATGCTCCAAGCTGCACCACCTCCGCCCCACCCCTGGGGGTGGTGCTGTTTTTTACCTCAAAAACGGCGCTTTTCCGCCATTGCACCAGGTGCACCACCCCTCTCTATGTAAATAAATACGGATATATATATAGTGGCGCCTTTATAGGGGGCTCTATAGGGGAGGGGGTGGTCCCCCCTGGTGCAGTCTGGAGCGGAGGCCGAAAATGACCGCGCAGGACCTGCTGCAGATCGGGCGCGAAATGTCCGCCGCCCGGATGAAGACGCCGCTCCGGAACCGCCGGAAATTCGATATCGAGTCGAAGGACTTCTTTGCCGCGATCAGCGACGCCGTCCGCGCCGGAGACCATGCCCGGGCCGCCGACCTTCTGCGCCGCTGGCATGAGCGCGCCGCCTGGCTGATGAACGAGCCGCGGTGCTTCACGGCGCCGCCGTGCCTCGTCCGGCAGGAGGGCGAACCGGTCCGCGACTACCTGAACCGCTGTTTCGAAAAAGAAAGGGAATGAATCATGCCGAACTCGACCACCGCCGCGCATCCGAGCGGAAAACTCTCGATCACCTTCATCGAGGAGGGCCACACCTACATCGACGACCACGGGATGGAGTACACATCCGCGACGACGCTGATAAAAAAAGCCTTCCCGGTCTTCGACGGCCCGGCCGCCGCAACGAAGAAGTCCGCCCGCACCGGAGTCCCGGCCGAACAGTACCTCCGGGAATGGGACGAGATCCGCGAGACCGCATCGGAGAACGGTACCCGCACCCATGAGAACTGCGAGCGCCAGATCCTCGGCCGCCTCTCCGAGATGCACCGGCCCCACGACGAAGAGGAGCGCCTCCGCTTCCGCGCCGCGTGGTACGCCGTCGAAGACCTGAAGGCCCGGTACCGGACGATCGAACCCGAAAAGCTGGTCTTCTCTCCGCGCTTCCTCGTCGCCGGCAGCATCGACCTCCTGTGCCGGATCGATGAAATGAACTACGCCATCGGCGACTGGAAATTCGTCAAGGCGATCAACCGCCGCGCCTTCGGAAACCGCACCGGGACCCACCCCGCGACGGCCGGCCTGCCCGACTGCAACTTCTACCACTACGCGCTGCAGCTGAATCTCTACAGGCTGATCCTCAAGATCGAGGGCTACATTCCGCCGCTGGCCGACGTCCGGCTCTTCCTGAACCGGTACGACCGCGAGACGCACACCTTCGAGCGCATCGACCTCCCGGACCTCCCGCTGCAGGCGATGATGCTTATGGCGTGGAACGTAACCTCAAGCGGTCTCGACGACGGGATCCCGTTCTGACGGAGGGGAGGTGCGCGCGATGAATCCGGCGGGAACAAAATGCTCCTATAGTGAGAGAGTTTTCACGAACCCAACTTGCGGAGCTGACAATGGACTTCATCACGAAACACATGGACTACGCCATGCAGTGCGCCTCCTGCCGCGCCATCGAGATCGCGGAGATCACCGGCCGGTACCGGGAGACAGAGGACTTCCGTCAGGAGATCCTCTTGCTGCTGATCCGCCGCGCGCCCTCCTACAATCCCGAGCGGGGGAAACCCACGACCTTCATATCAATGATCGCGGCGACGGCCAAGAAGCGCATCCTGCGCCGGCTGCACCGCACAAAGAACAGGATCATAACAGATGCCATACCGCTGCCGTAAAAAATTCCGCGACGACGTGGAGTACCTCGAGCCGTTCATCGAGCCGCCGCACAACGCGACGGACATCACAGATTTCATCCTGCGCCTTGAAGAGCCGGAGCGTTCGATCTGCCGGTCCGTCGTGCTGGATGGGGAGAATATCGGGAAGGTCGCTGCGGCGCACCGGATCCCGTGTCACCGCGTCGGTCAGATCCTGCGGTCGTCGCTTCTGCCGCTGGCGGAAGACTTCGGCATCGTGCCCCGTCACTTTCGAAAGTGACGGACGGCGGGGGGGGGCACCCCTCCCGGGGGGAGGGGGGGGAGGCCCCCTCGGGGGTCCCGCGGGTCCTCCCGCCCCTCGAAACCCGCCTCGACTACCGCGGAAGTAGTCGGGAGATTGGAGAGACTTTCTTTTGCGTAAAAAAATTTTTGGAGGAAAAAATGAGTGAAACGAAAATCCAGGGCATGATCATCGAATGGCTGGCGCCGGAGGAGCTGACGCCTTACGAGAACAATCCGCGGATCAACGATCAGGCGGTCGACGCGGTGTGGGCGAGCATCGCGGAGTTCGGCTGGCGCCAGCCGCTGGTGGTCGACAAGGACAAGGTGATCGTTGTCGGGCACACGCGCTGGAAGGCGGCGATGAAGCACAGGTGCGGATTCGTGCCGGTGGTGGTCGCGTCTGACCTCACCGAGGCGCAGATCAAGGCGTACCGGATCGCCGACAACCGCACGGGCGAGCTCTCGGAATGGGACTTCACGCTCCTTCCGATCGAATTGGACGACCTGAAGAAGATGGACTTCAAGATGGACAACTTCGGCTTCTCCGACGCGGAGTTCGAGGCGCTGCTGCAGGAGAAGGACCCGGTCACGGACGGCGAGACGGATCCTGACAGCGTGCCGGAAACCGACGCCGAGGCTCCAGACAGCCGGCGCGGCGAGGTGTACCGGCTCGGGGACCACCGCCTGATCTGCGGCGACGCGACGGACGTCGACGACATCCGCGCGCTGATGGGCGGCGAGGCCGCTGACATCTGGCTGACGGATCCGCCGTACAACGTCGCGGTCGAGAACTCCGCCGGCCTCACGATCATGAACGACAACATGGCCGCGGACGAATTCGAGAAGTTTCTGAAGAGGGCGTTCTGCGCGGCGGTGACGGCGATGAAGCCGGGGGCGGCGTTCTACATCTTCCATTCGGACAGCTACGGTCTCACGTTCCGGCAGGCGGTGAAGTTTGCCGGGCTGGTCCTCCGCCAGAATTTGATCTGGGCGAAGAACGGTTTCACGCTGGGGCGGCAGGACTACCAGTGGGCGCACGAGGCGTGCCTCTACGGCTGGAAGGGCGGCGCGGCGCACAGCTGGTACAACAACCGGAGTCAGCGCACGATCATCGACATCGACGGGCAGCCTTTCGTCCGGCGCGAGGACGGCCGCTACCAGCTGAAGCTCGGCAGCCGCTTCTACGTGATCGAGCCGGACGCGGTCTGCGTCGAGGAGAACACCACGGTCATCGCGCAGAGCAAGCCGCAGAAGTGCGACCTCCACCCGACGATGAAGCCGGTCGAAATGCTGATCCGGCTGATGAAGAACTCCACGCGCCGGGGTGACGTCGTTTTCGACGACTTCGGCGGCAGCGGCAGCACGGTGATCGCGGCGGAGCAGACTGGCCGGAAGGCGCGGCTAATGGAGCTTGACGAGCACTACGCCGACGTGATCCGGAAGCGCTGGGCGGAGTTCAGGTACGGCGAGGGCTGCAATTGGCAGCTGCTCACGCCGCCGGAGGGCCGGTGATGGGCGACGACTTCCTGTTCGAGTTCACCGAGGCGGAGCTTTGCGGCCAGCCTGAGCTTGAGGACGCCGAACAGGTGCTCGAGGCGAAGATGATCAAGATCCGTTCGAAGCACCTGTACCACCGGCTGACCAGCGAGCGGATGCTTGAGGACGTCCTGCCGCTGACCGTCTCGCCGGGCGAGTGCTACCACGTGATCTCCGGCGGCGACGTGGACAGCTTCAGCTATCTGATGTGGATCCTGCGGATGCAGAAAGTGAAGCACCTCCTCTGCTCGACGTGGTGCATCGCCAAGGTCGACATCATGGAGTTTCACCGCCAGATCACGCTGGGCCGGATCGGGCGGCTGGATTTCTACGTCGGCGAGATCCTGCCGGGCAGCTTTCCGGATGAGTACCGCGAGCTCGCCGAGGTCTGCCGGGAGTCCGGCGGCCGGATCGCGGTCTTCCGGAACCACAGCAAGGTGATGGCGGGCCTCGGCGAAAAGTTCGACTTCGCCATCGAGTCCAGCGCGAACATCAACACGAACCCCCGCACGGAGCAGACCGTCGTTACGATCGACAGCGGCGTCGCGAAGTTCTACTTCGACTTTTACGGGGGGATCGTCTCCTTCGACAAGGAGTGGCGATGAATGCGAAGTACGACATCCAGGCGCTGAAGATCGACGACCTCGTGCAGTTTCTGAAGAGCGTCGGCAGCGCCGCGGCCGCGCGGGAGATCATCGAGTCCGACATCGCCGCGGGGTGCCCGGTGAATCCGGACGGCACGGTCAGCCTGCCGAAGTACGCGGCGTGGCTGGTGCGGCGGAGGTGAAAAGTGGCGAAGGCAAAAGGGATCAACATCAACAAGCTCTCACTCTCCGAACTGGAACGGCTGCTGAACGAGTACGCCGAGCCGGGGGCGGCCCCGGTCAGCCCGACGCTGCTGCGGAGCCATTTCCAACGGGCGAGTTTCCGGATCTGCGGCGACGCGGAGCGAAAAAAGGTCAGCCTGCTCAAGTACACGGCGTGGCTGATCGACGAGCGGGCCGCGGCGGCCGGGAGGGAGGACGGGACGCCCCGGGCCGTCCGTTCCTACGACGAGATAAAGGAGGCGGCCCGGGAGCGGAGCGCGGCCGCCAGCCAGTCCGGCCGCGACATCGCGCCGCTGCCGGCTGTGGCGGATCCGGAGCGCCGTGCCCGCTGCGCCGCGAGCCTGCAGGACTTCTGCCGCACCTATTTCCCCGAGACCTTCTATCTCGACTGGTCGCCGGACCATTTGACCGTGATTGCGAAGATCGAGACCGCCGTCCGCAGGGGCGGTCTTTTCGCGGTGGCGATGCCGCGGGGGGAGGGGAAAACGACCATTTGCGAACGGGCGGCGATCTGGGCGCTGATCTACGGCTATCGGAAATTCGTCGTCATCATCGGCGCCAGCGAGAACGCCGCGCAGGAACTGCTGGACACGATCAAGAGTGAGCTGGAGGGGAACGACCTGCTGTTCGACGATTTCCCGGAGGTCTGCTATCCGATCCGCCGCCTGGAGGGGATCAACAACCGGGCGTCGGGCCAGCTCCTGAACGGCCGCCGCACGCACATCTGCTGGAGCGTCTCCGAGATCGTGCTGCCGACGGTGGAGGGTTCCGTTTCCAGCGGCGCGATCATCCAGTCCGTGGGCATCACGGGGCGGGTCCGCGGCATGAAGCGGAAGGCGGCGGGCCGCGACATCCGGCCGGAGATGGTGATCGTCGACGACCCCCAGACCCGGGAAAGCGCAGAGAGCCCGGAGCAGGTGAAGAAGCGCCTGCGCACGATCAAGGGCGACATCCTCGGCCTCGCCGGGCCCGCCAAGAAGATTTCCGGCGTGATGCCCTGCACGGTGATCCATCCGGACGACGTCGCCGACCAGGTGCTGGACCGCGAGAAGAACCCCGAGTGGAACGGCGAGCGCCTGCCGCTGCTGCGGGCCTTCCCGAAGAACATGGACCTGTGGCACCGGTATCACGAGATCAGCGTCGATTCCTACCGGAAGTACGACGACAACCGCGACGCGACGGAGTTCTACCGGGACCACCGCTCCGAGATGGACGAGGGCGCGGTCTCCAGCTGGCCCGAGCGCTTCGAGCCGGACGAGCTCTCCGGCATCCAGTACGCGATGGACCTCTACTTCAAGGGCCGCGACGAATTTTTCGCGGAGTACCAGAACGATCCCGTCCCGGCGGAGGACGACACGGTGGACCGCATCACCGTCGATCAGGTGCTCTCGCGCTTGAACCACCGCAAACGGGGCACGGTCCCGGCGGAAGC
>Ga0079305_1003624_pt1 | contig 10137 bp, 6 predicted proteins | sample LMS_cellobiose_e_FD_79183 | JGI IMG/M metagenome (GOLD analysis project Ga0079305, IMG submission 79183) | Rumen-fistulated moose microbial communities from Alaska, USA - LMS_cellobiose_enrichment | ecosystem: Host-associated > Mammals > Digestive system > Stomach > Rumen fluid ...
AGCGGCAGTATGACCTGCGCTGCGAGGCGGAAGCCTACCTGAAGGAGCACCCCGGAGCGGCGGTGGTGAACCTGGGCTGCGGCCTGGACGACACCTTCTCCAAGGTGGATAACGGACAATGCAAAGGATACAATCTTGATTTCCCGGACGTCATCTCCGTGCGGAACGAGCTCCTCCCGGCGGGCGAGCGGGAAACGAACATCGCCTGCGATCTGAACGATTTTGCCTGGATGGATAAGATCGACGCCTCGGAAGGCGCGGTCTTTTTCGCCGCGGGCGTGTTCTACTACTTCAAAACAGAGGACGTGAAGAAGCTGTTCTGCGAGATGGCCCGGCGCTTCCCCGACGGCGTCCTTGCCTTCGACGCCTGCAACGAGCGCGGCGCGAAGCTCATGCGCAAGACCTGGCTGAAAGAGGCCGGGATCACCGACGTGAGCGCCTATTTCTCTCTGGAAAATGAGTCGACCCTTGCGGCCTGGAGCGAGCGCTTCGCTTCCGTCACCGCCAAAAGCTATATGCGCGGCTACCGGGACATCTACAATCGCGTCGGCGCCTTCCATAAGCTGATGATCCGCTTCTGCGACAGCCTCGTCCGCATGAAGATCCTCAGGATCGTGTTTGCGGGTTAGGCAGAAAGCGTCTGAATGAGTGAGGACAGTGAAAGCTGTCCTCCTTTTGTTTCCCCTGAATACGTCCCGACAGCCGTCTTCCGACTGCCGGCAAAGCGCCCTTTGCGATTGCGTCCCTTCCCGGAAGTGTGCTACAATTGTTTTTAGAAGAAAAACGGGGTTTTTGCGGCTTCCCGAGGGAGGGGACGAAGGCCCCCGGAAGCGGAAAAGACCGGAACAGACCGCTGAGGTGAACATGAAGAAACTGTTTTCTGAAATCCCCTGTCTGCAGGGGAGAGGCTGGTGCTGAAGCGGGTGGAGGCAGCGGACGCGGAGGCGCTGGGGGCGATGGTTGCGAACCCGAGGGTGTACCGCTACCTTCCCACCTTCCTCTTCGAGACGAAGTACCCGGACCCGCGCGAGGTGATCCGCCGGCTGTACACGGAGGGCTTTCGGGAGTCGATCATCCTGGGCGTGTATCTGCAGGGGCGTTTCTGCGGGCTGGCGGAGATGTACGGCTTCCGGGACGAGATGCACAAGATCTCCGTGGGCTACCGGCTGGACGAGCCGTACTGGGGGCAGGGCATCGCGACGGAGGCCTTGGGGCTCATGATCGACTGCCTGTACGGCGAAACGGACATCGAGATCATCACGGCCAACACGATGGCGGAGAATCAGGCTTCCGCCAAGGTGCTCCGCAAGAACGACTTTTCGCTGGTGGTTTCCGGCGTGGGCGAGGACTGGGGCTATCCTCAGCCGACCGTCGCCGACAAGTGGATCCGGTGAGGCTTTGCTATAGATGAGAAAACGCATTAACCTGTTGCTTCCTACTATGAATGCGTGATACAATTATTCTAGGGAGTATTTGGGTATTTTTGCCTGTTTTACAAGCTTTGTTTATTGACAAAACAAAGAATGGAGGACTAAACAATGACTGTTGAAGAAAGAAGGCTGTTAGAGAAATTAGCATCTGGAATGTTAGATGGAAGAGTTGGAGATTCTGTAACGACTTCTGGAGGGTCGTCTGTTTGGAAAGCAATTAAGGATGGTCAACCCGTAATGTATAAGCAGGGCCCAGATAAGCGTTTTTTTAACGGGAAAGAGAACGAAAGAATTGAAGGTAGGCTTAATATTTTAAAAAAATGGACGACAAACGAGGAAAAATTACTATTTCTTCGTAAGTATGGATGGCTTATGTATGATTCAGAGGTTGTAGCATATAGTGCAAAGTATAAACCTTAATTCATAGTAAAGTATCCGATAGACGTGATAGTTATCTGAATAGTGAATTACGGAGCTGATGGAAAGATGAATAATTGGAATGAATACTTTTGCCCTAATTGTAATGCTATTCTGAATAATCAACCTGGCTTTGATCCGGATAAGAGAGTTTGGACATGCACTGAGTGTGGACAATTAGTGACGGATGACACATTTCCCGAAGGACATGCTTTTCCGGGTGTAGTATGGTTTTGCGATCATTGCAGAGCCGTACTCAATTTGCAATCTGGATTTATTGATTATGCAGGAACATGGAGATGTACAGAGTGTGGGTATGTTAACTCGCTGACAGAAGATGGAATCAATAATCACGAAACAATAGAAACAGATGACTATCCGGATGAAAGCTATGATGATTATGGTGACTACACAGATAATGATAATGGCTTCGAAGAATATGAAGGTTTGGGAGATGGGAATGGCTTAGAAGAATATGATACGACGGAAGAAACTGAAAATACTGGCAGCAGTAACGATATAATACAAGCTGCTGCAGGGTTAAGCCTATTATTATATACGGCATATGATTTAATCAAGCGTATCAAAAAAGACAATCGGCATGTTGCATCAGAGAATCGGAGAGCTCAGTATAACTCATCTTCTATTCATTCTCAGGAATATGAAGCCCAACAATACTCGCAATCTAGAAGTAATAATCAAAATCTAGGAATACTGATTGCAGGGTTGTTGTTTCTAGTCGCTATCTTAGCAATAATAGGAATTCTCTGGATAATAAAGCAACCAAGCTTTTCTGTCACTAACCGTTCAGATAGGATTCAAATAGGATACTCCTCTGAAGAGCTGCGTAATAAAAACTATTATGATGTGATAACGGATCTGAAAAATCAAGGATTTGCATCCTTTGATGTTATATCTTTGGAAGACATTAATGTAGATTTTCTTAATAAAGATGGAACAATAGAGTACATCAGTATAGGAGAGGATTCATCTTTTGATTCTGGAGATTGGGTTGATATAACAGAGATTGTCAGGATAAAATATCATTCATACTCGAAAAAGGATAAAAACGGTTATGATGAAGACAAAAAAATACATTTGATAGAAAAAGGAATTGATATTTCATTGCCTTTATATTATGAGCAGATACAACGAGACCAATCAGAGATAGTGTTTTGTGATAAAGAGAATAAAAGCGTTACGATGCACATTGCTTTTGATGAGAATCAAATATGGTCAGGACTAAAACAGTATGATTCATATTATGTTTTGAAGGAAAAGGAATTGCTAAATACACCAATGCTTGGATATGAATATAACGTCATTGGAAAACAGAACAATACGGTGTACTCTATATATTATGCTGATATGCAAAAAATGTCTTCAAACGAGCATGTACACTTTGCCGTGGTAGTTCCTGATAATTGTAGAATGGATTATTCTTCAGATATCTACGAAATAGAATCGCATGTATTCATACCATCTGAAAGTGATGTAAGAATTGATTTTACTTCAAAAGAATATAAAGATAAAGACTACCATGAAGTCATAGATACTCTTCATAATAAGGGCTTTAAGAATGTGAGAACAGAAGGAATTAGTGATGGTATCCTCGGACTGCTATATAAAGCCGATTCGGTAAAACAAGTTACAATTAACGGGACAGAAGAGTATCAAATTGGAGATTGGGTGAATGAGTCTATAGAGGTAGTGGTTTACTATCACGAAAAATAAAACGAGAAAAATATAGACATCAGTATACCACTATAAGACAGTTTATGCGATTTCGTGGATTTGAAGGATACGGATAATCCTTTGAGGAACACAATAAAGGTCGGGCTTTGCTTCCCGGTGCAGAAAGTAACGACAACAAGGAGGCTCACATGGAATACAAACAAGCAACAACGGCGCAGGGGACGCTTTTGGGGGAAGTGCGGGAGGACGTGGCGATCTTCCGCGGCGTGCCGTATGCCCAGCCGCCGGTGGGGGCGCTGCGCTGGCGCGGGCCGCAGCCGGCCCTGCCCTGGAAGGGCGTGCGCCCGGCCCTGACCTTCCCCGCCTGCCCGGTGCAGACGACGCCGCCCGTGCCGGAGCATCCCATGGCGCGGCACTTCATGAGCGAAGATTGCCTGTACCTGAACGTCTGGGCGCCGGCGGACGCGGACCCGGCCCATCCCTGCCCGGTGCTCGTCTGGTTCTACGGCGGCGCCCTGCAGGCGGGCACGTCGGACGATCCCATCACCGACGGGGAGGCCTACGCGAAAATGGGCGTCATCCTCGTGACGGTGAACTACCGCGTGGGCTTCTTCGGCTTCTTCGTCCATCCGGACATGAAGGGGGAGGACCCCAACGGCTGGGCGGGGAACTTCGGCTACCGGGATCAGGCGGCGGCGCTGGCCTGGATTCAGGAGAACATCGCGGCCTTCGGCGGCGATCCGAACCGGGTGACGGTCTCCGGCCAGAGCGCGGGCAGCGGCAGCTGCTGCGCGTTGATGGTCGCGCCTTCTGCAAAGGGCCTCTTCCACGGCGCCATCTGCCACTCCGGCGATATCTTCCAGCCGGAGCGGGACACGCCCCTTGCGGATGCGGAGGCCTGGGGCGTGGAACTGGCGGAGGCATTCGGCTGCAAGCGCCTGGACGAACTGCGCTCGATCCCCTTCCCGGCGTTCTACCGGGAGGGCGACCCCATGCGTCGGATCGGTCGCGTCTGCGCCACGGTCATCGACGGCGGCTTCCTGCCGGGCCCGCTGGGGGAGCGCATGCTCTCCGGCGAGGCGATGCGGATCCCGGTCATCATCGGCACCAACTTTGACGAGGGCAGCCGCTGGGCGGCGGAGCCCTATATCCGCGCGGTGACGGAGCGCCTCGGCCTGCCGGACGGGCTCTACGCCATGGACAAGGGCCTCGACGGCTACGCGACGGAACTGGCGCGGGACTACTGGTACGCCCGGCATCTGGCCTGGGCGAAGATCCGCTCCGGGGATTTCGGCCTGCCCACGTGGCAGTACGTTTTCTCCCGGCGGCTGACGGAAGCCGGCGCGTTCCACGGGATGGAAATGCCCTACACCTTCCAGACCCTGGACGCGGAGCCCTGGTACGGGCGGCGGCTGCCCTACGGGGAGGCGGACTACGCCCTTTCCCGCCTCATGAGCCGCTATTGGGCGAACTTCGTCAAGACCGGGAACCCCAACGGGGAAGGACTTCCGGAGTGGACGGCCAAGGCGCCGGGCGTGGGCCACATGCGCTTCGACGCGGAATCCTCCATGCGGGAGGACGTCACCCGGCCCGCGGACGCCGTGGTCGGTCCCGCCACGGAACGCTGGATGCGCACGAGAATGACGCCGAAGGCGTGAAGCGGCAGGACGGACGGAGCGGAAGGAAGCGCAGAGGAAGACCATGTATTCGATTCTACCCAGATTACGGGAAAGCCTGGATCGGCGGGAGCTGGTTCTGGAAGCAAAGTTCTTTTCTCTGACTGAGGAAGAGAGCGATCAGTTGGCGCTTTCCTTTTTCTGCCTGATAGAAGAGCTTTTTGGCGAGGCGTGCGTATTGGACTGGACAACGCACAAAAAGAAGCATTTCTCGAGTTTCGCAGAGTTACAGGCGATGAGTACCTTGAAAAACAGGAACGGTTTTTTTGAAATCGGCTTCACAGGGGCAGTCAAAGATTCTGTGATCCGGAATAAGACCGGGTTGCACCGCTTCCAAAGGGAATGGATGTATCCCTCGACTCCGGACGGCCGTTTTTCGGGCACAATGGAATCAGAAGACTTTCCTGCGTATTACGCGGAAGCAGTTGCGCCTTATCTGAATGAACCCGAAAATGCGAAAAAGGCGCTGCTGACGCTTTTCGGGGAAGAAGGCCGCTTTGATCACGGACGGATGCGGAATCCGTTTCTGGAAGGCTCATGTGTCTGCGCGCCTACATTGGGAAACAATGCTGCTTTCGAAGGCTGTTTATATTGCTGGGTCCCTGTGGCCTGCTTGGAAGATGAACTGGATCGGGTAGCGGAAGCCTTTTGCCAATGGAATCTTAAAACGGCAAAGCGATTCCGGCATGTGAATTCTTACGTTCAGCTCACGCCCAGGTTCCAAGCCCATGATGCCTACTTCGGAAAGTATCCTGAGATTGAGGTTCCGGGCGTTCCGCTCTTCTCTGTTTATGCGGCGCGTTTCTATCTGAAAGAAACCGCCTGGGCCCATTGTGTGTCACCCGATACGCTGCGGCTGGGCTTGGACAAAGAGAAAATGGGCACGGAACTGGAGACGTCTTGCCTTGATGGAGGCGGGTGTTTCCTTCGGGCGAAGAAACCCATTCGTCGAACGACCCTGTCGGATTTAAGAACCATGAAAAGCGTTCTTTCTCCCATGATGATGCCGGGACGCAGGAGCATACAGACAAAAGTTGGAGGCTGGCGTCCTCGTAGCTGTTGGGAATACATTCCGCTGTTCCCGGATGAAGTCCGGTGGAGCGAAGAGGAAGGCTTCCTTTTTGAGCATGCCGGGCAGATTCATACGGAACTCGTGGTGGAGGCGATGCAGCTTCAGGGCTGAAACCGCGCTCAAGGCGTGAGCCCCATCTCACAGACGATCAATGCCGCGCGACAGTGTATCGGCCGCGCGGCGTTTTTTTAGGGGCGGGCTTTTCCCTTTTTCTCTTTCCTTTTCCCGGTTCGTCTGGTATAATGCTTCACGCCGCGGGACGCGCGGCAGGGGGGAACGATGCAAAAGACAGGCAACGCGATTACGGAAGGCGCGATCTGGAAGCAGCTTCTGATCTTCTTTTTCCCGATCCTCATCGGGAGCTTTTTCCAGCAGCTCTACAACACGGTGGACACCCTGATCGTGGGCCGCTACGTGGGCAAGGAAGCCCTCGCGGCGGTGGGCACCACGGGGAACATCATCAATCTTCTGATCGGCTTTTTCGTCGGGCTTTCCTCCGGCGCGTCCGTCATCATCTCCCAGTTCTTCGGCGGGGAGGATCACGAGAACCTGAGCCGCGCCGTGCACAGCGCCATCGCTCTGGCCCTGGTCGGCGGCCTCGTCCTGACGGGCATAGGTATCGCCGTGTCCCGCCCGGCCCTGAAGCTCATCAACGTGCCGGAGGAGGTGACGCCCCAGGCGCTGACCTATCTCCGGATCATTTTCGCCGGGGTTCTGGGCGGCATCCTGTACAACATCGGCACGGGCATCCTGCGGGCGGTGGGCAACAGCCGCTATCCCCTGTACGTTCTCATCGTCTGCTGCATCGTCAACATCGTCCTCGACCTGCTTTTTGTCGTCGTGTTCCACTGGGACGTCATGGGCGTGGCGTTGGCCACGGTCATCGCCCAGGCCATCAGCGCGGTCATCGTGCTCATAAAACTGATGCGCACGGAGGAAGCCTTCCGGCTGGTGCTGAAAAAGATCCGCTTCCATAAGGATACCTTGAAGAGCATCGTCCGCATCGGCCTGCCCTCCGGCTTCCAGTCCGTTCTGTATTCCATTTCCAATCTTGTCGTCCAGTCCTCCATCAACAGCTTCGGGACGAACGCCATCGCCGCCTGGTCCGCGGTGGGGCGGGTGGACGGCTTTGTGTGGATGGTGCTCGGCGCTTACGGCGTTTCCATCACCACCTTCTCCGGGCAGAACTTCGGCGCCCGCAAGTACGACCGGGTGCTCCGGGGCACCCGCGTCTGCCTGCTCATGGCCCAGGGGACGATCCTCCTGCTCGCCGTCGTCGAACTGCTCTTCGCCGGGCCGATCCTCCGGCTCTTCACCGGGGACGAGGCCGTGGTGGCGCTGGGCACTTCCTTCATCCGCATCTGGGCGCCGGCCTACGTTTTGTATGTGTTCATCGAGGTCTATTCCGGCGCCATCCGCGGCACCGGCGAGGCGTTGATCCCCACCCTCATCACCCTCGTGGGCGTGTGCGGGCTGCGGCTGTGCTGGGTGGCCTTCGTCGTGCCCCGCTGGCACGAACCCGCGGCGCTCGCCGCCTGCTACCCCTTCACCTGGGGCGTCACCGCCGCCGTCTTCATCTACTACTACCTGCGGCGCAAGTGGCTCAAGCGCGGCGAAGAACGCATGGCCTACTACGCTTTGGGCGATTGACGGAGACACAGCATCCGCATTCGCTCCGGGAGCTTTTCCGGGGCGGTTTTGTTTTTGTAAAAATCGGGAAAGTACGGTATGAATCGGGTTGATTCGTTTGACAAGGCCTGTGTCCGCAGGTACAATGAAGAGGCGGTTGATACCCCGAATTCAAGAGAAAAGAGGTGAGGGAACATGGAGTGGAATCTACAGGCTGTGACGCTTCTGGTGCCATTGGTCTTTTTGCTGCTCGGTCTCACCGTGACCGTCGCCGTCGATCCCTATATCAGCCCCAGGCATCGCTTTGTCATGCTGCTCATCGTCGCCCTCAGCGCCATCCTTATCGCCCAGAACCAGATGGAGGATGCTCTCGCCGAAGGGTCCCTGCGCTGGCTCGCGCGGACGGCGGTGTCCGTTCTGGGCTATACCCTGCGCCCCGTGTTCCTCGTGCTGTTCCTGTATATCATCCGGCCCGAGAAAAAGCACTGGCTCTGCTGGGGCCTGATCCTTCTGAACGCGCTTGTCCACATGACGGCCTTCTTCTCCCATATCTGCTTCTGGATCGACAAGGACAACCATTATCAGGGCGGGCCGCTGAGCAACTTTTGCCTGATCGTCAGCCTGATCCTTCTTGCCTATCTGTTCTTTGTGAGCCTGCGGGATTTCCGCAGGTCCCGCATGCAGGACATGCTTCTGCCCATCCTCGTCGTGCCCGTCATCCTCATTTCCGTCTATCTGGACTTCCAGGCCGGGTCGCTGGAGCAGCCGGTCACCTTCTTGACCTGCAGCATTGTCGTCAGCAGCATCTTTTACTACATCTGGCTGCACCTGCGCTTTGTGCGCGACCATGAAGACGATCTGAAAGCCCGGCAGCGCATGCAGATCATGATCAGCCAGATCCAGCCCCATTTCCTCTACAACACCCTGTCCGCCATCCAGTACCTCTGCGATTCCGACCCCAAAATGGCGGGCAAGATGACGGAGCGCTTTTCCCGCTATCTGCAGGGCAATATGAGCGTGCTCCGGGACGAGGGGGAAGTACCCTTCACCCGGGAACTGGAGCACACCCGGGTCTATCTGGAAATCGAGCAGATCCGCTTCGGGGACGCCCTGCGGGTCGTCTACGATATTGCCTGCACGGACTTTAGCCTCCCGACCCTCACCCTGCAGCCCATCGTGGAAAACGCGGTGCGCCACGGCGTGCGGGGCCAGCGCAAGAGCGTGGGCACCGTCACCATCGCCACCCGGGAATACCCCGACCGCTATGAAGTCACGGTCGAGGACGACGGCCCCGGCTTCGACCCGGAAGCGCCGGTCCTTTCCAACGACGGCCGGGAGCACATCGGCATCCCCAATGTGCGGGAGCGGCTGGAGCAGATGAAGGGCGGCGCGCTCCGCATCCGATCCGTTGCGGGGAAGGGGACGCTGGTGACCCTGGAAATCCCCAAAGCGCAGCGAACGTAAATTGTCCCGCCGGCGGCAGCCCTTTGCGAAAATAAAAAAGCGAGCCTCATGGGCTCGTTTTTTTCGTCTTCTTCACAGAATGGGAATTACGATGAAGGTTTTTTGTGATATAATTATTCTGTATTTTTATGTCATGCTCTTTCATGGCACGCGCAGGAGGCAAAGATGGTTTACCTTGCAGCGGACATGAGAGCGGAAGAGAGGCAGACGGCATGATTTCCCTGCTTTTGTCCTTCGCGGTTCTCGTTATCGGGTACATCGTCTACGGCAGGCTGGTGGAAGGGGTGTTCGGCCCGGACGATCGCAAGACCCCGGCCTATACGAAGACGGACGGCGTGGACTTCATGCCCATGCCCACCTGGAAGGCGTTCCTGGTGCAGCTTTTGAATATCGCCGGCACGGGCCCCATCTTCGGCGCCCTGATGGGCGCCTGCTTCGGGCCGGTGGTGTTCTTGTGGATCATCTTCGGCGCGGTCCTGGGCGGCGGCGTCCATGACTATATGTCCGGCATGATCTCCGAGCGGCATGACGGCGCGTCCATCGCGGAACTGTCCGGCATCTATCTGGGCTCCGGCGCGAAGTGGGTCATGCGGATCTTTTCGATCCTGCTGCTCATCCTGACCGGAACCGTTTTCGTCAATTCTCCGGCGGCGCTCCTGGCGCAGCTGACGCCGGACACCCTGAATGTGACCTTCTGGATCGTCGTCATCCTCATCTACTACGTCCTGGCGACGCTCCTGCCCATCGACAAGCT
>Ga0079305_1003625_pt1 | contig 10137 bp, 8 predicted proteins | sample LMS_cellobiose_e_FD_79183 | JGI IMG/M metagenome (GOLD analysis project Ga0079305, IMG submission 79183) | Rumen-fistulated moose microbial communities from Alaska, USA - LMS_cellobiose_enrichment | ecosystem: Host-associated > Mammals > Digestive system > Stomach > Rumen fluid ...
ATCTGCGGCGGCACCGAAGCCTGCGTCGTGCCTCTGGGCGTCGCCGGTTTCTGCTCCATGAAAGCCATGAGTCAGCGCAATGACGACCCGCTCCACGCCAGCCGTCCCTTCGACCTCAACCGTGACGGATTCGTCATGTCCGAAGGCGCCGGGATCCTCATCATCGAAGAACTCGAGCACGCCAGACGCCGCGGCGCCCGCATCCTCGCCGAGATCATCGGCTACGGGGCCACCGGCGACGCCTATCACATCACCAGTCCCGCCCCCGACGGCGACGGCGGCGCCCGCGCCATGAGCATGGCCCTGCGTCACGCCGGGATCCGCCCCGAAGAGGTGGACTACATCAACGCCCACGGCACCAGTACGGAACTCAACGACAAGTTCGAGACTCTGGCCATCAAAAAAGTTTTCGGCGACTATGCGTACAAAGTCGCCGTCAGCAGCACGAAGGGCACCACCGGTCACGCTCTCGGCGCCGCGGGCGGTCTGGAGTCGATCGCCTGCATCAAGGCCATCGAAGAGGGCATCGTGCCGCCCACCATCAACTACGAAACGCCGGATCCGGCTTGTGACCTCGACATCACGCCCAACAAGGCGGTCAGGCGCGATATCCGCACTGCTCTGAACACCAATCTCGGGTTCGGCGGCCACAACGCCGTGGTGATCTACCGCAGATTCGAAGATCGAACAACCGCTTAACAGGAAAGGGGCTTTGGAATATGAAAACGAATTTTTGGCTTCCCGGATGCGCCGCCGCGGCGCTGCTGACCGCCGGATGCGGTCCTGATCTCGCACAGGGCGGATACGGCAGCGAAGAACAGCAGTGGCAGAAAGAGATAAGCGAAAATTATTCCGGATACCGTCCGCCGCGCATCGCGCCCCCCGCCATCGTCGATCACGCCTCTCCGGAAGCCCTCGAGAAACAGCGCCGGCAGGGTGAGACCGCCCCCGGAACCGATTCCGTTTCCGAGATCCCGGCCCCCGCCGAGGACAAGGATCCCGTCGGCGGCACCGACCTGTCCGCCGCCCGGACCGTCGACTCCGCCGCAGACAAGACGGCTCCCGGCGCCGCCGCCGGGAAAGCCGATGCCAAAAAGGCCGATGCCAAAAAGGCCGATGCCAAGAAGGCCGATGCCGGGAAACCGGCGGCCGCCGATTCCGATTGCGACATCTACGTCGTCAAGTCCGGAGACACTCCCGGGAGCATCGCGCACAAATACTACGGCAAAGCCAGCCATTACGACCTGATCCTCAGGGCCAATCCCCAGATCAAGGACCCCAAGCAGATCCCCATCGGGACGAAGCTGAGGATCCCCAAGCTGTAGCATTTGCGGCGGAGCGGGGTTTCCGCGGCCGGGACCCGGCTCCTGACATCACTGCAAACATCATGACGGCGGCGGCCGAAGAAAAAAGGGTTTGCCGCCGTTGTTTTTTCGGTTGCCCCATGAATGAGAAAATCTATTTCGAACCGGGAACGTCGCTGCACACGCTGTGCGCAGGAGACGAAGTCAGGCTGCTGAGAACGGTGGAGGAGCTGTTTTCGGTCAAGATCGTTTCCCGCGAAAACATGATCGATCTCTCGGGAAGCGAATCGGCCGTGCGCAGCGCCGGGAAATTCTTCGGGGCGCTGGTCGAACTCCACAGGCTGCGCGGCCGCCAGCTCGAAGTCCGCGACGTGGAGCTTCTCTGCCGGATGTTCCGCAACGGTTCCGCCGGGGACCTGGATTCCCTCTGGGCCGGCCGCATTCCCGTCAGTCCCAGGAAGCGGGAGATCCTTCCCCGCAGCCGCAGGCAGCTTGAGTATGTGCGTCTGATGCGCGAAAAGGATGTGGTCTTCGGCGTCGGTCCCGCCGGGACCGGCAAGACTTATCTGGCCATGGCCGTGGCGGTTTCGGAGTTTCTCGCCAACCGCGTTTCGCGCATCGTCCTGACCCGTCCCGCCCGCGAATCCGGCGAACGGCTGGGCTTTCTGCCCGGCAGTCTCGAAGAAAAGGTCTCTCCCTATTTGCGTCCCCTGTACGACGCCCTGTACGAAATGATGACCCCCGACGAGGCGCAGGAACTCATCGACCGCCGGGTCATCGAGATCGCGCCGCTGGCCTTCATGCGCGGCCGTACCCTCAACGGCGCCTTCATCATTCTCGACGAGGCCCAGAACACCTCGGTCGATCAGATGCTCATGTTTCTGACCCGCATGGGGTTCGGTTCGAAGTGCGTCATCACCGGAGATCCGACGCAGTCCGATCTGCCCCGTGATGAACGCTCCGGTCTGGAACACGCGGTCGAAACGCTTAAAAAACTGCCGGAGATCGGCTTCGTCTTCATGGATACCTCCGACGTCGTCCGCCACCGGCTCCTCGAAAAGATCATCACCTCCTACACGGGAAGATCCTTCAACAACGGGAAGAATGTGACGCCATGAAAGAATTTTTTTCCATGCTCCTGAGCCGGCTTCCGGGCCGCCGCCGTTCCGCGGTCGGCGCTGCGCCTCTGTGGAACGGCGAAAAGATCGCCGAAGTTTTCCGGTCGTCCCCCGTCCCCGGAGTGGCCATGCTGGTCCTCATCTGGGCGGTCAGTTCCACGCTCGTCATCATTTCCATGCGCCAGCAGACGGATATCTCCGACTGGATGGTCGGGCAGAAGGCGCCCTTCAACATCCACGCGCGGACCAACTTCACCTACGTGGACAAGAAAGCCACTTCCGAAGCCCGGGCCGCCGCCGCCGCCGATGCCCCCGAATACTTTGCCATCGACCGGAAAAAAAGCGAGCATATCCTCAAGAACATGAACGATTTTCTGCAGTGCTGCGAGGTTCGGCTCAACGACGTCAGAAACAAACGGGCCTACGTCGTCAAGGCCGACTCCCTGCCGTCGATCCTCGTCCGGGGCGCTTCGCCGGAACTGCTCGAAGCCGTCAACAAGGAGCAGTTTCAGAACATCTCGTTTCTCAATTTCCGCGACCGGCTGTTCCGCCTCGTCGCAAGCGGCATCATCGCCAAGAACGACAAAGAGAGCCGCACCGCCGGACGCCAGATCAAGACCGTCGACGAATACGGCCGCGCCCGCATCGAGATCCGCACCGTGGGCGAGATGCCCGACGCCGAACTTGCCGCGGTCGCCCTCGCCGACAAACTCTTCCCCCGTGAAAACAGCCGCGAAAACCGGGAGTTCCGCACCATCGCCGCCAAACTCATCGGAAGCGACGGCAATCTTGTTTTCGATCCGGCGCGCAGCAAACTTTCGCGGGAACGGGCCGCCGCCGCCGTCAAGGATATCCGCCGTTCCATAAACGAGGGCGCTCTGCTCATCAGCAAAGGCGGTGTCTTCACCGACGGAATGCGCGAAATGATGCTGGCCGAACAGGCGGCTCTGCCCCGTGATTTCGGCATGGACATCTTTTATTACAACGCCTCATGGTGTCTCATCCTTCTGCTGACGGCGGCGTTTTTCACCTCGCAGATCTACCCCAAGATCATCTGCGACTCCCGCAAGATCTGCATCGCGGGAGTCGTCGTCATCGTTTCACTGCTCATCAACTACTGGTCGATCAGGACCTTTTTCTTCTTTCTGCGCGAGGGCAGAGTCCCCGACAGGATGATGATCAGCTGTGCCATTCCCATTGCCTTTGCCACGGTCTCCATCGCCGTCATGGTCAACTACCGCGTTTCCGTCGTCGCCGGATTCTTCACCTCCGCCGTGACCGCCGTCATGGTTTCTCCCGCCCAGGGTTTCGAACTGGCTCTGCGCTGGTTTTCCGTCGCCGCCGTCTCGGGACTTGCCGTGCGCAACGTCACCAACTACCGGGCCTTCTTCATCAGGATATTCTTTTCTTCCTTCATCCTCACCGTGCTGGTCAATCTGGATTTCATCCTGCAGAACCTGCCCGTCATGATAAAAATGGCTCCCCGCATGCTGGTCATCGCCGTCTGCACGGCCTTCGCCTGCGCCGTGGCCGCGCTGGTGCTGATCTTCATCATGGAACTGCTTTTCAACATCGACACCGACATGGCCCTCATGGTGCTGGCCGACTACAACCATCCCCTGCTGGAACGGCTCAAACGCGAAGCGCCCGGGACCATGTTTCACAGTATGAGCGTGGCCACTCTGGCCGAAGACGCCGCCCGCGCCATCGGAGCCAATCCCCTGCGCGCCAAGGTCGCCGGACTGTTCCACGACATCGGCAAACTGGCCATACCCCAGTATTTCACCGAAAACAACCGCGACAGCTCCGCCGAACACCTGAAACTCAATCCCCAGATGAGCAGCATCATCATCAGGGACCACGTCAAGGAGGGGCTCATCCTCGCCCGCCAGTACCGATTGTTCCGCTGGATCCGCGGCGCCATCCTGACCCATCACGGTGACGACCTCGTGCATTACTTCTACGCCAAGGCCAAGTCTTCCGGCACCGACAATGTGGTGGAGTCCCAGTTCCGCTACAACGGCCAGCCTCCCCGCGCCAAGGAACTGACCATCGTCAGTCTGGCCGACGCCTGTGAAGCCGCCTCGCGCTCCCTCGACAAACCGACCCCGCAGAAAATCCAGGCTCTCGTCGAGGATATTTTCATCCGCCGCTACAACGGCGGTCAGCTCCGCAATTCGGAACTGACCCTCGCGGAGTTCGAAAAAGTGAAGAAGAGTTTCATCTCGACTCTCATAAGCATCAATCACGGCCGCATCGCCTATGCGCCGGAGAACATGAATGAAAAATCTGATAACGTCGTGGAAAAACAGTAAACTTTCCCCGCCCGGCCACGCCGCGCTGGAACGTTTTGCCCGGCGCGCCTCGCAGCTGGCCGGACTGCCCGATTTCGACTGGAATTTCGAAATAGAATTCACCGGCGACGACCTCATGATCCGCCGCAACCGGGAGCTTCTCGGCCACGAGGGGACCACCGACGTCATCACCTTTCCCTATTTTTCGGGAAACGAAGACGACCGGCTCCTCGAAAACGAAGTCGCCGTCGACGCCGTCGTCAACTTGGACGCGGCTCTCCGCGAAGGACGGAAGCGCAAAAACAGCAGTTATTCGAGAGAAGCGGCTCTGTATATCGTTCACGCTCTTCTCCACAGCGCGGGGCTCGACGACCTCACGCCCGAAGACCGCCGCAAGATGCGCCGCCGCGAACGTGCGGTCATGGCCAAACTCGCTTCCGAGGATCTTCTGCCCGTTTTTCCCGAAGGCTCTGTTCTCGGCAATGGCCGGTAGGGGCGGCTGAAGTTCTCGCTTCCGGGTCCGGGAGCGTCGGTTTTTCCATTACTCCTCAGCGAGACGCTTTTGCCAGAAGGCGATCTGCTTTGCGACCTGAGCGAAACCCGTTCCGCCGACAAGGTCGCGCTTGGCGATGCTGGAATCGGGATCGAAGAGAGTGAGAAATTCCTCCGTCGCTTCGGGAATGGTCTCGCGCATTTCGGCGAGGGTGGCCCCGTCGAGGCGGCGGTCATGCTCCCTGCACCACTTGACGAAGGAGCCCACCCGGTGGTGCGCCGTGCGGAAGGGCACGCCCATCTTGACCAGTTGCTCGGCGATGTCGGTGGCCATCAGCGCCGGATCCGACGCGGCCTTGCGCATATTCTCTTCTTTGAGCTTCATCGTGTCGATCATGGGCGGATAGACGGCCAGTATCTGTTCGGCGGTGTCGCAGGCGTCGAAGACGGCGATCTTGTCTTCCTGCAGGTCCCGGTTGTAGGTGAGCGGCAGACCTTTGCAGAGGGTGAGCAGCGCCGTGAGACTGCCGCAGACCCGGGCGGTCTTGCCCCGGGTGAGTTCGCAGACGTCGGGATTCTTCTTCTGCGGCATGAGGCTCGAACCGGTGCAGAAGGCGTCGTCGAGCTCGATGAAGTCGAACTCCTGACTGCACCACAAGATCAGGTCTTCCGAAAGCCGCGAGGTGTGCATGGCGAAGACCGCCAGCGCGGAGACGAATTCGATGGCGAAATCCCGGTCGGCGACGCTGTCCATGCTGTTGCGAGAGACGGCGTCGAAGCCCAGCTCGGCGCGGACCATCTCGCGGTCGAGGGGCAGGGTGGAACCGGCCAGCGCGCCGGAGCCCAGCGGCATGACGTTGAGACGTTTGCGGCAGTCCGCCAGACGCGAGGCGTCGCGGTCGAGCATCTCCACGTAGGCCAGCAGATGATGGGCAAAGAGGACCGCCTGCGCGTGCTGGAGATGGGTGAAGCCGGGCATGATGACCTTCGGGTGCTTTCCCGCCGTGCCGACGAGGGACTTCTGGAAGCGGCGGATGCCGTGGACGAGCAAGTCGATCTCGTCCCGCAGATAGAGCCGCAGATCGAGGGCGATCTGGTCGTTGCGGCTGCGGCCGGAGTGGACCCGCGCCCCCTCCGCGCCCAGAACTTCGATGAGGGCGCTCTCGATGTGCATATGGATGTCTTCGAGGGAGATGTCGAACTTGAAATCTCCCGCGTCGATCCTGTCGCGGATGCGGAGCAGTTCGGCGCGTATGGCGTCGGCGGTCTCCTGCGGGATGATCCCCGCCGCGGCCAGCATCTTCACGTGGGCCCGGCTGCCTTCGATGTCCCAGCGGTAGAGACGCCTGTCGAAGGAAATGGATTCCGAATAACGCGCCACTTCGTCACTCGTTTTCGAACTGAATCTGCCGCCCCAGAGAGCCATGATGATCACCCTTTCGTTTTGAAACGCTTCCATTCTTGTCGTTTGCGCCTATAATATACCACGGCTGAACGGCCAATTCAACCGGATGCGGCGGCCCTCCGTTCGGGGGGGGTAAAGCCCCGTTTTGCCGGGCTGCGGTCAAAATTTTGCAAATAAATCGGCAAAAAATGTCTTTCGCCCCTTGCATTTTCGCCTGACAGTAAGTATATTTTCCGTGTATGATTGTCAAAAGACGGTTTTCCCGCTCCGGCGGGAGCCGGGCGGCGGGAAACGAGCCGCGTAAAACAACTGAGGAATTTTGAATATGAAGTTCGGGAAATCGATCGTTCTGCTGCTGCTCGTGCTCTTCACGTTGAACGTCATGCCGCAGGCATCCGCCGAAGAGACGGCGCAGTCCAAGGGACAGTGGATCCTTCTGCCGGTCATGAAACTCAGCCGCGGCATCGCCAACGTGGCCTTCAGTCCTCTGGAACTGCCCATGAAGTGGTGGGACGTCGGCAATGAGATGGGCGGCATCGCCGGCATCACCTACGGCACGCTCAAAGGCGTCTGCTTCGTCATCGCCCGCATCGGCGTGGGCGTGGTGGATATCGTCACCTTCCCGGTCCCGCTGCCCAACTGTCCCGAAGATCCCTCCGGCTACGGTTCCGGCTACGGTCCCATCCTGACCCCGGCCTGGGTGGTCGATATCGATCACGACTGGCAGAACTTCGTCTACAAGGAAGAAGCCATCGTCACCGACCGGAACTGACCGCGTTTTTCCGTGTCCGCCGTTCTTCCGCAGTGCGGGGGAACGGCGCGTAGTTTTCTCCGGAGAGCTGAAAAAATGAGTTTTTCCTGTGGTTTCGTCGGATTGCCCAACGTGGGCAAGTCCACCTTGTTCAACGCGCTGTGTCACGGCGGAGCCGAGGCGGCGAACTTTCCCTTCTGCACCATCGAGCCCAACACCGGGATCGTTCCCGTGCCCGACGACCGGCTGGAAGTCCTCTCGAAGATGGAGAAGTCCGGCAGGATCGTGCCCTCCACGCTCAAATTCATCGACATCGCCGGTCTCGTGCGCGGCGCAAGTCAGGGGCAGGGGCTGGGCAATCAGTTCCTCGGCCACATCCGCAACGTGGACGCCGTCGCCCACGTGGTGCGCGTTTTCGACGACTCCGACGTGGTCCACGTGGACGGCGACTTCGATCCCGTGAGCGACTTGGAGACCATCGAGACCGAACTTCTGCTCTCGGACCTCGAAATGATGGAAAAACGCCGCGACAGGGCCCACAAGGCCGCCCGCACCAACGACGCGGACGCCAAATTCGAGTACGACACCATTCTCGACATCTGCAAGCAGCTGGCCGACGGCCGCATCCCGGAGTACGACAAAAACAGCGAAAAGACGGCGGCGCTGGTCCAGTCCCTCGAACTGCTTTCGCTCAAACCGGCGTTCATCTGCGCCAACATCGGCGAGGATCTGATCGGCTCCGAACAGGATGACCCCAAATACAAACGCCTGCTGGAGTTCGCCGCGTCGCGGGATCTGGAAGTCATCCCCGTCTGCGCCAAGTTCGAGGAGGAATTGAGCCGCCTGGAACCGGAGGAGGCCAGGAGCTTCATGGCCGACATGGGCATCGAAAAGTCGGGTCTCGAACGGGTCATCCAGACGGGCTACCGTCTGCTCAACTACATCACCTTCTTCACCGCCGGGCCCATGGAGTCCCGGGCGTGGACCGTCATCAGGGGCGCCAAGGCCCCCGAGGCCGCGGGCAAGATCCACACCGATCTCCAGCGCGGGTTCATCCGCATGGAAACGGTCTCCTACGACGACATGGTCTCCTGCGGCGGCTGGAACGCCGCCCAGACCGCGGGCAAACTGCGAATCGAGGGCAAGGACTACGTCGTTCAGGACGGTGACGTCATCCACGTCCGTTTCTCGGTGTAGACCCGGCGCAGGAACGGTTCTTTTCGAAGGACGGGCCTGTTTTTTGAGCTCTGTTCCCCGCGCGGGCCGGTGAAAGGCCCGTATCGCGCAGACGAGCAACAATCCGCTTCCGTCGCGCGTGATCGGCAGCCTCGTTTCCCCCCTCAAAACATCACGCTTTTTTTGAAACGCTCTATTCCCAACGCGGGTAGATAACTGAAAGAATAGTGAAAAATTCCCTCTCTTTCATTACTTCGATTGAAAAAACTCATGGATGATTTGAAAGAATATCTTTATATTTTAGTAATAATTAAGAAAAATTCTATGAAAATATAACTTGGGGCATGGTGAATTGCAATTATCCATTGACTATTTTTCTTGCAATTCTGTTGATTCGGGCATTGTCAAACGAAGTCGAATAAACAGAGGCTTTCTTGTTTTTGTGTTGAGCAGAAAATCGTTGCATATTTGATTGTACTTTACGCAAATAGTCGTCTCGAACACCGTCTTCTTGTATTCCGTCTTTAGCGTTGCCAACAACAAAAATCTGTTTAACAAACGCTCCGCATACCATAACTTCGCACTCGCCTGTGTGTTTGTACATAAAAGGACGTTTCTCTCTACCAATACACGAAGCAATACAAGCACTTAACGGAACTTTTGCCATGATTTTGGTTTTGCGTTTTGCTTTTTTGCCTTTCTCATCGTAATACTTTAATCCGGGATTGGTAGTCCAACTTTCAATGTTGTTTCCTCGATATGGGGTATCTATTTCTGATTTTGAATATCCCGTGGAAATTTGAGTTTCATCTGTGTTACGAAATAAGGTTATGGTATCATCTTCGTCAACAAGTCCGGTCATACGGATAATTTCTTGTTCTCCGGCGATATATTTTTTCGCTTGTTCAACTTCATCTTGGTCGTATTTGTGAATCGGCTTGCCCTCGTTTCTAAAATCTGGACTTAAACCAAAGATATATCCCATAAGCGTTGAAAGCGTAGGAGCAACACTTGGTTTATTTTTATCGGCAAAACCGTAAATCAAATCATCAAAATTTTGGCAATTACTTCTATGGTCGCCATTTTGAGCAAAAACTTCTCTTGAAGCGGTATGGCAAAGTTGCATCCCGGACGCTACAAACGTATTGGCATCTTTACTGCCTTTCAGAATTTTTGCACAATGCTGTGCCGATGGCGTTGTTTTTTGCTCATTTTTTATAACTCTGCTTGGCTCATGCCCCGTATTGTGATTACTCCCTCTCGCCCATCCATGACCAGTTAAATACCATCCTTGACCGTCAGGCTTATGGGTATGGTCTGGGTCAGAGCGATATTCATACGTTCCCTTGTAACCAGATTCATCATAGGATAAAATCGTTTTCATTCATTTTCTCCCGTACCAAATTTATCCCGATACAATGCCTCACGGTCTTCTATCCATTCCCGTTCAAGTTCTTCTTCATACTTGTTATTGGTGCAGATATAACCGATTTCTTCATCAGGGATATTCTCAATTCTCCATTGATGACACAAATCCATTGCCTTGCTCAAATCGTGATTCGCAAGTTCAAGACATTTGCACAAAGGTGAACACCCC
>Ga0079305_1003626_pt1 | contig 10130 bp, 6 predicted proteins | sample LMS_cellobiose_e_FD_79183 | JGI IMG/M metagenome (GOLD analysis project Ga0079305, IMG submission 79183) | Rumen-fistulated moose microbial communities from Alaska, USA - LMS_cellobiose_enrichment | ecosystem: Host-associated > Mammals > Digestive system > Stomach > Rumen fluid ...
GGTCGAACCGGCCGGGCCGCATCAGGGCGGGGTCCAGGGAGTCGGGGCGGTTGGTAGCCGCCAGGATCACCACGCCGCGGCGGGCGTCGAAGCCGTCCATCTCTGCCAGGAGCTGGTTTAAGGTCTGCTCCCGCTCGTCGTTGCCGGAAAAGCCCTGACCGTCGCGCTTTTTGCCGATGGTGTCGATCTCGTCGATGAAGACGATGCAGGGGGCCTTCTCGTTGGCCTGCTTGAACAGGTCCCGGACCTTGGCGGCGCCCATGCCCACGAACATCTCCACAAACTCCGAGCCGGAGATGGAGAAGAAGGGGACGTTGGCCTCTCCGGCCACGGCCTGGGCCAACAAGGTCTTGCCGGTGCCCGGCGGGCCCACCAGCAGGGCGCCCTTGGGCAGCTTGGCGCCGATCTCCTCATATTTGTGAGGGTCGTGAAGGAAGTCCACGATCTCCAGCAGGCTCTCCTTGGCCTCCTCCTGGCCGGCCACGTCGGCAAAGGTCTTGCCGGTCTGGTCCTTGGCGTAGATCTTGGCGTTGGACTTGCCGAAGGACATGACGTTGCCGCCGCCCAGGCCGCCCATGCGCTTGAACATGAAACGCCAGAACACCACCAGCAGCAAAATGGGCAGGCCGTAGCTCACCAGAAGCTGCACGTACCAGGGCACCACCACGGGCGCCACGGAGCCGAACTTCGCGCCGGACTCGTAGAGCCGGTCCACCAATTGGGGATCGTCCATAATGACGGTGGTGTACACCACGTCGTCGCCGGCGGCCTTCACGTCGGGCAGCTCGTTCTTCAGCGTGAAATAGATGTATCCGTCGCTATTGCTGTACTCCACCTCCTCCACGTTCATGCTGTACACCTGGTCCAGAAACACGTCGTAGCTGATGTTCTCCACCTTGTTGTCCGAGAGGCCCCGGAGCAGCAGCTGGTTGAGGATGATCACGGCGCACAGCAGGAGGGAGGTGAAATAAATCAGTTTTCTCTTATCTTTCATATGCTTCTCCTAAGGCGGTTTATGATCTGAGGCAAGCATACCACGGCGACGCGCGACGCGTGTGACGAAAACGTAAATTTTCGGTGAATGGGAGATGGACCGGCACGCATATAAACGGGAGTTATCCTGTCAAAAAAGAGACAATTTTGCGGGACCGCCGGGGCCTGTCCGACCTTCGTCAATTGTGCCAAAAGCGTCCGTTTCCGGGGGCATAACCCGGTCAAAGAACCAATAAGCTGTAAACGAAAGACAGGACGGAAGCCTTCTATCTATTTTTCCCAATCACCGGCCGCACGGCCCCGTTCCCGCTCGCCGCATTGTCTAAAAAACGGAGGGGAAAAAGGGGATCAGGAGGCCGCTTCAAAAATTAGCCTCAAAAAATTTTTACCAAATTTTTGCATTTTCAGCAAACTGGACAATCGAAGGTTCCAGTTTTGTGAGTTGTGGACATCGATATAATTTTTAGTTATACCATGATGAAATTTGCGAATTTCACATCATTCCGGGCCTGTGGTATAGTACAAGTAAGGCTTTTTGTCAAAAAACCTACAAATCCCATACTCACTGCAGCGGGTAATCCTTGATGAAATCCAGGAACTGCTGCGTGCTCTTGAGCATCTTCTGTTTCTTGTTCCAGACCAGATCGATGCCCACCTCCATGGGCTCCTTGAAGGGGACCGCCGTGATGGAGTTGGAGGCCGCAAAGTTCCCCTTATAGAGAAACGCGATGGCCGTGTTGTCCATGACCAGCTTCTGGATCATGCTCAGCTGACTGGTGGCCAGGACCACGTTGGGCTTCACTTGGTACTCCGCAAACTTCTCCTTGAGATAATAGGAGACGAAGGTGTCGTCCGGCAGCATGGCGATGGGCTTGTCCTCCACCATGGAGTAGTCGATATAGGGCTGGCTGGCAAAGGGGTGCGCCGTGGACACATAGCAGACGATGGGCACGCTGCACAGCCGGATGCGGTTGTAGCTCAGGTTCTCGTCGCTGCCGCCGGCGCCGGCGTGCTCGCTGGAGACGATGGCCAGGTCGATGCTGCTGCTGCCCTTGATGACCTCCTCCAGGTTGGTCTTGGAGCCGGCCTCATGCAGGTTCACGGTGATGTTCGGATACTGGTTCCTGAATTCGTGGAACACCTGGGGGAAGATGATGGTGCTGATCTGGGGCGACACCGCCACGTTGACGGTGGAGCGCTGGGCCACAAATTCGTTCATCTTCTTCCGGAGATAGCTGATTTGGTCCAGGATGATGGTGGACTCGTTCAGAAAGATCTGGCCGGCCTCCGTCAAGACCAGCCCCTTGCTGGTGCGGTGGAAGAGCTGGACGCCGAACTCGTTCTCCAGTTGCCGGACGCTGTTGGACAGGGCCGGCTGGGAGATGTTGATCTTCTCGGCGGCACGGGTGAGATTGTCATACTTGCAGATGGCGTTGAAATAGTACAGATGATCGAGTCTCATGATTACCTCCCGAAAACAATATTTAAAGCGGTTATATGCGCATTATTAAAACATATTATAACATTAATCTATAATGCGTGTCAAACAAAACCGCTGAGAGTTCACAGTTTGTTTCAAATTTTCATTTGAATAGATATTTGAAAAATCAATTTCAAAGGAGAAATGCAGCCATGATTCCTATTCCCGTTCCCGAGTTCAAGGTCATGAACTCCAAGAAGCTCCTCAAGCAGGAGAAGATGGCCGGCATCGCCGGACTGCTGGACGGCAAGTTCGTCAAGTCCTCCGACATCGTCAAGGTGCTGGAGCAGGTCATCCGTCCCAACGAGACGGTTGCCCTGGAGGGCGACAACCAGAAGCAGGCGGCCGACCTTTCCAGAGCTCTGACCCAGGTGGATTCCGCCAAGGTCAACGGCCTGCGGATGGTCATGTCCTGCACCCAGATGGACGAGCATCTGGACATTTTCGACAAGGGCATCGCCCGGGAGCTGAACGTCTCCTACATCGGCAACATGTCCGCCCGTCTGCCCAAGATGATCGAGGCCGGCACTGTGAAGATCGGCGCCATCCACACCTATCTGGAACTGTTCTCCCGCATGTTTACCGACCTGATCCCCAATGTCTGCCTCTGCGTGGCCGAGGCCGCCGATAAGGAGGGCAACCTCTACACCGGCCCCAACACCGAGGAGACCCCCACCATCATCGAGGCCACCGCCTGCAAGGACGGCATCGTCATCGTCCAGGTCAATGAGATCGTTGACAAGCTGCCCCGCATCGACATCCAGAGCGAGTGGGTGGACGTCATCATGAAGAGCGACGAGCCCTGCTCCATCGAGCCTCTGATGACCCGCGACCCCGCCAAGATCACTAACCTGCACGTCCTGCAGGCCATGATGATCATGAAGGGCATCTATGCCAAGCACCACATCGACCGCATGAACCACGGCATCGGCTATGTCTCCGCCGCTCTGGAGCTGCTGCTCCCCACTTACGGCGAGGAGCTGGGCTTGAAGGGCAAGATCTGCAAGCACTGGGTGGCCAACCCCATCCCCGCCATGATCCCCGCCATCGAGTCCGGCTGGGCCGAGAGCTGCGTCGCTTTCGGCAGCGAGGTGGGCATGGGCGAGTACGTCAAGGCCCGCAGCGACATCTTCTTCACCGGAGTTGACGGCGCGCTGCGCTCCAACCGCTGCTATGCCCAGATGGCCGGCCTGTACGGCTGCGACATGTTCACCGGCTCCACGCTGCAGATGGACTACTACGGCAACTCCACCACCGTCACCAAGACCCGCATCACCGGTTACGGCGGCGCCCCCAACATGGGCTCCAACCCCAACGGCCGCCGTCACACCTCCGCCGCCTGGAGCAGCATGGTCATCGACCACGACGATCCCATGGCCCACGGCCGCAAGCTGGTCACCCAGATCGTCCGCACCCAGGTCAAGAACAAGAAGACCGGCGAGATGATCGACTGCATCGTCCCCGAGCTGGACGCCGTGGCCACCGCCAAGAAGGCCGGCCTGTCTGAGCCTCTGGTCATGATCCATGGCGACGACGTGACCCATCTGGTCACCGAGGTGGGTATTGCCTATCTGTACATGGCCAAGAGCAAGGAAGAGCGCAAGGAGCTCATCGCCGCCGTCGCCGGCCAGACCGCTCTGGGCAAGACCATGACCGACGAGCGCCGCAACCAGCTCCGCGCCGAGGGCAAGATCGCCCTGCCCGAGGACCTGGACATCGATCCCGCCACCGCCACCCGCGACCGGCTGGCCGCGCAGGACTTCAACGACATCGTGGAATGGTCTCACGGTCTGTACACCATCCCCGACAAGTTCAAGGAGCAGTAAACCCCATATATGAACACCCCGGCTCACGCCGAAGTGCTCCATATAAATATATTTGAAAATTTATAAATGGAGGTACACTACAATGGACAATCAGACTATCGATTACGCGGCTTATATGAAGGGTCTCGTGGACCGCGCCCGCGCGGCTCAGAAGATCGCGGAGTATCAGCACGATCAGGCTCGCTGCGACGAGCTGGTCGAGGCTGTCTCCTACGCCTGCTTAGACGAGAACTTCCGCCGCACCGCCGCTCAGATGCTGGTCGACGAGGCCGGTCTGGGTGTTGTTGAGCACAAGTTCAACAAGATCCGCAACAAGTCTATGGGCGTCTATCGCGACATGAAGGGCGTCAAGTCCGTCGGCGTCATCGACACCGATTCCGAGCACAACACCGTCACCTTCATCAAGCCCATGGGCGTCATCGGCGCCGTGCTGCCCCTGACCAACGGCGAGGCCACCCCCATCGTGAAGTCTCTGTGGGCCTTGAAGAGCCGCAACGCGGTCATCTTCTCCGCCGCTCGCAAGGGCAAGAACACCGCCATGTTCGTCGTGGATCGCATCCGTGCCGTCCTGAAGGAGTTTGGCGCTCCCGAGGATCTGGTCATCTGCATCGATCCCGACCATGCCGGCCGTGAGTCCTGCGCCGAGATGATGAAGCAGTGCGACTTCATCGTCGCCACCGGCGGCAGCGGCCTGGTCCGCTCCGCTTACTCCTCCGGCACCCCCGCCATCGGCGTGGGCGTCGGCAACGTCACCACCTTCATCGCGGACGACGCCGACCTGGCGGACGCCGCGGACAAGATCTGCCGCTCCAAGAACTTCGACTTCAGCTCCAGCTGCTCCTCCGAGAACACCGCTGTCGTCGACGAGAAGGTCTACGATGACTTTGTCAAGGAACTGGAGGCCCACGACTGCTACATCATCCGTCACGGCTCTGCCGAGAAGGACGCTCTGTGCAAGGTCCTGTGGCCTGAGTGGCCCGAGAACCACAAGCTCAACAAGGCGACTCCGGCCCGCAGCCCCCAGAAGATCATGGAGATGGCCGGCGTGACCATTCCCGAGAGCATCAAGTTCATCGCTGTCGAGGAGTTCGACGGCGCCGGCAAGGGCTATGTCTTTACCGGTGAGAAGCTGACTCCCGTTGTCACCCTGCTGAAGGCCAAGGATCTGGACGACGGCATGGATAAGATGGAAGCCATCCTCAACTACATGGGCAACGGCCACAGCTGCGGCATTCACACCACCGACAAGGAGAAGGCCATGAAGATGGGCGCTCGTATGCATGTCGCCCGCATCCTGGTGAACCAGCCTCAGGCTCTGGGCAACTCTGGCGCTTACTTCAACGGTCTGCCCATCACCATGTCCCTTGGCTGCGCCACCTGGGGCCGCAACAGCACCTGCTCCAACGTCACCTGGAAGGATATCTGCAACACCACCACGCTGTCCTTCCCCGTGGATGAGATCGTCCCCAAGGAGGAAGAGCTCTACTCCGAGAAGATCCGCAGCTACAAGTTCGGCTTCTAAGCTCCCAAAGATTCATTTCGTCCCGACATAAGTACACTCCAGTCGCGCCCCCCTTTTATCAGGGGGGTGTGACTGGGGCGATCCAAAGCCGGAACCTTGTCAAAACAATACTGTCGCAAAAAATACCGATTATCTGCCGGTGTAAAACCCGGCCATCCAAAAGTTGACCGCTTATAGAGTTATTTGATAGGAGTGTAACTATATGTCAACTACTGGTATTATCATTATTGCCTTCGTAATTGCCATCGTGATCATGATCACTCTGATCGCCAAGTTCCATATGCATGCGGTTCTGAGCCTGTTCCTCTGCACCCTCGGCCTTGGCATCGTGATCAGCATGGTTGTGCCTGACGTCACGCCCGTCACCAAGATTATGAGCACCATCAACTCCGGCTTCTCCAGCACCATCAAGAGCATCGCCATCATCATCATGCTTGGCTCTCTGCTCGGCAAGATCCTGGAAGAGTCTGGCGCTGCGCAGGCTCTGACCTTCTGGCTGGTGAAGCTGGTCGGCAAGAAGAACGTGATCTGGGCGATCGGCATTGCCGCCTTTATCCTGGGCATCCCCGTCTTCTCTGACACCGTCACCATCCTGCTGATCCCCATCGTCTCCAACCTGGCGCTGGAGACCGGCGCTTCCATGATGAGCTATGGTACCGCCCTGGCCGTCAGCGCGCAGATTACCCACTGCCTTGTCGCGCCTACGCCGGGTCCCGTCGCCGGCGCCGCCCTGCTGGGCGTGCCTCTCGGCGCCGCCATCCCCTGGGGCCTGCTCGTCTCCATCCCCGCTCTGATTGTTGTCGTCCTCTGGGCCAAGTTCGGCTGCAAGGAAATGGTCATGCCCAAGCAGGAGCACCTGGATGCCTATGAGAAGACCAAGGGCATGAAGCTGCCCTCCGTGGGCCTGTCCATCGCGCCTCTGGCCGTTCCCGTTATCCTCATCATCCTGAACACCGTGGTCGGCACCATTGCCAAGGGCAGCACCGCCGCCAACCTGTTCGCCTTCATCGGCGCCGCCGAGCCCGCTCTGCTGATCGGCTGTATCCTGGGCGCCGTGACCCTGACCGAGGGTAAGTGGAAGACCAAGCTGGTCCTCAACGACTGGATCGAGGTCGCTCTGCGTGACTCCGCCATGCCCGTGTTTGTCACCGGTATGGGCGGCGCCATGGCGCAGTTCATCAAGGACACCGGCGTGTCTGACGTCATCGCGCAGGCCATCGTCGATGCCGGCTTCCCCACCATTTTCGTTCCAATCATCCTTTCCGCGATTATCCACGTGATCACCGGTTCTTCCACTCTGGCTGTTTCCGCCGGCGGCGCCATTGTCGCCCCCATGATGGAGACTCTGGGCATCAGCCCCCTAGCCACCTTCCTGGCGATCTGCTCTGCTGCCATGATGTTCAAGCACGGCAACAGCTCCGCCTTCTGGATGGGCGTCTCCCTCAGCGGCATGAGCTTCCCGCAGGGCCTGAAGGGCGTCGGCATCGGTTGCACTCTGGGCTCCATTGCGTCCAGCATCTTCACGGTGATCCTCTTCTATATCGGCGTGATCTGATCTCAGATCTGCCTACATAGAACTGGAGCATCCAAGTCAAGAGGGGAGGAGCGCATATACCTGCCCCCTCCCCGCCATGAGAAAGAACGGATGATTCCGATAATCGGTATTTTCTAATACACAGTGTTTGTTTGACCGATCCGCTCTGGCGGATCGGCTATAATGAATCCCAGGTTCAGCGGGCCTTGTGCCCGCTGAACTTTTTTTGCGCGTACTCTGCGCCGGAGCGGACACAAAATGGAAACGCCTGAAAGATTGTTTCCGAGCGGACGTTCGTAAGAATCGCTAATGAAGAACATTAAAATTTGTGATTGTGGACAATATCCCAGGAGAAGATTTTGTGGTAGAATGGGGCAGGAATTCAGTAAGGTGGGAGCATCGGATCCATGGATACGAAGACCTGTGAATACATTCTGGAGATCGCCCGACAAAAGAGCATCACACGGGCGGCGGAGACTCTGGGGGTCTCCCAATCCGCCCTTAGCCAGAGCCTGCTTCGGGTGGAGAAGGAACTGGGAGCGCAGCTGTTCACCCGAAAAAAATCTGCCCTGAGTCCCACGGAGGCCGGAAAGCTCTATCTGGACACAGCCGGAAAGATGGTGCTGATGAACCGGCGGCTGGTCACGGACATCTCCACCATGAACCGCCGCAAGCGCATCTACATGGGGGTCACCTCCATGTGGGGCATGGAGATGATGATCGAGCTCATTCCCGTGTTCCGGGAGCGCTTCCCGGAGGTGATGCTGGAGCTGCAGAACGGCAACTTTCAGTCCCTTGCCACCGACTACCAGATGGGGCGGCTGGACGTGCTGGTCACTTCGGCGGTGAGCGAGAATATCCTGCCCGGCACCGAGTTTCTGCTGCGCCGGGAGGGGCTGCGGCTCATCATCAGCTCCCGGCACCCCTTCGCCCAGCGGCATTGGAACCAGCAAACCCTGCCGCGGGAGGCCATCCGCCGGGAGCTGGCTCAGGAGGACACCATCCGACACGACAGGGGCTCCACAAACTATCTGATCGAGAACGCCCTCTTTGAGGAACTGGGGATGCAGACCCGCACCATCTGCCAGCTGGGCGACTATGCCTCTCTTCGGCGCTTGGTGGGCAGCGGCCTGGGCTACGCCATCGTCTCCGGAGACGTCGTGGACGTAGATCAGCGCATCCGCAGCTGGGAGCTGGAGCCGAAGCTGGAACGGGCCAATCTCCTCCTGGTCCACCCCGACGTGGTAGTGGGCTCCGCGGAGGAATACCTCATCGAGATCATCCGGAATTACCGGCTGTTCCAATAAAGAACCGCCTGTCCGAGACTATCGGACAGGCGGTTTGTCGTGGGGGAGTTAAATTCCCTCGGGTGTGCATGGCCGGACTTCAGATGTCCACTCGGGGAAGGGCGATGCGGATCTGCAGACCGGGGGAGAGATTGGCGGCGCGGATGCTGCCGCCGTGGGCCCGGACGATGCTCCGGCAGATGCTCAGGCCCAGGCCGGAGACCTTTCGCCCCTTGTCTGAGGTGTACAGAGGCTCAAAGATCTGCTCCAGCATGTCCTGGGGCACGCCCCGGCCGTTGTCGGCGAAGAGGAAAACAACGTCCTCATCCTCCCGCCGGCAGGTCAGCGTCAGCCGGATGGGATCGGCGCCGCTGTGCTGCAGGCTGTTGCCGATGAGGTTGCCGAAGCACCGGCGCATGTGGTCCCAGTTGCAGAGGAACTGCTCCCGGGGGCAGAGGCAGCGCAGCTCGAACTGCGCTCCCGTCTCCGCCAGCTCGTCGCCATATTCGTCCCGCAGCAGGTCGCAGAGCGTCTGTGCCGTCATGAGCCGCAGCGGCGCATTGTCGCGCAGCCCCGCGTCCAGGTACTCGTCGAACTCGTCCACGATGGATTTGATGGCTACGGCCTTTTCATAGACGCTGTTCAAATATTGCCGCTGCTTTTCCGACGGCAGGTCGGCAGAGCGCAGACGCTCGGAATAGCCCATGACGCTGGTGAGAGGCGTTTTGATGTCGTGGGAGATGGAGGCGATGAGCTGCCGCTCCGCCTGCTCCTTCCGTTCCACGATGCCCACCAGGTCGGCAAAGGTGTTCTGCAGCCGGCCCACCTCGTCCAGACGGGCGGTGCGCTCCGGCCGCTGGCCGGACTCGTAATACCGCCGCATGGTGTGCCGCAGCCGGACGATGGGCGCCACGATCAGGAGGACGATGGTGGTGCCCATCACCAGGAAGATCCCCGCCGTCAGCAGAATGAAGGGCAGCGTGGCATTGCGCAGCAGGGCCTGCCGGACTGCTTCCGCCTCCTCCGGCGAGAGCGCGCAGAGCGTTTCCAGGTCCGTCCCCAAGCGGGAGAGGAAAAAGAGGAGCATCAAAATGCAGTTGAAAACAGCCAGGGCCAGGAGCAGCACGATGATCTTCCGGGAGAGGCGGCTGGAGATCCAGCCAATGCCGGGAAAGCGCCAGCGTTTTTTTTGATCTTCTGCCATGTCAGCGGCCCTCCGAAAAGGCACTCTGGGTGATGAAGCGGTAGCCGGAGCCCCAGACGGTCTTGATGTAGACCCAGTCCGGGTCCAGCTTGGCCCGCAGGCTCTTGATGTTCACGGCCACGGTGCCCATGTCGCCGTATTGGGTCTGCCACACATCCCGAAAGATCCGCTCCCGGGAGAGCGTCTGCCCCGCGTTCTGCATCAGATAGGCCAGAAGCTCGTATTCCCGGGTGGAGAGGGCCACGTCCTGCCCGTCCTTGCGCACCCGCATCTCCCGGGGATCCA
>Ga0079305_1003628_pt1 | contig 10126 bp, 7 predicted proteins | sample LMS_cellobiose_e_FD_79183 | JGI IMG/M metagenome (GOLD analysis project Ga0079305, IMG submission 79183) | Rumen-fistulated moose microbial communities from Alaska, USA - LMS_cellobiose_enrichment | ecosystem: Host-associated > Mammals > Digestive system > Stomach > Rumen fluid ...
AGACAACGCCGCAGCCTCCATTTGGCATATACTTTTTCTGAAGCTGATAGTATGGGCTGCTCTTAAGACCAGAATAGTTTACTTTTTCGATTTTAGGATGTTTTTCCAAAAACTCTGCAACTGTCTGTGCATTGGCCACATGACGTGGCATTCTGACATGGAGGCTCTCCAGTCCCAGATTGAGGTAGAAGGCATGCTGCGGACTCTGGATGCTGCCGAAGTCCCGCATAAGCTGGGCTGTGCATTTGGTGATGAAAGCCCCGCCGATGCCAAACTTGGTGGCATAGGTGATGCCGTGGTAGCTGTCGTCCGGAGTACAGAGTCCCGGGAATTTGTCGGCATAGGCCATCCAGTCGAATTTGCCCGAGTCTACAACCACACCGCCTACAGCAGTACCGTGGCCATCCATATATTTTGTTGTGGAATGGGTGACAATGTCGGCGCCCCATTCAATCGGCCGGCAGTTGATAGGGGTTGGGAAGGTGTTGTCCACAATCAGAGGAACACCGTTTTTATGAGCTATTTTAGCCCACCGCTCAATATCAAATACAGTCAATGCCGGGTTTGCGATTGTCTCGCCGAATACACATTTGGTGTTAGGCTTGAATGCAGCCTGAATCTCCTGGTCTGTCGCATCTGGAGATACAAAGGTGAAGTCGATTCCCATCTTGCGCATAGTCACGTTGAACAGATTGAAGGTGCCGCCATAGATGGAAGAGGAGGAAACTACATGGTCCCCGGAGGTGGCTATATTGAATACAGCAAAGAAGTTGGCAGCCTGTCCTGATGATGTGAGGATTGCGGCTGTGCCCCCTTCCAGCTCTGCTATTTTTGCAGCAACGTAGTCGTTTGTAGGGTTCTGAAGCCTGGTATAGAAATAACCAGATTCCTCCAGATCAAAAAGCTTACCCATCTGCTCGCTGGTATCATATTTAAAGGTTGTGGACTGAATTATTGGAATCTGTCTGGGCTGTCCATTTTTTGGAACATAACCGCCCTGGATACAGGTTGTCTCTATGTGTTTTGACATGGAACGCCTCCTGAAAAAATTATTAAAATATAATTATATTTTGTCAATATACTATTATATTGTATTAAAATACTCTTGATACGGAAGTCTTAATCCTGGGCCTGGGGAGCAAAGAAGAGCATTCCTGGTCACATGGCACCACTCAAGGGGATAATCGCTTCCCAAAATCTCTTTTAACATTCCCATCATATTGGCTTTTTTGTTGCCAGTTCCCACCTGTATTGCAAAGTGTGAGTCATGGTTCTCAAGCTGGACCAGTTCCTCCAGCTGGTTTTCTGTAATGTATTTTTCAAAGGCATTCTGAAAACCACTGATATCCTGTCCTGTGTAAGTCAGTGTATATCGGCTGCCACTATAAAGGCTCATAAGGGATTGAATCTTCTTTGCCTTATACACCTCTTTCGGCACTACAAAGGCCTGTTTTACAACAAGACCCCAGGGAAGAGATTTGTTCATTTTTTGAACAAAATCATCTGGATCGGCATTTCCATGGATGTTTATAGAAGCAACCTCGCCTTCTGACTCAAAACCAAGGGAGAGTGGATGGGCAAACTCAAGCCGGGGCTTGGGATTGAAACCCTGGGAGAATTCAATGAAGAATCCGGCCCGCTGTATGGATTTCTCCATGATACCCATCAGGTCAAGGTGGCCTAAGAATATCTGTTCCCCCTGTTTTTCAAATAAAAAGTATATTCTGGATATTTTTTCTGGAATAGGTTCTTGGGGTGGCAGCTGAGGGAATTCTACATCCTGGTCTATATTGCGCACTCTGTTTTCCTTGCCACAGATGCCGCAATTGTGGTCGCACTCCGGGCTGCAGACAGAGGTGAATGTATTGGTTCCCCGCTTGTTCCATTCGTTTTTGTAGAATGTGGTTGAAACTCCCATGGATACAGAATCCCAGGGGAGTTTTTCCTCGGTGCTCCGCTCCCTGCATATTTCTTTTTTTACATCCCAGTCAGCTTCGGCAAGCACACTCCGCCATACATCCAGGTTGGAATACTCGTCCCAGGCATCAAGTCTGGTTCCTTTTTTAAAGGCTTTAAGAAGCAGGTCGGCACAGCGGCTGTCTCCTCTGGAGAACACCCCTTCCAGATAGGAAAGGAATGGGGCGTGGTAGCTGACCTTGATAGGATGCCCTCGGAGGGAATCCTTTATATACGAGAGTTTCCGGGCGCTCTCCTCCTCGGTCAGCTGGGCTGCATACTGGAACGGTGTATGTGGTTTGGGAACAAAAGTTCCTACATTGATATTGAGCTGTATCCTGGTCCTGTTGTATACCTGCAGGATAAAGTCCACAATCTCCTTTTCCTCGCTGCCACCGCCTGTGACAGGAAGCCCGATCATAAAGTAGAACTTGGCAACCCGCCAGCCCAGCTTCTTGGCCTCCTGTATTATCTCTACTATGTTGTCCATAGCAGCAACTTTGTTCATATCTGCCTGCCAACCTGGAAGCGGTGTCTCGACAGCAAATGTCAGGCCGCTTTTGCGTACCTCCTTAAGCTGGGACAGCAGGTTCAGGGAAAATGTACTGACTTTGAGGGATGGAAAGGCAAAGGAGACACCGTAGGATGCATATTTTTTATTCAGATATGTGATAAGCCGCGGCATCACCGAGTAGTCGCCGGAGGAGAGGGAAAGCAGGGTTATCTCCCGGTAGCCGTAGGTGTGGACCAAGGTATCTATCTCCTGAAGAATCAGAGGGATATCTTTTTCCCGCTGAGGCCTGTAGTAGATGCCTGCATGACAGAAGCGGCAGCCGTTGGGACATCCCCGCATAATCTCCACCACGCCGTTGTTCTGTATTGCCTTGATTGATGGAACAGGCCCGCGGGCAGAGGGATAGACCCGTTTGCCAAAGCTGCTCCAGATAGCCCGGTAGACCTTAGCTTTCTTATTCCGGGTCCAGATAAAGCTCTTGGCCTCCATTGCAGCTATAATCTGGTTGCGTGAACCCCCAGAGGCTTTTATTGCTTTTATCTCTTCTAACAGGGGTTCGTAGGCATCCTCTGCCTCGCCCATAAAAATTGCATCAAAAATCTTTCCAAAAGGCTCTGGGTTAGTCACCCCAGGTCCTCCGGCAATGACAATAGGATCAGATTCTGTTCTCTGGTCAGCTTCCAGAGGGATACTTCCCATGTCAAGGATGTTGAGCACATTGGTTCCAGTAAGTTCATAGCCGATGGTAAATGCGATAAAATCCAGCTTTTTAAGGGGAATTCCTGTCTCAAGGGTATAGAGTGGAATATTGGTTTCCCGCAGTTTTGCTTCAAAATCTGGGGCTGGTGCAAAGACCCGCTCGCAATTGACCCCTTCGATGCCATTGAATATGTTGTACAGCACTTTGAGGGCAGTGTTGGACATTCCTATTTCATACAAGTCTGGATAGGAGATAGCCATGTTCACTTGACAGCCGTATTTACGGAAAGAGCCAAACTCTCCGCCGGTGTAGCGGGCTGGTTTTTCCACCTGCAGAAGGATGTTGTCTAAATGTGGATAGTCTGAAATATTCAAATCTTAAACCCGTATCTTCTATAATAAATATTTATCAGAATTCCGACCGCCAGCATCGAGGTCCACAGAGAAGATCCTCCGTAGGAGAGGAACAGGAGCGGAATTCCAGTGATAGGCATAATACCCATAGCCATTCCTATATTTACCACAAAATGGAAAAAAAACATAGCAATGATTCCAATGCACAGATAGGAACCGAAGGAATCTTTTGAGGAATAGGCAATGATGAATCCCCGGACAATAATGATGAAGAAACAGAGGAACACCAGCATACAGCCCAGGAATCCTGTCTCCTCGGCAATGATGGAGAAGATGAAGTCGTTGCTCTGCTGCGGCAGGTAGTTGTAGTGGCTCTGGGTACCCTGCAGGAATCCTTTTCCAGTAAGCCCTCCAGAACCGATGGCGGTAAGGGACTGAAGAATATTCCATCCAGCTCCTTGAGGATCCACACTTGGGTCAAGGAACACCACAAGACGCATAATCTGATATGGTTTCAGAATCCGCTGGGCTGCTACTGACATGAAAAGAGAACAGGAGATAATGACAAAGCTGTAGCAGATCCAGTAGTAGCACCCCTTTTTAAAGATAACCCATCCTATGGCAGAGAGTAAGACAATAAGAAGGCAAGCGGCCAGGATTGCGATCATGAGCATCTGGTTTGAGAAAATGGCCACCAGTGCAGTCTCCTGTTTAAGGACATAGCCGGACCACATAGGAATTATAGTAAAGAGTGTCACACCGAAACCGCATGCTACAAAAAAGAACAGATAGCGGATTTTGGCACCTGCCATGAACAGTACTGCCAGAAAAATCGGGATATAGACCAGGGATGTCCCCAGGTCCGGCTGTGCCAGGATAAGCATCATAGGAAGGGCTGGAATAAGGGCCGCTCTTAGGAATATGGACAGGGTCCTGATTTTTTCCCTGTTCTTTGAGCAGAAGGCAGCCAGGGCTATAATAGTTCCCAGCTTGGCAAACTCAGATGGTTGTATTCCAAATCCGGCAAAACCCAGCCAGGACCGTGAGCCGTTTACTGTATTTCCTAAAAGAAGGGTTATTACCAGCATCAGTATACAGATGCCGTAAATATAATAGGCAAAATCAAAAAGGAAGGTATAGTCGAGTAAAATGATGACTCCCAGAAGAATCAGTCCGGTCAGAACCCAGACAATCTGTTTTATAAACTCATAGGAGGTGTTGACGCCCTCGGAGTTCAGACCGCTGGAATAGATGAAGCAGACACTTATGATTGAAAGGCATATCACTGCCAGGAGAATGATGAAATCAAAGGTCAGATAAGATTTTCTGCTATTCACTTCTCCTCCTGATTACATCGGTGCCGTTGTTCAAATACCAGATATCCAGTGTCTTGACCACTTCCTCGTAGCTCTGGTTGGCAAAAATTCCCTGATAAATAGCATTGCTTGCTTTTGGAGCCCACCATTCCCATTCATTGGAAGCCTCTATCATGACTACAACTACAACCTGATCCTCCGGCTTTTCTGCCTGGTAGGGGCCGAAGGAGGCAAACCAGCTTGTCCAGCGGTCAGAATATCCTACCTCGCCAGTTCCAGTCTTGCCAGCGACAGAGACCACTTTGTTGTTGAAAATCCTTCGGACAGCTCCCTCGGAAACCACCCGGCGCATAGATCTTTTAAGTTCCCGGAAGGTATGGCTGCTTATATCTGCACGGTGGAGAATCTGTGGCTTGGAAGTCTCCACCACCTCGCCGGTGACAACATCCCGCACCTCTTTTAAAAGATGGGGAACATATATAGTTCCTTCGTTTACAATCATGGCAATAAGGTCTGCAATCTGCAGGGTGGTGACTTGGGTGTAGCCCTGACCTATAGACATATTGTAAGTGTCGCCCCCTACCCAAAGCTCATTTATCCGCTCAAGCTTCCACTCCGGGCTTGGAACCAGCCCCGAAACTTCGCCGGGCAGATCAACTCCAGTCTTCTCTCCCAGTCCCATCATCCTGGCATACTGACCTATCTTTTGAGGGCCGAGATAGCGGTTTCCAACCTCCCAGAAGTAAACATCACAGGATTCCATCAGGGCGTCGGACAGGTTCAGCTTTCCATGACCACTTTTCTGGTGGCAGTTGAAGACTCTGTCTCCCAGCACCAGTTTCCCTTCGCAGTTGATTGTCTGTTCCGGCGGAAAAGCCTTCTCTTCCAGAATAGCTGTTGTCATAATTGTCTTGAATACAGATGCCGGAGCGTTGGCAGACTGGATGCACCGGTTCAGGAAAGGATGGTTGCCGTTGTTCAGCAGCGAATTGTAATAGCTTGCACTGTCCGGCATATAGAACCTGTTTGTGTCATAGGCTGGGTATGATACCATGGCCAGAATCTCGCCAGTGGCAGGCTTGAGTACCACCACAGAGCCCATCCGCTTTCCAAGGGCTTTCTCGCACAGCTCTTGAATCCGCCGGTCTATAGTCAGGACAATGTTCTTTCCTGATACAGGGGTCTTGATATATCGTTCCTCCTGGACGTTCCTTCCTTTGGCATCTACCGTGATGGCTTTAAGTCCCGGAGTTCCCTTAAGAAGCAGGTCATATTCTTTTTCGATACCAGTTTTTCCGATAATGCTGTTGGCTGTATAACCTTTGTTGTACAGCAGGTGGAGCTCCTCGGTGTTGATGTTTCCCACATATCCGATTACATGGGAGAGTGATGATGTATGATTATAGTAACGGATCGGCTTGCTGCTCCATGTGATTCCTGGAAAATCCTCTATATTTGATGCAATCTGGACAACCTGACCATAGGAGACATTGTCTTTGAGCTCTATAGCCTGAAAGAGATCGGCGTTTGGAATTTTCTTAAGCAGAGCCTGGCTGTCAGTGCCTAGGATTGCAGCCAGTCTGGATATCATCTGGGGCAGTTCCTGCCGGTTTGTCTCTGCCGGAACTATAGAGATGGCAAAGGAGTCCACATTTGATGCCAGGGGAGTGTCGTAGTTGCGGTCGTAAATCTCTCCACGGAGGGCCGGGACTTCAGATGTCCGCCTGGCAACAGCCCAGGCCCGGTTCTGATACTCCATCCACCGGGTGACCTGCATCGAGAAAAGGTATCCAGTAAAAATTATGAATACAATGCAGACCAGAAAAACCAGAAAGAAAAGTCGTTCTTTTTTCACTTTCCACCCCAGATGTCGCCGGGAATAAGATGGGTCTTTTTAAGAATCAGATAGACAAGGGGTGCAAGCAGGGAGTTGAGCACAATCTCAAGCAGAAAGGCGGTGCTGAATACAGCAGGGAAGTATCCTTTTGGAAAGAACAAGTATGCCACTGCCGATGCAAGAATACCCTTTAGAATAGTGATAAAGAAGATAAACAGAAGTGGAAAGACCACCGGGTCAAAGAGCATTTTATTCTTGATAGTTCCAGACAGAAATCCGATCAAAGTCTTTATAAGGGCGTTGAAGCCTGGGAAAGCAGCTGTCATAAAATCCTCTGCCAGTCCGCCGAAGAAACCTAAGAGCTGTCCCTCCTGCATACCCCGGCGAGCACCACAGAATGCCACTACAATCAGTGCAAAGTCGGGAATCACTGCGTTTGGAATCACAAAGTAGAAGAAAACGCTCTGCAGTACCTCAAGTAAAAGTACCAGAAGGAGAGACACAAAGAAAGATTCTTTACTCTTCAAGCTTCTCCTCCCCTGAAAGAACAAACACATATTCCAGCCGGGACAGATCTACAAACGGCTCTATCTCTAGCCGCAGCGAAGCCTCATACTCCTTGCCGCTTATGCTTTTGACTTTTCCTATATAGATATTCTCCGGGTAGCTGCCGTTAAATCCCGATGTGACTACCAGGTCGCCACACCCAATCCGGGCAGAGGCTTCTCGGCTGACAAAGTCCATGACCAGACCGCTTACCAGCCCTCGGTATCTGAATTTCTGCAGCATGGCAGGAACATATAGGTTGTGGTCTGTTATGGGTCTGACAATGGCAGAATGGGTACTTACCTCCACCACTTTTCCAACCAGGCTCTGATATCCGTCCACATAGGCTATGACCGGCATATCTTTCTGTATTCCTCTGCTGCTGCCCTGGTTGATGACAATGCTTTTGAAAAAGTTGTTTGTACTGCCACCTATGACCGATGCAGGAATCTTGGCAATCTCCGAATCCTTCAGGTATCCCAGCTGCTGTTTCAGCAAGGCGTTCTCCTGCTCAAGGTGTTCGTAGTCCTGCTTCATCTGCTGGTACTGGGAATACTCCTGCATAAGGATGTCGTACTCTTTCTTAAGATGGCGCAGTTCTGATATTGAGCCTGCAGTCTGGGAGAAGAAGCGTCCTGTATTCACAATTCCCCGCTGGCACAGGGAAAATAAATCCATTCCCATCTGCTTTGGCTTGAATGAGATATCTGAGAAAGCAGTATAAACCAGCATCCCGATACTCAGGGCCACCAGGAAAAAGAGGGTGATGAAATCTTTTTTATGTCTCTGGAACGATAGTCCTTTGAACATCTCTCAGCGTCGGTTTTCAGAAATTATTCTTGCCTTTTCTGTAGATATTGCCCCGCATGTGGTCGTAATACTTTCCGGCCCCTTTGGCAACGCACAGAAGTGGCTCTTCTGCAATAAGCACCGGCACTCCCACCTCCTTGGAGATAAGGGTGTCCAGCCCCTGAAGCAACGCACCGCCGCCAGTAAGGACAATGCCCCGTTCTATGATGTCGGCACTGAGCTCAGGTGGAGTCTCTGCCAAAGTATTCTTTATAGTCACTACGATGGAGCGTACTGGTTCTTTCAGAGCCTCTCTGATTTCGATATTGTCAACCTCGATTCTCCGTGGGAGTCCGGTGATGGCATCGGTGCCTCCGATTTCCATTTTCTCTACAGTGTTTGTGCTGTCGTAGGCACTGCCGATTTTTATTTTGATCCGCTCTGCAGCCTGCAGACCGATTATCATGTTGTGGACAGTGCGGATATGCTTTGCAATAGCCTCATCAAACTCATCGCCACCCACCCGGATAGCACGGGTCACTACAATACCGCTCATGGAGATGACAGATACCTCGCTTGTTCCACCGCCGATGTCGCAGATCATGTTTCCTGCCGGCTCTTGGATAGGGATATCGGCACCGATGGCAGCTGCCAGGGATTCTTCAATGACTTTTACATCCCGGGCTCCAGCCTTGTATGCACACTCTTCCACAGCCCGCCGCTCCACTTCGGTGATGCAGCTTGGGATGCCGATTACCATACGGGGCTTTACCAGCCAACGCCGGGGCATTCCCATGGCTATAAAGTGCCGTATCATTTTCTCGGTGGTCTCGATGTCGGCAATGACACCGTCCCTGAGCGGCCTGATTGCCACAATGTCAGTAGGCGTTCTAAGGAGCATATTCTTTGCCTCCCTTCCTACCGAGATTACACGTTTTGTATTTTTTTCTATGGCAACTACAGATGGCTCGTTTATGACCAGTCCTTTTCCCTTGATGTACACCAAGGTGTTGCAGGTGCCCAGATCCATTCCTATATCAGTTGAAAACATATTTCCAAACATAATTCGTCTCCGTTAATAAGATATTATATTATAAAAGTAAAAATATCCACTTGACAAGTGGTTTTTCTGTAGATACCATTTTAGCATAATTAAAATAACAGGGGGAATTCCGTGGGTTTTGTTAAAGATTTCAAGGCATTTATTTCCAGAGGAAATGTTGTTGATATGGCTGTCGGCGTTGTAGTCGGCGGTGCATTTGGAAAGATTGTATCATCCTTAGTTGCAGACATCATCACTCCGCTTATCAGCTGTGCTACAAAGGGAGCTAACATGAAGGAGCTCTACTACTGCATCAACCCGAATGCAGTTGCAGGCCAGACTTTCGATTATGCGGCTTATCCTACTGTTGCAGCAGCTCACGAGGCTGGATATGCAACAATGAACTATGGTCTTTTTTTCCAGAACATCATTGATTTCATTATTATCGCATTCTGTATCTTCTGTGTAATCCGCGCTATCGCAAAAGCTAAGGAGAAAGCAGAGGCTAAGAAGAAGGCAGAAGAAGAAGCAAAGGCAGCAGCAGAAGCAGCAGCTAAGGCTGCAGAGCCACCAGTTGAGACTGTTGAGGACATCCTTAAGGACATCCGGGCTGCTCTTAAGAAATAAGCTTTTTAAAAGGTCAAATTTAAGGGGTCATGATTTAGGTCGTGACCCTTTATTTTTTTGACCCAAAAAACCCCAGAAAAGGGGCTGAAAAATTTTTTCATTTTTTTTCAAAAAAGGGTTGCCCCCAACCCCTCTTTGGTATATGGTTAGGTCTACAACTGTAATTGTTGGAATATCTTAAGTAATGGGAGAAAGTCGATGCTTGAGACAAAGGGCACCAATCAGTATTACATTACCAGACAGGATTCCACAGAATCTAATGCCCGGAGCTATCCAAGAAAGTTTCCAATTGCGATAGCAAAAGCCAAAGGCTCCTGGGTAGAAGATGTAGATGGGAACAAATATCTGGATTTCTTGTGCGGAGCAGGTACTCTCGCACTGGGTCACAACGACCCTGAGGTAAATCAGGCACTGGTGGAGATGATTAATTCAGATGCACCACTTCA
>Ga0079305_1003629_pt1 | contig 10125 bp, 8 predicted proteins | sample LMS_cellobiose_e_FD_79183 | JGI IMG/M metagenome (GOLD analysis project Ga0079305, IMG submission 79183) | Rumen-fistulated moose microbial communities from Alaska, USA - LMS_cellobiose_enrichment | ecosystem: Host-associated > Mammals > Digestive system > Stomach > Rumen fluid ...
GCAGCTTGCGCAGCACGCGCCCGACCGGTGTGATCCGATCGTCCCGATCGCCGGTGGAGAGCCTCGCCACGCCGTCGCTCTCCGCGTCCACCCGCATGCTCCGGAACTTGATGACGTCGAATCCCTTTCCGTCCTTGGTGAGGCGGCGCTGCCTGTAGAACACCGGGCCCCCGTCATAGAGCTTGATGGCCAGGGAGATGAGCAGGAAGAAGGGAGAGCTGATGAGAATCGCAAGCAGAGACAGGACGATATCCATCAGCCTCTTGGCGATCAGATAGTACAGCGGGGGGCTGTAGCGGCCCGTCTCCAGAATGGGGAGATGGAACATGTGCATCCGCTTGGCCCCGCTCATGACCAGGTCGCCCACGCGCGGGATCACAAACACGCCGATCCCGTGCTCCACGCAGTACTTGAGCACGATGTTGCGCTCGTGGCTGTGTATGCCGCTCAGGAACACCGTTTCCACGCCGTCGAGCATCCCCAGGTCGTCCAGGCACTCATTGATGCCGGCGGTGAGGCAGACGCGGAAAGCCTTCTGCATCCTGTACCTCTCGATCACGTCCTCGATGCCCGTGCGCGTATCGTAGATGACGGCGGTCCTGCTCGGCCTGAAGGCCGCGAAATACCATTTGTGGGCAAGCGTCGTCCCGACGCCCGCCAGGATCGCCTGTCCGGCCAGGGCGCCCAGAAGCGGCAGCGGCGCAGGCGCGTGCTGCGCCAGCAGGAAAATCACCACATACATCACCGCATCGGCAAAGAGGGCGGCGAGACACTGGCTGTAGATCGACTCCGAGATCCGGCTCGTGGCGATCGAGAAGCCGTCATAGATCCGCGCAAAGAGGACGTAAAGCACCACAAAGACCAGGATCACGGCCCAGTTGCCGCGATTGTAGTAGGGCTTGACGATCCGCGATGCGTAATAGCTGTACCATATGTAGACGAATGGAACGCTGACCAGGATCACATTGACCGTATTGACCAGCGACAAAACCAGGTTTTTCCTTTTGTCTTTCATTCGTATGGCTCCGATCCGCTGCTGAAATGACGGGTCAGGGCAAAAAAGGCCCCAATCCCCCACTATTGACATCTAACTATACCATAGCTGCAGGTGGATTGCAAGCTTGCTTTCCCGCCGACCCCTCCGCTCTCCGATGCCTTCTTTTTCCGCATTTTGTTGTAATCCGTAATCTTTTATGCTATGATGAGGGTTGATTTCAGACGAGGAGAAAAGTTCCGTGGTTTTCAGTTCCGCTATTTTCCTGTTTGTGTTTCTCCCGACGGTCTTTCTCCTTTACAGGCTGCGCCGGGAGCTTCGAACTCAGAACATCCTGCTCGCCGCCGCGAGCATCGTCTTCTATGCCTTCGGGCAGCTGGGCTATGTGTCCCTGTTTTTGCTGTCCGTGTGCATCAACTACCTGGCGGGGCGGCTGCTGCTCTCGCCGGGCCGTCACCGGCGGGCGGTCCTGACCCTGGCTGTGCTGCTGAACCTGGGCATTCTGGCGCTGTTCAAGTATACGGATTTTGTGCTGCAGAACGTCAATGCCCTTCTGCACACCCGGATCCCTCTTCCCGGGATCCTTCTGCCCATCGGCATCTCCTTTTTCACCTTCCAGGGCCTGTCCTATGTGATCGACACCTATCGCGACCCGCAGAACGGCAGCCGGGATTTTCTCAAGGTCCTGCTCTACCTCTCCTTTTTCCCCCAGCTGATTGCCGGGCCCATCGTCAAATACCACGACATTGCCGCGCAGATCGACTGCCGCGCCTGCGGCGCGGAGGAGACGGCGGCGGGCCTGCGCCGCTTCATCCGGGGGCTTGCGAAGAAGGTGCTGATCGCCGACGCCGTCGGCTACATCGCAGACGTCGTCTTCGGGGACTGTCTCCACGGCGTCTACGGCGCGCCGGACGCCCGATTGATGTGGCTGGGCGCTCTGTGCTACACGCTGCAGATCTATTACGATTTCAGCGGCTACAGCGACATGGCCATCGGGATGGGGCGCATGTTCGGCTTCCGCTTCAAGGAAAACTTTCTCTTCCCCTACGGCGCCGCTTCTCTCCGGGAATTCTGGCGCCGCTGGCACATCTCCCTGTCCTCCTGGTTCAAGGACTACCTGTACATCCCTCTGGGCGGCAACCGCCGCGGGAGGCTGCGCACCGCCTGCAACCGGCTTCTGGTCTTTTTCTGTACCGGCATCTGGCACGGCGCAAACTGGACCTTCGTGCTCTGGGGACTGGGCCACGGCGCGCTGGCAAGCCTTGAGGATCTGGGGGTCATCCCCGTCAAAAAGCTGGGGCAGAGCCGCGTCGGCCGCTTTTTCGGGCGCGCCTACACGCTCCTTGCCGTGATGCTGCTCTTTGCCCTCTTCCGGGCGGACAGCCTGCGGGACGCCGGGGCGCTCTTTGCGGCGATGTTTTCCGGCGGCACGAGCCCTGCCGGGTCCCTGCTGCTCGCGCGTCTGCTCAGCCCCGCCGCCCTTGTGACCCTGCTTGTCGCCGTGCTCTGCGCCGGCAATCTCGTCCCGACGCTGCGCGCAAGGCTCTGCCCCGAAGGGGCGGAGAGCCGCCCGGGGACGCTGCTTGCCGCGCAGCTCGTCAGCCTGCTGCTTCTGGCGCTCTCCATCCTGAGCCTCGCGAGCGGCGGCTTCCATCCCTTCATCTACTTCCAATTCTGACCGCCATGAAGAAGACTTTCTCTGTTTTGTTTATCGCGCTCTTTCTCCTCCTGTGCCTGCTCCCCAGCGCGGGGATGCTGATCTGGGGAGAGAGCGGCGCCGCGGCCAATGAGATCCTGGCCGACGCCCCGCGGCTCACGACGGCCGACGGGCGCTTCAATACGCACGTACTGAACGACGCATCCAACTATATCGCCGACCGCTTTGCCTTCCGGCAGCAGTTTGTCACCGCCTGGGCAGGGCTCAACGCCTCGCTTCTGCACAGCTCTGTGGACGAGCAGGTGCTCCTGGGCCGGGAGGGCTGGCTCTATTACGGCTCCACGCTCGACGACTACACGGGCGCGCGCCTGCCGGATGAAGATCTGGAGCGGATCGCGCAGAATCTCGCCGACATCCAGGCCTATGTGGAGTCGCAGGGCCGCTCCTTTGTCTTTACCGTCGCGCCCAACAAGAACAGCCTCTACCCCGGGCACATGCCGGGCGCGATCGAAAACCGCCACGATGCCGCGAATCTCCCGGCCCTTCTGCCCTATCTGCGCCGGTACGGCGTTCACTATGTCGATCTCTGCTCCCTCTTTGCCGGCGGCGAGGAGCAGTATTACCGGACCGACTCGCACTGGACCGCGCGGGGCGCCGCGATGGCGGCCGATGAGCTGCTCCCCGCCATGGGCAGAGAGAGCTCCTACGCCGCCGGCCCCTTCGGCAGCGGCGGCGTCCATAAGGGCGATCTCTACGAAATGCTCTACCCTGCCGCACGGGGCGCGGAGGAGGAGCTTCTCTATCTCGGAGCGTTCTCCTACTCCTGTCAAAACGACCCCAGAGGGGGGGACGCCATCACCATCCGCACCGAGAACGCCGCGGCGGACGGCGCGCTGCTGTGCTGGCGCGACTCCTTCGGCAACGCCCTCTACCCCTACCTGGCCGACAGCTTCGGCACGGCGCTCTTCTCGCGCGCGGCCGACTATGATTTCACCCGCTACGACATCCGGGACTACGACGCGGTTTTGATCGAGATCGTGGAGCGAAACCTCCCCTGGCTCGCCGAGGACTGCGCTGTGTTCCCACAGGAATGAAAGAAGGTAAACGGTATGCATCACCACCGCAGTCTCTGTATCCTGGCGGTTCTGCTTCTGGCGGCCGTGCTCTGTGCCTGCGGCGCCGCTTCCGCGCCTGCGGAGGAGCCGCCCGCGCCCGTCGAGTCCCAGCCCCCCATGAGCGCCGCTCTGCCCGACGCGGCGCTGCAGAAGGCGGAGCCCTCCTCCGCTTCCGCGAGCACAGCCGAAGAGGAGGCCCCCAACCTGCTCAAGCTCCGCGCTGAGCAGTTTCTGGACAAGTCTGTGCAGGAGCTCTACGCCGTGATCGGCGAGCCCGAGAGCTCGAACTATGTCCCCAGCTGTCTGGGCCGCGGCGAGGACGGCGAGCTGTGCTACGACGGCTTCACCGTCTACACGTACAAAGAGGACGATCGCGAGGTTGTTACCGGTGTCGAGTAAGAGAAAGTTCCGGGACAGCCGGGCGTTCAAGGTCCTGCGCGTCCTGCTGGAAGCGGCGCTGGCCGCGGCGCTGGTGATCGTGCTGCTGCAGGGCAGAGGCGCCTCCGGGCCGAGCGATACGGAGCCGAACAGGGGCCCCGTTACGGTGAGCTTCTATCTGCCGGACGGCACGGTGGAGCAGAAAACGCTCCCCTTCGGTGCGCGTCTGGAGCTCCCCGAGGGCAGGGCGCTTGAGGGCTACACCTTCCTCGGCTGGCGGGACGCCCGAGGCAGCATGGAGAGCCGGCGGCAGTTCTCCGTATATGAGGACTGCGGCTATGCCGCCGTATACGCCATGGCGCTCGGCGGGCAGGAGCATCTCCCCTATCTCGATCTGAGCAGGGACGGTCTGTTTCGTCCCTACCAGCCCATGACGCGGCGGGAGGCCGCGGTGATGCTCTACCGCCTGCTGGACACGGAGCTTGTGGGCAGCGCCGGTTTTCTGGATGTGCCCGAGACGGACGCCTGCCATGCGGCGGCGTCCACGCTCAAGAGCCTCGGCGTCGTCAGCGGCAGCCGTTTTCATCCCGACGATCCGCTCACCCGCGGCGAGCTGATGGAGATGCTGGCCTGCTTTTATCCGCAGGGGACGCGGGACGCGGTCTTCGCGGACCTGAATTCCGGCAGCGCGTACTACGCCTCCTTCTGCACTGCGGCGGAGCGGGGCTGGATCGACAGCGGCGCGCAGGTTCCCGCAGACGCGGACGATCTCATCACCCGTGCGGAGACGGCCCGGCTGCTCAACCGTGTTCTTGGGCGCGGCACGATCCATGCGGACGCCGCCAAAATGGTCGGCACCATCCTGGACGTCTCCTTCAAGGACCCGCTGTTCTGGGATATTGCGGAGGCCTGCATCCCTCACCGCCACAAAGACGCCGACGGCGGAGAGACCTGGTCCTCCAGCACTCCCCTGCCGCTGCGTGCGCCGGGCTTTTTCTTCATCAACGGGCGCCTGCATCTCATCGATGGCGAGGGCTCCCCGGTCACCAACGAGGCAGTCGGCAATCTCAGCTTCAACGCCAACGGCGAGGTCACCAGCGGCATGCCCGAGCTGGACGCGCTGCTCGCGCAGATCCTGCGGGAGAATCTGGATCAGCCCAGGTACCGGGACATAACCTGCCTGAAGATCCTGTACGACTACACGGTGCGCAGCTTCTCCTACCAGCGGCGCAATCTCTATGAGAGCGGCGAAACCGGCTGGGAGGCGCAGGAGGCTTACACCATGCTGAGCACGGGCCGCGGCAACTGCTACAACTTCGCGGCGGTCTTCGGGGAGCTTGCCCGCTTCCTCGGCTTTGACGCGAAAATCTGCAGCGGAAAGATCTACGGCTTTGAGGGGGCGACCGCCCCCACGCCCCATGCGTGGGTGGACATTGAAATCAACGATGAGCTCCGGCTCTTTGATGCGGAGCTCGCCTACGTCTACCGCGGCAAGAGCGACGCCAACTTCTTCAACCGCGGCCAGGGCGTGCGCAATCAATTTGGTTATCAGCAGTGATCCTGCAGGAGGTGCTCTATGACATACGATTTTGACGAGCTGATCGACAGACGGGGGACGAACGCCCTCAACACCGACGGCTTTCGCGGCTACATCTTCCACGCAGGTCCCGAGAAGGTCTTCTCCTACCGGGATGAGGAGTTTGTGCGCATGTGGGTGGCGGACATGGAATTTGCCACCCCGCCCGAGATCTGCCAGGCGATCAAGGAGCGCGTGGACCGGCGGATCTTCGGCTATACCATGATGTACGACAGCGGCTATTACCGGACCTTCTCGCGCTGGTGCGGCGAGCGCTACGGCTGGAGCTTTCCGGAGGAGGAGCTGTGCTACTCCCCCGGCATCATCCCGGCGCTCTATCAGCTCGTGGAGGACCTGGTGGCAAAGGACGAAAAGGTCCTGACCATGACGCCCGCCTACGGCTATTTCCTGCATGCCTGCGAGTATAACGGCGTGGAGCTGGTGGAAAATAAACTGCGCCGCGACGGTGCCTTCTTCAGCATCGACTTTGCGGATCTGGAGGAGAAGGCCGCCGATCCCAAGGTCAAGCTCCTGCTGCTCTGCAACCCCCACAATCCCTCCGGACGGGTCTGGACTGAGGAGGAGCTGCGGCAGATCGGCGCGATCGCACAGCGGCACGATCTCTGGCTGGTCTCGGATGAGATTCACTGCGACCTGCTGCGCCGGGGCGTGCGGCACAGCCCCATGGGCAAGGTCCTGCCCGACTACCGCAAGCTCATCACCTGCATGTCCGCCAGCAAGACCTTCAACATGGCGGGGCTCATGTTCTCCGACATCATCATCCGCGACGCCCGGGAGCGTGAGCTCTTCCGCAGCCGGGACAAGATCGCCGGCATGCTCAACCCCCTGTCCATCGCAGCGCACAAGGCCGCCTATGAAAAGTGCGCCGACTGGCTGGAGCAGCTGCGCGCCTACCTGGACGAAAACTTCCGCTTTGTCGACGACTTTCTCAAGCGGGAGCTGCCGGAGGCCGAGTTCAGCATCCCGCAGGCCACCTACCTCGCCTGGGTCAACATGGCCCCCTGCCTGCCCGGCGTGGAGGACCTGCCCTCCTTCTTTGCAAACGAGGCGGGCGTGCTGCTCGAGGGCGGCGACAGCCTCTTCGTCGGGAACGCCGAGGGCTGGGTCCGCCTGAACCTGGCCATGCCCCGCTCCATCCTCGAGACGGGCCTCCGGCGCATGGCCGACGCAATCTGGAAGGCCCGGGAAAAATGGTAAACACTGAAAGGAAGAGAAAGAGATGAAAGAGCTTTTGATGTTTCACCGGGACGACTGCGGCTACTGTGACAAGGCGCGGCGGGCTCTGGCAGAGCTGAGGGAGGAAGACGCCGTCTACCGCGATTTTCCGATCACCATGATCGAGGAGACGCAGCAGCCGGAGCTGGCGGACCGCTATGACTATTACGCGGTCCCGAGCTTCTTCGCGGACGGGGAAAAGGTCTTTGAAGCGCGCATCGGCATGAGCTACGAGGACATCAAGGCCGCCGTCAAGGCCGCTCTGGACGCGGCGCTCGCCTGAATACAGCCGCAGGGGCAGAATGGAGCCGTACATGGATCAGACGTCTTTTTTCACCACATCGGAAGAGGAGGCCTACGCGCTTTTGGAGCCGCAGCTGCGCTCCGTGCTGGAGGCCAACTGGGCAGACCCGGCGCTGCTGCGCCTCGACCGGCGCAAGAGCTACTGCTCCATCCTCTGCGGCAGCTCCGTGATTGCGCGGCTGAGCGCGGGCGCCGCGCCCGTCCTGTCCGTCCTCAAGGGGAAGACGCCCATCGAGGGGGCCGCCCCGGACGGCAATTTCTACAAGCTGACGCTGTCCGACCTCGCCGAGGCCGCATGCTACGCGCCGCAGCTGCAGGAGGCCCTGCAGGGCGTTCTTGACCGCATCCCCACGGACTTCTCCTGCTGCAGCCGTTACCGGGAGTGCAGCGACCGACGCGCCTGCCTCAACCCCGACCGGGACATGGCGCTTCGCTGCGCCTACCGCAAGGCCCTGCGCGACGGCAGGGTGTTCTTTGGAGAAAACCGCAACGTTGAAAACATACTGAAATGAGGAGGTCTCCTATGTTCACACTCGGATTTATCGGAACCGGCAGCATGGGCGGCGCACTGGCGCGCGCCGCCGCGAAGACGGGAGAGCACGCGCTCCTGCTGGCAAACCGCCACCCGGAAAAGGCCAGGGCGCTGGCCGGGGAGATCGGCGGGGAGGTCGCGGACAATGCGGCCGTCTGGAACAAGGCCGACTACATCTTCCTCGGCGTCAAGCCGAAGCTGGTCCCGGCCGTCCTGGCGGAGGCCCTGCCCCTGCTGTCCCGGCGCGCCGCGCCGCCCGTGCTGGTCAGCATGGCCGCCGACGTTCCGCTGGAGAAGCTCAGCAGGATGACGCAGGGACTCTGCCCCATCATCCGCATCCTCCCCAACATTCCGGTCTCCGTGGGCGCCGGCGTGGTCTTCTACACCGGCAGCGCGGATCTGACACAGGAGCAGCTCGCCGCATTTTTGGATATCCTGCGCTGCTCCGGTGAGCTCGTGCCCATGGAGGAGGATCTCTTCGACGCGGGTTCCGCCGTGGCGGGCTGCGGCGGCGCCTTCGTCTCCCTGTTTCTTGAGGGTCTTGCCGACGGGGGCCTCGCCTGCGGCCTTCCGCGCAGACAGGCCTATGTGCTGGCCGAGCAGATGGCTCTCGGCGCCGCCAAATGGCTGCTGGAAAACGACAAGCTCCCCACGGAGCTCAAGGACGCAACCTGCTCGCCCGGCGGCACCACCATCCGCGGCGTGCGCGCCCTGGAGCAGGGCGGCGTGCGCAGCGCCGCCATGGAGGCCGTGATCGCCGCCTACGGCGGACTGGATTGAAATTTCCCCCGGGAGCAGAAAAAATCCGCACACGAAAACGTGTGCGGATTTTTTCTCGTTTTGGGATCAGAGCGCGTTGGTCTTGCTGACCAGCGCGGAGAGGTCCACATACTCCTCGGGAGCGTCGCTGATGCTCTCGTCGGTTTCCTCCTCGAAGTCGCGGTACACGGACAGGCCGGAACCGGCGGGGATGAGCTTGCCGATGATGACGTTCTCCTTCAGGCCGACCAGACGGTCCACCTTGCCCTTGATGGCGGCGTCGGTGAGCACCTTTGTGGTCTCCTGGAAGGAGGCGGCGGACATCCAGCTGTCTGTTGCCAGGGACGCCTTCGTGATGCCCATGAGAAGCTGCGTGTAGGTGGCGGGGCTCAGCCCCTCCTCGCCCGCGGCAATGCGCTCCTCGATCTTCCGGTTGGCGTCCTTGACCTGGGAGATGTCCACGGTCGCGCCGGTGAGCAGATCGGTGCTGCCCGGCTCCTCGATGCGCACCTTGCGCATCATCTGGCGGACGATGACCTCGATGTGCTTGTCGTTGATGTCGACGCCCTGCTGGCGGTAAACCTTCTGGACCTCGCTGGTGATATAGCTGCGAACGCCCTGACGTCCGAACTCGTCGTCGTTGATGCCGCGGATGCGCAGCACGTCGTGCGGGTTGAGCGCGCCGGAGGTCAGCTCCTGGCCGCGGTCCACATGGTCGCCGTTGTGCACCAGGATGCCCGCCGAGTGGGGCACGGTGTAGACGTTGGTGCTGCCCTCGGCCTCGTTGGTGACGGTGATGTCGTACATGGCGCCGCGCTTGGCGTCCTCGATGCTGATCGTACCGGAATTCTCGGCGAGGACCGCCATCTTCTTGGGCTTGCGGGCCTCGAACAGCTCCTCGACACGGGGCAGACCCTGGGTGATGTCGTCGCCCGCGACGCCGCCGGTGTGGAAGGTGCGCATCGTCAGCTGGGTGCCGGGCTCGCCGATGGACTGCGCGGCGATGACGCCCACGGCCTCGCCCGCGTTGACGGGCCTGCCGATGGCGAGGTTGATGCCGTAGCACTTCGCGCAGACGCCGGTGTGCGCCTCGCAGGTCAGCACGCTGCGGATATAGGCCTTGTGGATGCCCCGGCTCTCCAGGATCGCCGCATCCTCGGGCATGAGCATATGGTCGGTGCCGAAGAGGAGCTCGCCCGTGGCCGGATCGGTGATGGGCGCGGCCGGGAAGCGGCCGTGGATGGCGGTACCGAAGTTCTCGACCAGCTGGCCTCTGTCGTACACGGCGGCGGCCCAGACGCCCTCCTTCGTGCCGCAGTCGGCCTCACGGATGATGACGTCCTGGCAGACGTCGACCATGCGGCGGGTCAGGTAGCCGGAGTCCGCGGTACGCAGCGCGGTATCGGCCATGCCCTTCCGGGCGCCCCTGGTGGAGATGAAGTACTCCAGGACGGAGAGGCCCTCGCGGAAGTTGGACTTGATGGGGATCTCGATGGTCTTGCCGGCGGTATTCGCCATCAGGCCGCGCATACCGGCCAGCTGACGGATCTGGTTCATGGAGCCGCGGGCGCCGGA
>Ga0079305_1003630_pt1 | contig 10107 bp, 8 predicted proteins | sample LMS_cellobiose_e_FD_79183 | JGI IMG/M metagenome (GOLD analysis project Ga0079305, IMG submission 79183) | Rumen-fistulated moose microbial communities from Alaska, USA - LMS_cellobiose_enrichment | ecosystem: Host-associated > Mammals > Digestive system > Stomach > Rumen fluid ...
CAGGCCTTCATGTGGCCGCCGCTCGTGCGCCTGATGGCCTATCTGTTCGAGGGCGACGAATACATACGCATCTCCGTCAGGACCTCGTGGGGCGCCTCCTGCGGCACCATACTGCTGTATCTGGTCTCGCCGCTGATAATCTCGCTGCTCGGCTGGAGGTACGTCTTTGCGGCGTCCGGCGTCTCCGGGCTGCTGATGAGCCTCTTCTGGGCGCTGACGTGCTGCCGCATCGATCCCGCACGGGAGGCGAAGCGCTCCGGCACGGACAAGGCCTCTCCGGCTCAAAAGCCCAGGCTGGAGCGTCCCTTCATCGTCACGCTGCTGCTCCTGGTCCTTGCCATCATCTTCCAGGGCGTGCTGCGCGACGGTGTCGCCACCTGGATGCCCTCGCTGATCTCCGAGACCTACGATCTCAGCAGCCAGATCTCCATCCTGACCGGCGTGATGCTGCCGATATTCACCTTCATCTGCGTCAATCTCACCTCGCTGATGAACCGCAAGCTGATAAAGAGCCCCGTCGCCATGAGCTGCGCGCTCTTCGGCACAAGCGCCGCCGCAGCCGTCGTCCTCAACCTGTTCAACGGCTCGAGCCCCGCGGTCTCGGTGCTCTCCACCTCGCTGCTCAACGGCTGCGCGCACGGCGTCAACCTGATGCTCCTCGTGATGATCCCGCCCGTCTTCAAAAAGCGCGGCAACGTCTCGCTTGTGTCCGGCATCCTCAACGCCTGCGCATATATCGGCGCCTCCATCTCCACCTACGGCATCGCGTACATCTCCGAGAATTACAGCTGGGGCGTCACCCTGCTCATCTGGCTGGCGCTCGCCGCCGGAGGAGCGCTGCTCTGCCTCGTCTGCATCAGGCCGTGGGCAAAATATTCCAAAAAGCTTCTTGAGGAATGACCTCCCCGAACACACAAAAGCCCGACGGCACTCGCATGCCGCCGGGCTCTTTCTTTTTTGTCACATCAGCTCTTCCACGAGCCGCTCGTAGGAGGTCTCCACCTTTATGCCGTCGTCGGTGAGGATATAGAAGCGGTCGGCGTTCCTGACGGTGGTCAGCCGGTGGGCGATGACAAAGGTGGTGCGCCCGTGCGCCAGCTTCTCCAGCGATTCCTGCACCACCCGCTCCGTCTCGTTGTCCAGCGCGGAGGTGGCCTCGTCGAAGATGAGTATCGGCGGATTTTTCAGGAACACCCTCGCGATGGAGAGCCGCTGCTTCTGTCCGCCCGAGAGCTTGACGCCCCGCTGCCCGATATCCGTGTCGTATCCCTCCGGCAGCTCGCTGATGAAATCGTGAGCGCCCGCCCATCTCGCCGCCGCGACGATCTCCTCGTCGGTCGCGTCCGGACGGCCGTAGCGGATGTTCTCCATCACGCTGCCGCTGAACAGATAGACGTCCTGCTGGACGATGCCGATGCTGTCGCGCAGGCTCTTGAGCGTGACCTCCCGGATATCCCGGCCGTCGACGGTGATGCTGCCGCCTGTCACGTCATAGAAGCGCGGGATGAGGCTGCACAGCGTCGATTTGCCCACGCCAGACGAGCCGACGAAGGCGACGTATTCGCCCTGCGCCACCTCAAAGCTGATGTGCTTCAGCACGTCCTCGTTGCTGCCGTAGTGGAAGGAGACGTCATGGAAGGCGATATCCCCGCGCACGTTCTGCAGCGGCGTCGCCCCGGGGAGGTCGGCCACGTCCGGCGCCACCGCGAGCACCTCCAGGAAGCGCTCGTAGCCCGTCGCGCCGTTCTGGAACTGCTCGGTGAAGTTGATGAGCTTGCGCACCGGCTCGGTGAAGTTGTTGACGTAGAGCAGGAAGGTGATCAGGTCGGTCACCTCGATGGCGCCGACGGTGATGAACACCGCGCCCGCCACGATGACCGCGATGTTGATGAAGGTGGTGAACGCGCCGAGCCCCGCATGATAGACGCCCATCACCTTGTAGCTCATCCGCTTGCTGTCCACAAAGCGCTGGTTGCCGTGGCGGAACTTGTCCAGCTCTATATCCTCGTTGGCAAAGGATTTGACCACCCTGATGCCGGAGAGGTTGTCCTCGATCTGCGCGTTTATCTCCGCGATGCGCTCGCGGTTGCGCTTGAAGGCGCGCTTCATTTTTATGTTGTAATAGCAGGCGAAGACCACCATGAACGGGATGATGCCGACCGCCACCAGCGCCAGCTTCCAGTTGACGACGGCGAGTATCACCGTGGAGCCGATCAGCTTGATGATTGATATCACCAGATCCTCCGGCCCGTGATGGAACAGCTCGCTGATCTCGAACAGGTCGTTGGTGACGCGGGACATGAGCTGTCCCACCTTCTGGTTGTCGAAAAAGCTGAAGGACAGCTTCTGATAGTGCACGAATATCTCGTTGCGCATGTCGTATTCCATCCGCGCGCCCATGATGTGCCCGTAATAGGCGATGAAAAAGTTGCAGTAGAGCTCCAGCAGGATCATGCCCACCATCACTCCGGCGAGGATCAGTATTATCCTCAGCGCCTCGTCGGTGCCGCGGCGTATCACGTCGTTGGTTATATACCTTATTATAAGCGGTATCACCAGCGATATCGCCGCGCCGAGGCACGCGAAGAACATATCCGAGAAGAACAGCCCGAGATACGGCCTGTAATAGCCCAAAAAGCGCTTCCACTTGCCCTTTTTGGCGGGTACCGTCTGCGTTTTTTCCAATCCGCTCACCCTTTTCGGTCTCATTTTGTCTCTGCGGCGTTGTCCTGCTGCCACACCACCAGCAGCCTGCCGCTCCTGACGCTTATCAGCGCCTCGCGCCCCGTGAATTCGTTGCTCACGCCGAGCGGCACTGACGCCGTCAGCACCGCATCCTCAAGCTCGTATTTGAGCCCCTTTATCGTGACGCCCTCCGCGTCGCCGCCCTGACAGAACACCGATATCATGCCGCTGCGCCCGCCGCCGAAGGCGATCGACGAGTCCTTTATCACCGTCGAGACCGACTTCCCTCCGACGAGGTACCCCCGCCCGCCGTTTTCGGCGATGAAGGCGAGCGTCTGCAGGTTCGCCACGGTGTGATCCAGCCTGCCGCCGAGCCCCGCGTATATCCTGAAGCTGCGAAAGCCCCTCTCAAAGCCCTCCCGGACGGCCAGCATCGTGTCGGTGTCGTCCTTTTCCGGGCGGTGGTATATCACATTCCCGCTTTCCGGAGTGTATCCGAGCGAATCGAAGTCCCCGACGATCAGATCGGGCTCCATCCCCGCCTCTTCGAGATATCTTATCCCCGCGTCCGCCGCGATCAGCAGCTCGCCCGGCCGCCGCTCGATCACGGCGCCCTCCAGCTCTCCCGCGCAGACTATGACGCAGCTTTTTTCTTCCAGCAGCATATCCTCACCTTACCCGAAGAGATACCGGCGCTGCTCTTCGTCCAGCTCGTCGATGCCGGCGCCCAGCGCCGCCAGCTTTATCATCGCGACGCTGTTGTCGATCTCCGGCGGGATGTCGTAGAGCTTCGGCTCCAGCCTGCCCCTGTTCTCCGCGATATACCGGCAGGTCATCGCCTGTATCGCGAAGCTCATGTCCATGATGTCCGCCGGGTGGCCGTTGCCGGCCGTGATGTTGACCAGCCTGCCCTCCGAGAGCAGGTTGAGCGTACGCCCGTCCCTGAGATGATAGCCCTCGATGAACGGACGGCGCGTCTCCACATAATCGGAGAGCTCCGCCAGATCGTTCTTATCTATCTCGACGTCGAAGTGCCCAGCGTTCGCGAGCACCGCGTTGTTCTTCATCCTCTCGAAGTGGCGCCCGGTGATCACCCGCTTGCAGCCGGTCGCCGTGATGAAGATATCTCCCAGCGGCGCCGCGTCGTCCATCCTCATCGCGGAATAGCCGTCCATGCAGGCCTCCAGCGCCTTGAAGGGGTCGATCTCGGTGACGATCACCTTCGCGCCCATCCCCTTCGCCCTCATCGCGATGCCTCTGCCGCACCAGCCGTATCCGGCGACGACGACGGTCTTGCCCGCGACAAGCAGGTTGGTGGAGTTCATTATTCCGTCCCAGACCGACTGTCCGGTGCCGTAGCGGTTGTCGAAAAGGTGCTTGCTGTTCGCGTCGTTGACCGCCATCATCGGGAAGCGCAGGCTGCCGTCGCGCACGCGCTGCTTCAGCCGGAGGATGCCGGTGGTCGTCTCCTCGCAGCCGCCGAACAGCTCCCCGGCGAGCTCCGGGCACTTTCCGTGCAGCAGGCTGACGAAATCCCCGCCGTCGTCAACGATGATGTGCGGCCTGCAGCTCAGCGCCGCGATCAGATGCTTCTCATAAGTCCCGGCGTCGCAGCCGTGCTCCGCGAACACGTTCACTCCGAGTGAATCCAGCGCCGCGGCGATATCGTCGCGCGTGGAGAGCGGATTGCAGCCGGTCGCGTATACCTCCGCGCCGCCCGCCTTGAGCACCAGCGCCAGGTACGCCGTCTTCGCCTCCAGATGTATGGATATCGCTATCCGCAGCCCTTCGAAGGGGCGCTCCTTCGCAAAGCGCGCCTCTATGTCGGAGAGCACCGGCATGAATTCGCGCTGCCTCACCCAGTCTATCTTTATCAGTCCGTCCTTCGCGAGCGAAGGATCCTTTATTATGCTCATTCCCATCCTCCTCAGAACTCTATCTCCATGCCGTCGTAGGAGGTTATGAAGCCCTCCCCGCCGGCTATCTTCACAAAGTCGTCATAGAGCGCGCTCAGCCCGTTGTGCGAGAAGTGGTTGAGCACAAAGCGCGTCTCATCGGTGCACAGCCCCAGCTCCCGCAGCCTTGCGCGGCATTCGATGTTATTGCCGATGCACATGTGCGCGTCGTAGCCGAGCCTGTCGTATGCGCCGCCGGTGCAGTCCATCGAGACGAGCCCGAGCTTTACGCCGCATCCCGCGAGATAATCCCACGTCTCCTCCGGGAACAGCCCGGTATCGTTGGCGTAGAGCAGCGCGGTCCGCCCGTCGCTTATAATATATATGTAAGGGTTGGGGGTGCCGTGCCTTGCCCTGAGCGGAGTCACCGTCAGCCCGGCCGCCTCGAACGGCTCGAACGGCCTGACAAAGCGGTATTCCACCCTTCCCCCGCTCACCTCTCCGGCCCTTTCGATCTCCTCACGGATATCCTCGCTGCCGCAGACGGTGAAGACGCCCCATCCCTCCGGAACCACGGCGAAGCCCTCGCGCAGATAGTGCATATCATCAGGATAAAAATGGTCTTCGTGCTCATGCGTTATGATGCAGTGGTGTATATCCAGCAGGTCTATATCGTACTGCGTGATATGCCAGTAGGTGTCGCAGGGGAAATCTATCATCAGGCTGCCGTTGACCAGCGCCTGCGAGCGCGTGCGGATGTTCCTGCCGCCCAGCCTTCTCGCCCTTTTGCAGACCTCACAGCTGCAGAACAGCGCCGGAGTCCCCTCCGCGGCTGCCGTTCCGAGATATTTGAGCTTCATCTTTCTTCCTCCCGATGGTCATTCTCCGGCGCGTCTCGCCTTTGCCAGCTCGCGCGCCTCCTTGCCGGTGACGTGCTCTATATCGACGCGCACCATATGCATCGCGTTCCATTCGCTCTCGATCGCCTTCGCGATGCCCTCGCGGCAGTCCGGCGAATATTTTTCCGCAAGCGCCTGTATCGCCCGGCGCTTTTCGCCGTCGTCCTCCACCACATGCGCCCGTCCGAACGCGATCACGCTGCTGAAATAGGTCGTATATTCCTCCTGCACCACGTCGTCCTTTTCCACGACGCAGAACGAGACCTTCTCCTCCCGCAGTATGGCGTCCAGCTTGTGCCCCTGCTTTGCGCAGTGGAAATATATCCGCGAATCGAGATATACGAAGCTCAGCGGCACCGCGTAGGGATATCCTCCGTCGCCGCTCACGGCGAGCACGCCGTGGCTGCCCTCTCTCAGTATCCGCTCGATCTCCTCCGACGGCAAAAGCTGGTTTTTGCGTCTCATCTCTCTGAACACACGCGTCACTCCCGTTTTTTTCTCCGATATTTTTTATTATACAACATCCGCAGCCGTTTTTCACCTGTATTTTTCACTTTTGCCGATAATTCTTTTGCCGCGCCCGTCTCTCCCGCCGCTCCGGCCGTGAGAGCGCGCGGAGATTGACAAACCCATGCCTTGTGTGGTAATATTTACCTGTATATACGGCGTCCCGGACGCCTCAAAAATTCGAAAAATCAGGAGGCTCAGCAAAATGAGAGTAGTCGTGATCGGAGGAACGGGAAACATCAGCACCAGCATCGTGCGCGTGCTGCTGGAGAGAGGCCACGAGGTGACCTGCTTCAACAGAGGCAGAAGCGGAGCGCTCCCGGCGGGCGTGCGCCAGCTCATCGGCGACAGATACGACCGCGAGAGCTTTGAGCAGACGATGCAGCGCGAGCGCTTCGACGGCGCCATCGACATGCTCTGCTACACCGCCGAGGACGCGGAGAGCGACGTGCGGGCGTTCCGCGGGATCGGCCACTTCGTCTTCTGCTCCACCACCTGCACCTACGGCGTCGACTATGACTGGATGCCGCTGACCGAGAACCACCCGCAGCGCGCCTTCACCGACTACGGAAAGAACAAGACCGCCGCGGAGCGCGTCTTCCTGCGCGAATACTATCAGAACGGCTTCCCGGCCGTGATCATCCGCCCCTCCACCACATACGGCGACAAGCTCGGCCTGCTGCGTCAGATCGCCTGGGACTATTCCTGGCTCGACCGCATCAGAAAGGGCAAGCCGATACTCGTCAGCGGCGACGGCAAGGCCATCCACCAGTTCCTGCACGTCGACGATGCGGCATACGGCTTCGTCGGCGCTCTGGAGCGCGACAACTGCATCGGCCAGGCCTATAACCTCGTGCGCGACGACTACGTCCAGTTCGATCAGTACCACCGCACCGCGATGGAGATCATCGGACGCGAGGTGCCGATGGTGGGCATACCGCTCGATACCCTCGCCGCCATCGACCTCCCCCGCTTCCAGATCTGCTTCGACGAGTTCGCCTTCAATGACTACTACTCCTGCGAGAAGATATACCGCGACATCCCCGAGTTCCGTCCGAAGATCGGCCTGAAGGAGGGCATGACCCGCGTGCTCGAGGCGCTGGACAGAGAGGGACGCATCCCCGATTCCGACGGCATAAAGTGGGAGGACGACCTCATCGGCCTCGCCCTCTCGATAAAAAATTACCGCATCACGGAGTGATTTTTCCAAAAAGCTGTTGACACTGACGTTGGGTAAGATGTTACGCTTCATATGACAGGAGACTGCCGCACAATCGAAAGGAGCGTCAACATGAAAATAAAAGAGGTCTGCGCACTCACCGGGCTCACAGAGCGCACGGTGCGCTATTACGAACAGGAAAAGCTGATCTCCCCGAAGACCACCGAGAGCAACGGCCGGATATACCGTGACTATTCCGCCGGGGACGCCTCCGGGCTGAAGACCGTCGCCGGGCTGCGCCGCGCCGGGCTCTCCATCGAGGAGATACGCACTATGAAACGGGACCCGAAAAAGATCGCTCCGGTCATGAGCGGATATACCACCCGGCTCTCCTCCGAGACAGAGAGCCGTTCTGCACTGCTGAAGGCCCTCTCCGGCGTCGATTTTTCCCGCGTGCGCTCCGTCGACGCGCTTGCCGCGCTGCTCTCGGAAAGCACTGCCGGGCTCAGCCTGCCCAAAAGCGACGCCGAGCCGGACTTCTCCCGCTTCGAGCCCGATCCTCCGGAGAACAAGGAGCAGGCCTTTGAGCTTTACCGCCGGCGTCAGGAGCGGCGTTACCGGACCGGGCGCTTCATCGTGCTCGCAATCGCGCTGCTCAATGTGCTCCTCGTCGTCATCTCCCAATTCATCGCCGGCTTCAACATTTTCACCCTCGTCGTCCAGCTCATCCTCTCCGTCTGCCTGATAATGGGTGTGACATGGGTGCGGTGGCTGTTTGCGGTGGGCTCTGCGCTCAGCGTCGTCCGATTACTCGTGATCATCCTCTCGGCGCCCGCCGGAGAGCTGAACGCCGCTGTTCTCGCCGTCGGCGGCGCGATGCTCCTCTTCAATGCCGCAAGCGCCGTACTGCTCTTCGCACACAAGGGCGTCTCCGAGTTCCTCTATTCCCAGAAAAACGGATGATGTCCGACGAGCGCTCAATATGCAAAAACGCCCGCAGGAAACGTCCTGCGGGCGCATATTTTTTTTACTTAAAGTAATTTATTTGACAAAATCTACGCGTCGTACTTTACACTTCACCCGTTTGAGGCGCCGCCTTGGGTCTCATCCAGCGCTTCCCGATCAGCCTGATCAAAAACAGCACGCCGCGGATGCACAGCTCCGCGCACATCGCGATCCACACGCCGCGCAGCCCGATCCTCGGGGCCAGCAGCGCCGCCGCCGGCAGCCTTATCAGCCACATGGTGCAAAAGCTCATCACGCTCGGGACAAGGGTGTCCCCGTTGCCGCGGAACACGCCCGAAGCCACTATCGATGCGGCGAAAAGCGGCTCCGCAAAGGCCTCTATCCTCAGCACCTCCACGCCCAGCGCCACCACGGCCGGATCCTTGCTCAGCAGCCCCATCATCAGCGGCGCGGCAAGATAGAGCATTGCCCCCGTCAGCGTCATCACCGCCATGCCGAGACCTGTCGTCAGCCAGCCGAAGCGGTTTATCATGTCCGCGCGCTTCGCGCCGACGCTCTGCCCGATCAGCGTGGCTGCCGCCGTGCTGATGCCGTAGCCCGGCATATAGCAGAGGCTCTCCGCCGTGACCGCGAAGGAATTCGCCGCGATCGCCACCGTGCCGAGCGGCGCGACGATGCGCGTCGCCAGTATCTGCGCGCCGCACATCACCGTATATTCGGCCGCCACCGGCAGCGATATCCTTATCCCCATCCTTATCTGCCCGCGGTCGAAGCGCAGCGGCTCTCCGCGGCGGAGCTTCAGCATCTTCGAGCGGAACAGCAAAAACCAGAGCAGCGTCAGCGCCGTGACGACGTGCGCCAGCGCCGTGCCGAGCGCCGCGCCCAGCACTCCGAGCCCCGCGCCCGGCAGCGTGAAGCCCATCACGCTGCGCGTCGGGAAGATGAGCAGCAGGTTGAACACCACGTCGAGGAAGCACATCACCACATGCAGTATGCTCGGCACCTTCATATTTCCGCTGGCCTGCAGCATCCCGCTCGCGACGGTGTTGAGCTGGATGAACGGCAGCGACGCCGAATAGATCAGCAGATAGAGCGTGGCGTTGCGGCGGATCGCCTCCTCCGCGCCGAGCCACACCGGCAGCCCGCCGCTGATCGCCGCCGCGATGCACGCCAACAGCAGGCTGAAGCCCGCCGTCAGCACCAGCGCCTGCTTCATTATACTGCGCGCCGTCCGCTGCTCTCCAGCGCCGATGCGCTGCGAGACCTGCACCGTGAAGCCCACCGCCGCTGCGATGCACAGATCGCCGAACAGCCATGTGCTGGACATCACCAGCCCTATCGACGCCGATTCGCCGGAGCCGAGCCGCCCCACCATCGAGGCGTCGATATACTGCATCACGATGGAGGATATCTGCGCCATTATCGCCGGCAGGCTGAGCTGGGCCACCAGCCTGAGCTGCTGCCCGGACGAGAGCGGCGAGCCGTCGCGAAGCCTTACAAGAAGATCCTCTTTCATAAAAACCCCGTAAAGTTTGATCTCGATCTATAATATATTATCAGAAAGCGCCGGTTTTCGCAACCCCGGCGCAGCAAAATCCGCCCGTCGCCGCACCTTTACAGTGAAACGCGTTGAAAAAACACGGAAAGGACGCGGAAATACATGAAAAAATATCTTTTGGGGCTCACCGCCCTCGCGCTTGCCGCGCTGATGCTCCTGGCTCCCGGCTGCTCCGCGCAGAACGCGCCCGGCTCATCATCTCCGGAGCCCTCCTCCGGCGCGGTTCTCTCCGCCGAGATCGTCGGCTCCTTCGGCGAGACGCTGCTGCTCTGCGCGCCCGACGGAGACTATGAAGGGCTCTATACCGTCAACCCCTCAAAACTCGCCGTGCTCGGCGAGGACGGAAAGGAGCTCTCTCCGGAAGAGCTCGCGCCCGGCATGACGGTCGACGTCGCCTTTGACGGCGAAGTGCTGGCGATCTGGCCCGCCCTGCTGTCA
>Ga0079305_1003631_pt1 | contig 10103 bp, 11 predicted proteins | sample LMS_cellobiose_e_FD_79183 | JGI IMG/M metagenome (GOLD analysis project Ga0079305, IMG submission 79183) | Rumen-fistulated moose microbial communities from Alaska, USA - LMS_cellobiose_enrichment | ecosystem: Host-associated > Mammals > Digestive system > Stomach > Rumen fluid ...
GAAGCGGCCGCGATTTCAACTTCTTTCACTTCATGCTTGATCTTGACCAAGGCCCCTGCGCGATCAAGCGGCTGCGCGGCTGCGGCTGCGGCAATGAATACGTTGCGGTTACGCCGGATGGAGATGTCTATCCCTGCCACCAGTTCGTCGGCCACGACGAGTGGAAGATGGGCAACGTCTTTGATCAGTCGCTTGATTTCGACCGCAAATGCCAGTTCGCGGCCGCCACCGTCTATGGCAAGGAAGACTGCAAAAACTGCTGGGCGAAGTTTTATTGCTCCGGCGGCTGCAACGCGAATAGCATGGTCTATTGCGGCGATATCTTAAAGCCGTTCAAGCTCTCCTGCGAACTTGAGAAAAAACGTCTGGAATGTGCCATCATGATCAAAGCGGCGACGCTTTGACTCTTCTGGAAGGGGGAATTTTCCATGCAGTGTAAAATCGGATTTATCGGCGCTGGCAATATGGCCGGCGCAATCATCAACGGGATCGTTTCTTCCGGGTTGCTCAAGCCGGAGGAAATCGCGGTCAACGATGTCCGTGCGGCACAGGTGGAAAGTTATACGTCGCGTGGATTCGCCGGCTGCGATACCATTGCGCAGCTTGTGGAAAGCTGCGCGTACGTTGTTCTATCTGTAAAGCCGCAAAACTTTCCAGATGTGTTGGCCCAGATCAAACCAGCTGCAAAGCCGGATACGGTCTTTATTTCAATTGCTGCGGGTATGAGCGCTGAATATATCAAAAAGGCGCTTGGCTTTGACGCAAAGGTTGTACGGGTAATGCCGAATACGCCGCTTTTGATCGGTTGCGGCGCGGTCGCAATCAGTCGGGTGGATCCGACCTCCCCCGAAGAATTTGCCTTTGCCAAGAGTATCTTTGCCGCAGCGGGCCAGGTTGAAGAGGTTGACGCCGACAAGATGAACGAGGTCATCCCGCTGAACAGCAGCAGTCCGGCATATATCTACCTTTTTGCAAAGGTATTTGTCGACCGCGCGGCGGAGCTTGGCTTTGATCCGGACGTGGCGAACAGACTTTTTTGCAATACACTGATCGGATCGGCAAAAATGATGATGGAGACAGGGAAGACCCATCAGGAACTCATCGATATGGTGACTTCCCCTGCGGGTACCACCTTTGAAGGGCTTGCTGCGCTCGGACGCAACAATTTTGAAAAGGCCCTGACCGAATGCTTCGATGATACGATCCGTCGGGCTTATGAGCTTGGGAAGTAATATTTTCTGAACCTGCGGCATATCTTTTCGTATGGAAGACTGTGAAAAACGAAAGGATGGCTGCAAAATGAACCTTAACGCGACCGACTTGGACAAGATGATGCGTTACCAAAATAAAAGAACCGCAGGAAGATTTACGCCTGTTCGCAATGGGCGCAGATTCCTGCGGTCTTTTTGCACTTATTCAAAAGCACATCTGATGACCTATCTTTTTGCTGCGGTTTTTCTGACAGGCCTTCTGATCGGTACGCTTCTCGTCAACCGGAGCAGCCCCGAGACCCTGGAGGTGCTCAAAGCAATCCTGGGCGGTTATGTGGAAGAACGCGCGCATCAGAGCTTTGCCGGGATCGTTGTCTCGACCTTCAGCTCGATCTTCGTTTCCTTGCTGCTGCTGTTTTTCTGCGGATTCTGTTCAATTTCGCTGCCAATCATCTTTGCCGTACCGCTTTTCAAAGGTTTGGGATATGGCTTTTCGATTGGCACACTTTATGCTCAATACGGTACACAGGCGCTTTTATATGTCAGTGTGCTGTTGTTTCCAGCGATGTTTCTTGGCACACTGCTGCTGATCACCGCCTGCCGGACTTCAACCGCGCTGTCAGTAACTCTATTCCGGTCGACATTGATCAATTCGGAACTGGCAGACGGCGTTCGGATCAAACGATACTGTGTAAAGTTTTCTGCTTTTACAGTGATTTGCTTGTTGATCGCCCTGTTTGATGCGCTGCTGTATTATAAATTCGGCGCTTCAATCGTTCTTTGATGGATCGGGAACCCGTTTTTTCTTCGCTGGCGACACGTTCGACAGCGGAGATTTTTTTGCGGCATTTTCCATCTGCCGGTCGGAGACATGCGTGTAAATTTCGGTTGTGGAAAGACTCACGTGACCCAGAATTTCTTTCAATACCCGGATATCCACATCGCCATGCTGATACATCAACGTTGCAGCGGTATGCCGGAGCTTATGCGGTGAATAACCCTGGCCAGCCAGCCCAGCCTGCCGCAGGCAGTCCTCAATGATCTGTTCTACACGGCGCGGCGTGATCCGTGTCCCACGCGCGGAAAGAAAAAGCGCATCCTTTGCGTCTTGCTTCTGCGGCGGTTTGCGGACGGCTAGATAGGCTTCCAACGCCTTTTTGCAGGCGTCATTCAAATAGATGACACGTTCTTTGTTGCCTTTTCCGAGCAGTTTGATCGTATCGTCACGGATGTCGTATAAGTTGATTCCAACGAGCTCGGAGAGCCGCATTCCGCAGTTTAAAAACAAGGTGACGATACAGAAGTCCCGTTCATAATTGGAGGACTCGATATGTGTGAGCAGTTCTAAGCTTTCCTCCAGTGTCAAATAGCGTGGAACGGATTTTTTTACCGACGGAACCTCCAGATTCTCAACCGGATTTGTCTTTAATAGATTTGATTTTACGGTAAGGTAATGAAAAAATGAACGGATCGAAGAAACCTTGCGGGAGCGGGTCTTGGCATTATTTGCGCGGTCGCTGGCAGCATAGTTGAGGAATCCATAGACATCCGAGAGGGAAATGGCAGAGATGGTTTCCAAGGGAATGTCCTGAATGGACATCTGCTCGAAAAAGTCAAGATCATCCGGATTGTGTGAAAGTATTTTTACGCATTTGATATATCGCAGAAAGGTGCGCAGGTCGATATGGTATGCGTCAACCGTGCGCTTGGAACGGCCACGTATGGTCAGCATATAGAATAAAAAATCTTTTAAATAAGCGGGACAATCCTGATAATCAGCCATAGTCCAATCTCCTTTTATCTTCCCTTAATTTCTCTAAATTTTTATTTAGCGAAATAATATATTTTTATATTACTACAGATTCTTTGGCCTGTCAAGTAATGATTTCACATTCCTCTTTCTTAAGAATCGCACCAATCACATTCACAAAGGTTTGTCATGCGGCAGTTCTGTGTAGCCGACGGTACAGCTTTCCAAAGCCTCCATATGTGTCCAGAGCACTGTATCCAGGTTGACCTCCTGGCGTTCCGCCGGAATCTGAACGCCAGGAGTATCGTTTTCATAGAACCCGGTCATCTCCCCTTTATTCAGTACGAAGCGCATCAACCGGTTTGAGTTTTGCGGCGACCGTTGCAGGATAGACACCAAAAACTACGCCAATCCCAACCGAAAGCGCCACACTTGCGGCAAGCTGTGTGAAATTGAGGTGCATTGGCATGGATGTGATCATACAGCCAGCCCAGACAAATGCGAGCCCTGTTCCAAGCCCAATCAGGCCCCCAATCAGCGAGATGATAAAAGCTTCAATCAAAAATTCCATCAGGATAATACCGCGCGTCGCACCGATCGATTTTTTGATGCCAATTTCCCGGGTCCGTTCATTAACCGACACAATCATCACTGTCATGATTCCGAGTCCGGCAACCACGAGAGAAATTGCTGCAATTGCTGAGAGGATCAGCGTCACAATCCCCAGCATATTATTAAGGGAATCCTTTTGTTTTGAGATGTTCTCAGTTTTGAATCCTCTGCTGATGTTATGGGACCGGTTGATCATCGCGGAAATCTGCTCCGCCGCGGCGTCGATATTCTCCTGATCTTTGAGCGTAACTGCAATCTGCTCAAAAGAATCTTCCCCTTTATAGCGCTGCAACGTCGTATATGGGATATAGGCAAAGGACGGTATCACCTCCCCCAACATCGTCTGCAGGATATTCCCGCCCGATGTGGCAACACCGACAATCTCCAGGGTGACATAGCTTCCGCCAATGAGCGCCTCCACCTGTTTGCCTACAATATTGTCCCTTTTATAAAAAAGCTGCGCGACGTTCGAATCGACCACACAGACATTTGCCGCAGATGCAATATCCGCCTGGTTGATCATCCTTCCATATTTCGGCGTAAGTGAAATCACCTGGCTGCTGCCGGAATCCACCCCCCAAAGAACAGAATTTGCGACCAGTCCCCGCATTCGAATGTTGCTGTAATCCACCACAATTGGGGTCGCGCTTTCCACCGCCGGGGTGCCGCGAAGAAGGGACAGATCTTCCTTGGTCATTTTTAAGGATGTAAAACGTTTGTCCGCGCTGACTGTCACACTTCCCAACCCAAGGGAATTGAGCTCCTGCCCGATCGCCTCCTTGCCAATTTCCCCGATTGATCCGATCAGCACAACTGAACAGACGCCGATTGCAATGCTGGCAATGGTCAGAAAACTGCGAAACTTCTTACGTCCCAAATTCCGAAAACTGCTGACGAGACAATCCCTGATCATCTCATCACCCCCGTTTCAGCTGGATCCGGTCACCCGCCAGACCATCCGCGGCGTTTTTGAGAATCACGTCGCTTTCAGTGAGTCCCTCACGTACTTCCACGCCCTCCAAAAGCTCCATTCCGGTTTCAATATCCCTGCGGACAGCCCTGGAACCCTTTACAAGATAAACATATTCAACATTGTCTGTATCCTGGAGCACCGCCTCATAAGGTACGACCAGCATCTCTTTCTGTTTTCCCGTGGTGATCTCAGCGCGCGCCGTAAAACCGGTTTTGAGTGCGTCATCCGGATCGTCGATGGCAATTTCCAGATCCACCACTGTTTCCTGAGCTGTTGTTCCTGCCGTCTTTCTGGCAGTCGGGTAAACACGGCTCACATGACCCTCATATTTTTGGGAAAATCCGGACCCCTCAATCACCGCCGGGTCCCCAACCCGCAAATCGGAAACGTACGATTCCCCCACAGAAACCTTTGCGATGAAACTGCCGGTATCGGCAATCGTGACGATTGGCTTTGCGGTGCGAGAAAGCACGTCGCTCTTGATCGACAGGTCGGTGACCACCCCGGACATCGGAGCAGTTACCACCTGCGGGATGTACAGATACTCGTTCTTTGGTTCGCCGGCTTTTGTATCGGTTGAACCAAATACCTCTGCGAGCTCCCCCAATCCGGAAATGCCTCCAAAACCCGAGGCCAGACCGGATGCTTCCAACGCGGAATAAAGCCCCAGAAGCTCGGATGCCTCCTGGGCGGACGGCAGGCTGTCGAGCAGATCTGAGGCTGGAACGCTTTGTTCCAACACGCTTTTGGTGAGGCTGGTATCGATAACCGCGATCACCTGGTCCTTGTGTACATAATCCCCTACCGATACATTGACCGCCTGCGCGATCACCGGTGTTTCCAGATAGACCTCCTTTATCTCCCGCGCTTCTATCGTGCCGCTGGCATTGATATGTTTTTCGTATAGAATCCGCGTCGGCGTGATGCAGGCTGCGGTTGGAATGGCCCGCAGCGTTATCATAGGCGCGGCGGCCACCATCCCAAATGCTCCCGTCGCAAGCAGTAATGCAATCACACGCTTAAAAGCCAAAATAAAACCCCCATCGTTGAATTGTCGAAAACGCTTCCCATTAACGAAGTTAGTTTTCGCGTTCACAGGAGTTTTATTCCTTCAAAAACCAGTGCAAACAAATGCGAATGGCAATCGAATCTCCGGGTTATACTGTATTGCAGGAACCCGTAAGAAAATAATGATGTGTTTTGGAGTGAAGTTTATGGCGACGCCCAAAGAACGGAAAATTCATTTGATTCCCTGTGACAAGGACTGCTACCATCAGCAGCAGGGTTATTGTTCCCTTGACGATATCACCTATCTCACAAACTGCGAAAATGGCTGCGGCTATTACACCCGCACCGATCCATATGCCGATCTGGAAGATGAGGGAAAAGGATAAAATTTAGCGGATCACCGCAATCGCCTGCTGGATATTCTGCACACCAATCAGGTTGATGTTTGGCATGTCCTTTGTATCGATCATTTTGACGTTGTGTTTTGGGACGATACAGGTCGTGAAACCAAGCCGGTAGGATTCGCTGACCCGCTGCTGGATATTGCTGATCGAACGGATTTCCCCCGCAAGCCCAATTTCCCCAAATGCCGCAAGATCGTCCGGGACGGCTTTGTCGAGCAGATTTGACACCAGCGCGACCGCGACCGGCAGGTCAGCAGCAGGCTCATCCAGCCGCAGCCCGCCCACAACATTGATATAAGTGTCAAGCGCGCCGAAAAAGAACCCGCCGCGCTTTTCGAGCACCGCGGTGAGCAGCGCCGCCCGGTTTCCATCAAATCCGGTGGACATCCGCCGCGGCGTACCGAATCCTGTTTTTGAAACCAGCGCCTGCACTTCGGCAAGGATCGGCCGGGAACCTTCCATCACGCAGGCCACACAAGTCCCGGAAACGTTGGCCGGCCGGCCGGAAAGCATCATCAACGACGGGTTTGGCACCTCCCGAAGTCCATACTGACCCATCTCAAAGACGCCGATTTCGTTTGTGGAGCCATAGCGGTTTTTGACCGCGCGCAGGATACGGTAACTCTGGTGGCGTTCGCCCTCAAAATAAAGCACCGCGTCTACCATGTGCTCAAGAACCTTCGGCCCTGCGATCGCGCCGTCCTTATTGACGTGGCCGACGATGAAAACCGGGATCTCCGAACCTTTCGCAATTCCAATCAGCACCTGGGTGCATTCACGCACTTGGGTAATGCTCCCCGATGAGGAGGAAATTCCGGACAGGTTCATCGTCTGGATCGAATCGATCATCACCATGTCGGGGGAAAGCTGGCGCACCGTTTCCAGCACGCTTTCGATATCGGTAGTGGCGGCCACATAGAGGTTGCCGCTGTCCACGCCGAGCCGGTTCGCCCTCAGTTTGAGCTGCCGTGCGCTTTCCTCACCTGATACATATAGAATTTTAAGCCCCTCGCAAAGATACTGGCAAATCTGCAAAAGCAGAGTCGATTTCCCGATGCCCGGGTCGCCGGAAAGCAGCATCACCGAGCCGGGTACCACACCGCCGCCAAGCACCCGGTCAAGTTCCAGAACACCGGTCTTATACCGCAGGCTCTCATCGGATGAAATTTCATTGAGCCGTGCGACCGAAGCGGTACGAGCTGGGGCCGCAGAGGCGGATTTGGCCTTCGCGGAGCCCGCGCTCACCTGCTGGCGCACCTCCTCCACAAGTGAATTCCATTCTCCGCAGTCCGGGCATCGGCCGTACCATTTGACCGACTCATAACCGCAGTTTTGGCAGACATAGACGCTTTTATTTTTTGTAACCGCCATTTTAAAATACGTCCTTTCCCTTTTTATGGGATATTTTCAGCTTCTCCCGCTTCCGATGGTGCGGTCAGTTCGTCCGGCTGCGAAGTTTCGAGCCCCAGGTATTCCGCCGTGCCGGAAAAGATGGCAAACGCAATCTGCTTTTGGTAAGCCGGATCGATCAGCTTATGCGCTTCCTCAGGATTTGAGAGGAACCCGCACTCGATCAGCAGCGAGGGCATCGGCGCATTGTAGATCAGATAGACGTTGTCGTCGCAGGCTTTATAGACGCGGGTATTCTCCGGCTGTACCATCTCGATAAGCCTGCGCTGCATGATCTCCCCAAGCGCTTTGCTGCTTTCATTTTTGGGCCCGTAAAAAACCTGCGCGCCCCAATATTTTTCCCGTGGAAATTTGTTTTGATGGATGCTCAACAAAATCGAGTTTGGATAAGACTTTGCAATCTCCATCCGATTATGGATGTCGGAATTTTTCTTTTTCCGGGTACTGGCGCTGTCAAACTCGCTGCTGTGCAGTGATTCGTCCCCCTGTCTTGTCAGCACCGCGTCAAATCCGTTCACCGTGAACAGGTCGTACAGGTTCCTCGCAATGGCCAGATTGATGTCCTTTTCGACGATATTGTCCACACCAATGGCACCGCCATCAAAATTTCCATGCCCCGCGTCAATGACAATGGTCGGCAGATCTCCGCCAAGTTCATAAACCGGTGCGACAGCTGTGATCGCGGAAAAAGAATAATGCGCCAAAAAAGCAACAGCGGCGCCCAATATTACGAGCGTCGCCGCCACGCGTCCATTTCGTTTCATGCACATCCCTCCGCTTCAATCTATGCAGAAACGAAAGAGGTTTATGCGCTTATCCGCAGTGTGCTTCGAGGTATTCGACCAGGTCTGCAAGCGCGCCGTTCTCACAGGGACCGGTCACCAGCTTGCAGACCGCTTTGATGTCGTCCGGCGCACCAGCAACCGTCACTGGAAATGAAACGCTTCGAAGCATTTCAAAATCGTTATAATAGTCACCGATCGCGACAATACTCTCATGCAAAATGCCGCATTGCCGCGAAAGCTGCCGGATTCCCTCCCCTTTGTTCGAACCTTTCGGCAGCATCTCCAGGAAATTGGGACCGGAAGTGACAAACTCCACGTCGTCCCAGCACTGTGCCCGGACAAATTCAGAGACCGGCCCAACCAGCTCCTCCGGCATGGCCATCAACAGCTTAAAGTAGTCCCCGGTGAGTTCCTCCGCGCCAAGCGGAAAGATGGGAAGCCCTTCAATCTGCATATATGCCCGGGTCTGTTCAACATTGTGGAGCGCATGGATCTGGTACATTTCGTAAACAGCAAAACCGATCTGCGGAAATAATTGAATCAGTTTTTGTACATAGCCGGCAAAAGTTCCGGGCAGGTAACGCGCGTAATAAAGGCGGTGCTGCGCATAGTCATAAACCGCGCTGCCGTTAAAAACGATGCAGGGCGCGTTGACCGGCAGCAGGTCAATATACCGCCGCACCGAAACCAGCGGCCGGCCGCTGGCAATGCAGAAGCGCCCACCCTTTTCAGTAAAGTATTCGAGCGCCTCCAGATTACGCGCCGGGATGGGGCCCGGCGTCGGCATCAGCGTCCAGTCAACGTCGCTGACAATCAGATAATCAGAAAGTTTTTTCTTCACCGGACCTTGCCCTCCTTGATAGAGTTCAAAAATTGCAGATAGTATTCCGGCAGCTCACTCGTAAATTCGAGATATGCGCCGGTGCGTGGATGGACAAAGCCGATTGTCCGCGCGTGCAGGCACTGGCCGCGCAGGCTGGTGATCACTTTTTTGGGGCCATACACAGGGTCTCCCGCAACCGGATGGCCCTTATAGGCCATATGCACCCGGATCTGATGGGTGCGGCCTGTTTCAAGGCGAAGGACAAGATCGGTGAATGCGCCAAACGGTTCACGCACGCTGTAATGGGTAACTGCTTTACGGGCGTTTTTTTCAGTGACACACATTTTCTTTCGGTCACTGGGGTTCCTGCCGATTGGCGCATCAACCGTCCCCTCCAACTCTGTAAATCCACCGTAAACAATGGCGTTATAAATACGTGTAAAGCTATGTTCCTTTATCTGTTCCGCAAGCATACTATGGGAAAAATCATTCTTTGCCACGATAAGCAGGCCACTGGTGTCCTTATCGATCCGGTGGACAATCCCTGGCCGGATCACACCGTTGATGCTGGAAAGTCTGCCCGCGCAGTGGTAAAGCAGTGCGTTTACAAGCGTCCCATCCCAGTTGCCCGGCGCGGGATGAACAACCATCCCTTTGGGTTTGTTGACCACCAGCAAATCGTCGTCCTCATAGAGGATTTCCACGGGAATATTCTGCGGTAAAACATCCAGCGGCTTTGCGTCCGGAACCCGCAGCAGGATCTCTTCCCCGCCGCGCAGCCGGTAATTCTTGGAAACAGTTTTTCCATTTGCCAGCACGCCGCCGGATTCACAAAATCGCTGGATCGCGGAGCGGGTAAGCCCGTCCGCGTTTTCGCAAAGCCATTTGTCGATCCGCTCGCCCGCATCCACTTCATCGGTCAGATAGAACTGCTCATTCACCGCTCGGCTCCTCTTCTTCCGGATGGGTTTCTTCCGCCTTGACCGGCTGCGCATCTTTCCCCAAAGTTTTTTTCTCCTCAAAGAAAAGCAGGTAAACAAGCAGCAGCCCTGTCCCGATAACGACACAGCAATCCGCAAAATTGAATACTGGGAAATTGAAAAGCGGAGAAATATCCAGGTAATCGA
>Ga0079305_1003633_pt1 | contig 10097 bp, 8 predicted proteins | sample LMS_cellobiose_e_FD_79183 | JGI IMG/M metagenome (GOLD analysis project Ga0079305, IMG submission 79183) | Rumen-fistulated moose microbial communities from Alaska, USA - LMS_cellobiose_enrichment | ecosystem: Host-associated > Mammals > Digestive system > Stomach > Rumen fluid ...
AGAAGGTGGTCATGATCGAGGCCGCGGCCAAGGAAATCCCCGACGATATTATGCTGAAGGGCATCCTTTTCGCCCATGAGGAAATCAAGAAAATCTGCGCCTTCATCGAAGGAATCAAGGCCGAATGCGGCAAGGAAAAGATTGATTTCATCTCCAACGAGCTGGACCACGATTTTTATGAGGCGGTCCGCGCCTTTGCCGAAAGCGATATGAAGCTGGCCCTGGACACCGACGACAAGACGGTGCGGGACGAGCGCATCAATGCGTTGACCGAAAATGCCGGGAGCAGTTCGCCGAGTCCTTTGAGGATCAGATGGACCGTTTGGGCGACGCCATTTATAAGCTGGAAAAGACCGTTGTCCGCCGCCTGATCCTGGATGAGGGCAAGCGGGTCGACGGCAGAGGCCTGACCGACGTGCGGCCGCTGGCCGCCGAGGTGGGCGTGCTGCCGAGAGTCCACGGCTCCGGGCTCTTCACCAGAGGCCAGACCCAGGTGCTGACCGCCTGCACCCTGGGCACCATGCGGGACGCGCAGGAGCTCGACACCATCTACGAGGAAGACGAAAAGCGCTATATGCACCACTATAACTTCCCCTCCTTCTCCGTGGGCGAGACCAAGCCCTCCAGAGGCCCCGGCCGCCGGGAAATCGGCCACGGCGCCCTGGCGGAAAAGGCTCTTGAGCCGGTCATCCCCCCTGTGGAGGAGTTCCCCTATTCCCTGCGCCTGGTTTCCGAGGTGCTGTCCTCCAACGGATCCACCTCCCAGGGGGCCGTTTGTGGCTCCACCCTGGCGCTGATGGACGCGGGCGTGCCCATCAAGGCCCCTGTGGCCGGCATCTCCTGCGGCCTTGTGACCGAGGGCGACCGCCACATCACCTTTACCGATATTCAGGGCATCGAGGATTTCTTCGGCGACATGGACTTCAAAGTCGCCGGCACCAAGGCGGGCATCACCGCCATTCAGGTGGACATCAAAAACGACGGCCTGACCGAGCAGATCATCAGAGAGGCCTTTGAAAAGACCCACGTGGCCCGGAACGAGATTCTGGACGAGATTATGCTGAAGGCCATCCCAGCACCCCGGCCGGAGCTTTCGAGATACGCGCCCAAGATGGTGCGCCTGATGATCGACCCGGAGAAGATCCGCGAGGTCATCGGCAAGGGCGGCTCGGTGATCCAGAAGATCACCGCCGAAACCAACACCAAGATCGATATCGAGGACGACGGCTCGGTCTGCATCTCGGCCATCAACGCCGACGATTGCGAAAAGGCCAAGAAGATCGTGCTTGCCATCGCCAAGGACCCACAGGTGGGCGACATGTTCTACGGCAAGGTGGTCCGTATCCTGGCCTTCGGCGCGTTTGTGGAAATCGCCCCGGGCAAGGATGGCATGGTCCACATCTCCAAGCTGTGCGACCAGCGGGTTGGCAAGGTGGAGGATGTTTTGAACATTGGCGACATGACCTGGGTCAAGGTCATCGAAATCGACGAAAAAGGGCGGATCAACCTGTCCCGCAAGGACGCTTACGCGGAACTTGAAAAGCAGGGCAAGCTGCTCTCCTCCAAGTAAGCCGCCTTTGACTTATTTGCGCGCGCGATGGAGCGGACGGCACGTTCGCTCCATCTTTTCTTAGCCCGGCAAAGGGCTTTATATCAGTACGGCGCGGCGGGATAGGGCCGCGGAGGAGCAAATATGGTTTCCAAAATCGTGTTGCCAAACGGCGTTCGCATTGTCTGTGAAAAGCTGACCCACGTCCGGTCGGCCTCCTGCGGCATCTGGGTGGAGAGCGGTTCCCGGGGTGAACCCGCGGCGCTGGCCGGGGTGTCCCATTTTATCGAGCACATGGTCTTTAAGGGGACCGCGTCCCGCACGGCGGAAGATATTGCCCGGGAAATGGACGCCATCGGCGGGCGGGTCAACGCGTTTACCACCAAGGAATGCACCTGCTTTTATTTAAAGGCGCTGGACAGCCACCTTCGGACGGGGCTGGATGTTTTATGCGACATGTTTTTCAACGCCCGCTTTGACGAAGCGGACGTGGAGCTGGAAAAGGGCGTTATCTTAGAGGAAATCGGCATGTATGAGGACGCGCCCGACGACCTGGTTGTGGAGCGCAATTTTCAGACCGTCTTCCGTGGCTCGCCTCTGGCCCGGCCGGTGCTGGGCGGGAAGAAGACCGTCTCCGCCCTGACCGGGGCGGTCATGCGGGACTATATGAAAAGCCATTACGCCCCGGAAAACACGGTGGTCGCCCTCTCCGGCAGCTTTCGGAAAAGCGATGTCAGCTATCTGATCCGCCTGTTCGGGAGGATGAGGGGCGAACGGCCCAAGCCCTGCGCGCCTGCCTTTTACCGGCCCGCGGACACGGCCAAGACCAAGCGGCTGGAGCAGAATCACCGGGTGATTACCTATCCGGGCGTGTCCTTCTCCGACCCGCGGCGCTACGCGGTCCAGCTGCTGTCCAGCGCTTTGGGCGGCGGCATGTCCTCCCGCCTGTTTCAGGAGCTCCGGGAGAAGCGGGGGCTCTGTTACTCGGTTTATACCTTCCTGACCGGGCACGACGACGTGGGGCTTTTTTCCGTCTACACCGCCACGAACAAGGAGACCGAGGCCGAGGCTCTGGAGATCATCCGCCGGGAATTGGCCCGCGTCAAGGCCGCCGGCGTCACAAAGGAAGAGCTCTCCCGCGTCCGGGAGCAGCATAAGGCCAATTTGCTCATGGGGCTGGAGAGCATTTCGTCTCGTATGAACCATTTGGCCCGGAGCGAGATGATTTTCCACCGGGATGTGCCGGTGGAGGAGCTGATCGCCGGGTACGACGCCGTCACCGAAAAGGACATGCTTCGGGTGGCAAACGAGCTGTTGCGGGACGACATGCGGTCGACCTCCGTGGTGGGGCGCTTGAAATAGCGCCGCGGCCGTGGGTTAAATAAGGGCCGCCTTTTCCGGGAACACTCCTTAAAAAGGAGGAACGGAAATGGCGAAACGCATGTATTTCGGCGGCGCGATCGTGCCCATGACGGGGGAAAACGACGGGCCGGGCGCCCTCGTGACCGAGGGGGAGCAAATCCTCTACACGGGGTCCGTGGAGGAGGCGCGCCGTCTTTACCCCGGCGCGGAGGAACTGGATCTGAAGGGCACGGCCCTTCTCCCGGCCTTTTTGGACGGGCACAGCCACCTGGCGGCGGCGGCCGCCACCATGGGGCTGTGCAACCTGTCGGCGGCCGGGGATTTTGGGGAAATCCTGGCCATGCTGAAGGCCTATGAACGGGAAAGGGATTTGCCGCCGGGCAAATGGCTTTTGGCCTTTGGATACGACCACACGGCCCTGGACGAGGGGACCCACCCGGACCGGGTGCTGCTGGATGAGGCGTTTCCGGACCGGCCGGTGCTTATAACCCATGTTTCCGGCCATATGGGGGTCTTGAACAGCGCGGGCCTCAAGGCGCTGGGCGTCCACGAGGGGGACAAGGACCCGGAGGGCGGCCGCCTTGTCCGGGATGAGGAAGGCCGACTGACCGGGCTTTTGGAGGAAACCGCCTTCTTTTCCGTGTCCGCCGGGGTGGCGGCCGCCGCCTTCGATCCCATCCAGGGGGTGCGGGAGGCGGTGGAGCTCTATCTCCAAAACGGCGTCACCGCCATCCAGGAAGGCTTTGCAAAAAAGCGGGAGCTTGCGCTGCTGGAACAGGCGGAGGAGATGGGCGCTTTGCCCGTGCCGGTCTACGCCTATCTGGACGCCACGGCCCCGTGGCCCGAGGAGGTCTGGCGGCCTCGGACGGGACCGCTCCGGATCAAGGGGTATAAGATTTTTCTGGACGGCTCGCCTCAGGGGCGGACCGCCTGGCTGACCCGCCCCTATGAGGGCGAGGAGGAATACAAGGGCTATCCCGCCTATGAGGATGGGGAGGTCTTTGATTTTGTCAAGAAGGCCTGCCTGGAAGGGCGGCAGCTCATCGCCCACGCCAACGGCGACGCGGCCATTGATCAGTTTTTAGGCGCCGTCCGCCGGGCGTCGGAGGAGGGGTTAAACCCCCGGGCCATCCGGCCCATCATCATTCACGCCCAGCTCATGCGCGCCGATCAGCTGAAAAGCGCGGCCGAGCTGTCGGTCATCCCCTCCTTCTTCATCGCCCATGTGGGACGGTGGGGCGAGGTGCACGCAAAAAACTTAGGGGACCGGGCGGAGACCATCAGCCCGGCGGGCACGGCCGAACGCCTTGGCATCCCCTTTAACTTTCACCAGGACACGCCCGTTCTGCCCCCGGACATCATGGACACGGTTTATCGCGCCGTGTGCCGGAAGACGGCGGCGGGCCGGGTCCTCGGACCAAAGGAGCGCGTCTCCCCCTACGCGGCGCTGAAGGCTGTGACGGCGAACGCCGCTTACGGCTATTTTGAAGAAAAAAAGCGTGGCACGCTGGCACCCGGCTTGTCGGCCGAGTTTGTGCTGCTTGATAAAAATCCGCTGACGGCGGACCCGGAAGAGCTTGGGAAAATCCGGGTGCTGGCCGCTTTGTCGGGCGATGGGCTGCTCTATCGCGCGCCGGGGCTGGACCGGGGGCTTGCCGAAGGCTTGGAAAGGTTTAAGATTCCATGGAAACATCCGAAAAAATGACGTTTGAACAGAGTTCCCTCATCGATCCTTTAAAGCAAGCGGTGGAGGAAATGGGCTTCTCCGACATGACGGAGATCCAACAGCGGGCCATCCCCCTGGTTTTAGAGGGCAAGGACGTGCTCGGCCAGTCGGCCACCGGCTCCGGAAAGACGGCGGCCTTCGGCCTGCCCATTCTCCAGCGGCTGAAGCCCGATATGGAGGGGGTGCAGGCGCTGATCCTCTGCCCCACCCGGGAACTGGCGCTACAAATTACCGGCGAGATGGAGAAATTCGCCAAATACACGGACGCCAAAGTGGCGGCGGTCTACGGCGGCCAGTCGATCCAGACTCAGATCCGGCGTCTCAAGGAGTCGTCCATCGTCGTGGGCACGCCGGGCCGCATTTTGGACCACATCGGCCGCCACACGCTTAAGCTGTCGCTGGTTTCGATGGTGGTGCTGGACGAGGCGGACGAGATGCTCAATATGGGCTTTTTGCCCGATATGGAGCGCATCCTCCACGCCCTGCCGAGAGAGCGGCAGACGCTGCTCTTTTCCGCCACCATGCCCCCCTCCATTCTGTCCCTGGCCCGGCGGTATCAAAAGCTGCCCGAAACGGTGGAGGTGGCCTCGGAAACCCGGACGGTCAGCACCATTCGACAGTTTTATTGCCGCCCGGACCCCCACAAGAAGCCGGAAACGCTGCTGGCGCTGCTGCGCCGGGACCAGCCGAAGCGGGCCCTTGTCTTCTGCAACACCAAGCGCATGGTGGATATGCTGATGGAGATGCTGGTGCCGCAGGGCATCGACGCCGATGCCCTGCACGGCGACATGCGCCAATCGTTGCGCACCAAGGTGATGGACGATTTTAAAAAGGGCGAAACCGCCGTGCTGATCGCCACCGACGTGGCTGCCCGGGGTATTGACGTGGACGACATCGACGTGGTCTACAATTACGACGTGCCCATGGAGAACGAGGCCTATGTCCACCGGGTGGGACGGACCGCCCGGGCGGGCAAGGAGGGCCTCGCCTATTCGCTCATCGGCGACTTGGAGCAGCTTTGGAAGATTTGGGAGATCGCTTCCTTTGTGGACGCGCCCATTGAGGAGATGGACCCGCCGGATATCTCCGGCATCGAGATCACCCGCCCCCGAAGAGGCCCCCGGCCTGAGCGCTGGGGCGAGCCCGGATCGGCCGCCCGCCGCAGAGAGGGCGGACGGCCCCGCAAGGGCGGCGGGCCGAGACAGGAGGGCAGCAAGAAGCCGGCGGAAGTGACCCTCTCCGGCGAGGCCAAGGGTCAGGGGGCAAACCGCCCCCGCCGTCGACGCCCCACGGGCAAAAAAGGGTAAGAGACTTTTCGTTTGCTGGCCCAAATTCCCGTATTTTTGTGGTTTAAGAAGGCGATGATTGGAATAGAATGGAGATAAAGCAAACGGCCGATTGGCGAAAGGGTAGGTGAGACGGCGTGTTCTGGCATGTGGAGAGCGATGTCTTCTGCCTGTTGATCCTTTTGGCGGTTCATCATGACATTCGAAGCCGCGGCAACCCGATTCATCGGCTGGACCGCCTGTTTTGCTGGATCACCCGCGCCACCATCGTGGGTGTCGTGACCGACGTTTTTTCCGCCCTTGTGTCGGAGTTTGCAGGGGCCAGCATCTGGCCGGGCATTTTGGTGCCGCTTTACTATGCGATGGTGCTGCTCCTGCCCATGGTCTGGTACGCCTATTTGTTTTTGATCGTACGCCCCGAACGGAGTGAACGGGACTTGGCTTGGTTCTCCGCCGGGCTTGTACCGGGCGTGCTCGCTGTGCTGGCCGCCCTCTGCTATCCGCTGATCCGGTGGATCTATGCACCCACACCCGCCTCAACCCGGCTGGAATGGCGCCCGGTCTCCTTCGCCGTTTTTGCCGTCCTATGCTTCTATTGCTTTGTGACGGTACTCATACTGTGCGTCAATTGGCAAAATTTCGTGCCCCGCTCCAGGGCGTGGATCTTTGGGGCGTTGTTTTTTCTGCTGCCTCTGGCGGCCTTGGCACAGATTTTGCTCCCGGGGATGCTGCTCATCTATCCCTCCTATACGGTGGTGCTGGTCTTGATCCACTTCTCGATCCAGAGCAGGCTGCCCATGCTAGACGGCTTGACGGGTGTGGAGAGCCGGACCTCCGGCGAACGGCGCATTAACGATTACATCCGGGCCAATCCCTGCGGTCCGGCGGCCTTTGTCTTGACCGATCTGGACCTGTTCAAACGCATCAACGACCGCATGGGACATGTTTTTGGCGACGAGGTGCTCAAATGCTTTGCGCAGGTGCTGCAAAAAAAACTCGCGCCCCCGGGCAGCGTCGCGAGACTGGGCGGGGATGAGTTCATTGTGTTCTTATGGGATTACGGCGACCGGGGCAGGCTGGAAACCATGTTGAACCAGGTGGGCGAGGCGATGAAGGGCGCCTTTGTGTTAAACGAGGGCTTAACCGGCATGTCCCATGTGACGGTGAGCATGGGGGTAGCCCTATTCCCTGAAAACGGGAGCAATTATTTGGAACTTTACGAAAACGCGGATATTGCCCTCTATCAGGCTAAGCTGTCACACACCGGCGTGTTTGCCTTTTACGATCCCGCGGATCGGGGATAACCCTTCCCTGCCGCCCTTAGTACATCCCCCAAGCGAAAATGCGCCTAAGAGGTGCCGTATCAGAGAAAAAGCCCCGCCGGTCCAATTTGTGAACCGGCGGGGCTTTATTTGTCTCAATTGGTTAAAAAATCTGGTGGGGGTCCCGGCCGCCCTGCATAAAGGCGACGCAGCTCTTGATGGAGTTTTCTACCATGTCGCTGACCGCTTGGGCGGTGTAGAAGGCCATGTGGGGTGTGACGATAACGTTGGGGAAGGAGCGCAGCATGGCAAGCTCCCGATTTTTCATCACCTTGCATTTGAGATCGTTGTAGTAAAGCTCCGCCTCGTTTTCCACCACGTCTAAAGCGGCCGCGCCCACCTTGCCCGACTCGATGGCGCTGATAAAGGCATCCGAATCGATGAGGGAGCCCCGGGCGGTGTTGACGATGATGACGCCGTCCTTCATGGCGGCCAGCGTATCGGCGTTGATCATGTGGTAGTTATCGTCCGTGGCAGGCATGTGGAGGGTGATGAGGTCCGAGGTGCTAATCAGCTCGTCCAGGGGGACGTAGCGGGCGTATTGCCGGACCTCGTCGCTCTCATAGAGGTCGTAGGCCAGCACCGGGCAGCCGAAGCCGGACAAATGCTTGATGACCGTGCGGCCGATGCGGCCGGTGCCGATGACGCCCACGGTCAGGTTGGGCAGTTCCCTGCCCCGGAAGCCGGGGAGGGAGTAATCCTGCACGGCGCTGCGGGAGAGGATGGCGCCCATGTTGCGGGCGGCCATCATCATCATCATGATGGTGTAGTCGGCTACGGAATTGACTGAATAGGAGACGTTACCCACGTGCATGCCCAGCTTTTTCACCGCGTCGCAGTCGATGTGGTCGTACCCGATGGTGCGGGTGGAGATGAAGCGGACGCCCTTGTCGTAAAAGGCGCGGGCCAGCTTCTCGTCAATGGGGGTCGTGATGATGCTGATGCAGGAAGCGCCTTCCGCCAGATGGACGTTTTGTGAGGAGGGCCCCTCGTGGCATAGGATCAGCTCGACCCCGTATTGTTTTCCAAACTTTTGCACAAAGGCCGACTCGTCGGCCCGTTCGCTGTAAATCACGATTTTCATGGGCGTCCTCCTTGAATTTTCTTCCCTTTTATCAGTATTGTACGCCCTTTGCCGCCGAGGGAACAAGGGATGGTTTGCAGAAATTGCATAAAAAAGACGGCACAATTTTAGTGGTTCCGCCGAAAATTGGGACATAAAGCCCCTAAACATGCCAAAAGCGCCCCCGAAAGTTGCATGAGGGGGCGCTTTTTATCAACAGATGCGTGATGCCTTTTACAGCACCTTGGCCAAAAAGTCCCGCAGGCGGGGGCTTTCCGGCGCGGAAAAGAAGGTCTGGGGGTCGTGCTCCTCCACGATGGCGCCGGCGTCCATGAAGATGACCCGGTCGCCCACCTCCTTGGCAAAGCCCATTTCGTGGGTGACGACCACCATGGTCATGCCGCCGGCGGCCAGCGATTTCATGACGTCCAGCACTTCCCCCACCATTTCGGGGTCCAAAGCGGAGGTGGGCTCGTCGAAGAGCATCACCTCCGGCTCCATGGCGAGGGCCCGGACGATGGCGATGCGCTGTTTCTGGCCGCCCGACAGCTGGGACGGATAAGCGCCCGCCCGGTCGGCCAGGCCCACCCGCTGCAGAAGCTCCATGGCCTTGTCCTCCGCCTCCTTGGGCGGCTTGCCCAGCAGCTTTGTGGGAGCGAGGGTCATGTTCCTCAAAATCGTCATATGGGGGAAAAGGTTGAAATGCTGAAACACCATGCCCATTTTCCGGCGGTGAAGGTTTACGTTGACCTTGGGGTCGGTTAAATCAACGCCGTCAAAGAAGATATGGCCGGACGTGGGCGCTTCCAACAGATTGAGGCACCGGAGAAAGGTGGATTTGCCCGAGCCGGAGGGCCCGACCACCACGACCACCTGTCCCTTTTCCACGGTGGTGGAGACGCCGGTCAGGGCGTGAATCTGGTCGCCGAAGGATTTTTTCAACTCTTCCACTCGGATCAGCACGTTACCGCACATTGCTGGAAAGCCTCCTCTCGAGCTTGCCCACAAGCCAGGTGAAGAATATGACCATCACCAGATAGATAAGGGCCACCGCGATGAGCGGCAGAAACGACTGATAGGTCAGGCCCCGGATGATGCCGGCGCCCCGGGTCAGGTCGGTCAAGCCCACATAGCCCGCCACGGCGGTTTCCTTCAACAGCACGATGAATTCGTTGGCCAGCGCGGGGAGCACGTTTTTAAAAGCCTGCGGCAGCACGATGTAACGCATGGTAGGCACATAGCCGAAGCCCAAACTGCGGCCCGCCTCCATCTGGCCGGGGTCGATGGACATGATGCCGCCCCGGACGATCTCGGCCACATAGGCGCCAGAGTTGATGCCGAAAGCGATAACGCCGGCCAGGATCTTGTTTTGGGAGGAGGCCATGATGACAAAGAAAATAATCATGATCTGCACCACCACAGGGGTACCCCGGATGACGGTCAGATAAACCTTGCACAGGCCGTTTACAAAACGAAAAACGCCTCTGCTGAAGCTTTTCGGCCTGTGGCGGATGCTCTGGTCCCAGGTGGAACGCAAAAGGGCCACCACCACGCCTAAAACGACGCCCAAGAGCAGGGCGAAAAAGGTGACGATCAGCGTGTTCTGAAGGCCCGTTGTGATGTAGGTCCAGCGGTTGTCTTCGATAAAGGCGCTGTAGAACTGACGACAGAAATTTTCCCAGACCCCGACCGCCCAAAGGGTGAATTCAGCCCATTTGGCCGCCAAAAAGTCCATGGGATCACGCTCCTTTCATCCGTTTCCAGACAGATAACCATGGGGCGAAGCCCT
>Ga0079305_1003634_pt1 | contig 10095 bp, 5 predicted proteins | sample LMS_cellobiose_e_FD_79183 | JGI IMG/M metagenome (GOLD analysis project Ga0079305, IMG submission 79183) | Rumen-fistulated moose microbial communities from Alaska, USA - LMS_cellobiose_enrichment | ecosystem: Host-associated > Mammals > Digestive system > Stomach > Rumen fluid ...
CTCGTCACCGAAGTCGCTTCCGTCAACGGGCTCGCCCTCTCGGGCGGCAGCGATTATCACGGAGCCAACTCCCCCGACATCCGCCTCGGTTCCGGCATGGGCAGACTGCGCGTTCCCGCCCGTCTTCTGGCGGAACTGAAGGAAAAGCGCAGGCAGATACCGCACCCTCAGGCGGACCGCTGAAGCGGACGCGCTTTTTGAGACGCGCCGATCCGGGGGGCGGCGCCCCGGTCAGCCGTCGCGCCTGCCGGAAGGCGTCCCGCCGAAAAACGCCTCGCGGCGCCGGGAGACGCGGCCCTGCAGGAGCGCAAGACGGGCGGCGGCGGAAGAGTCTCCGGCGAGGTGATCGAGCATGGCCAGCCCCTGATCGCGGCACAGGGGATCGTGCACGGGGAAGTATTCCCGCAGCAGGAACGAAACGTATTTCACCAGCCGGAAATCTCCGAAAATGTGGGGCCGCGCTCCCTGCGGATACTCCACCGCGGCGGAGAGATCCCGCTTTATTCCCGCGATCAGTTCATCCGTCGAACTTCCTTCGGCAAGGACGACGCTGTAGTACCAGTTGAAAAGTTCCGCGTCGGCGCTCTCCGTCGCGGAGACGCCGCAGAAGTTCGCGATGTTCGGGCGGTTGACGGGAAACCTTTCCGTGCCGTGGGAGTCGCTGACCGCCAGAACGGGGAAGCGGGGACCTCTCTCCCGTTCCTCGAGGCAGCGCACCGCCTGAAAGTTGTTGGCCTCGGACTGCTCCAGATAGAAGCCGCCGATCAGTTCGGCCGCGTCGAACTTGCGGTCGGCGAAAACGGCGTCGATCAGGGGCTCCGGCAAAACGATGCGGCTCATTGTCCAGTAGGGATGACAGAAGACGGCCAGTCCCCCCGTTTCGCGGATGCGGTCGAACACCCAGCGGCACGAGGCGACGGCGAAACGGATCTCCTCCGGCACGCCGCTTCCGAGGGTCGAGGCGATCTTCATCACCTCTCTCCGGTAGCCGGGTTCGTCGGCGCGGTAAAGGTCGTTCACGCTGGAACGCCCTCCGAAGTTGACGATGTGCACGGGGTTGTCCGGCGCATGGACCTCCTCGCCGGGAATGATGTTGAAATCGGGGACCAGCTCCTTCCACGCGGCGGCGGCCTCAAGAGAGGGTTCGTAGCGCCGGTGATCGGTCACGGCCACGGCGTCGAAGCCCTTTTCGCGGCAGCGCGAGACGACGTAGCGGCAGTCCTCCCTGCCGTCGCTGCCCGTCGTGTGCATATGGCTGTCGATCTTGAAGGGGCGCAGTCCGTACCAGTCAGGACGCAGGGAATAGATCTTGAACGACTGGTTCTTGAAATAGTCGGGATTGTCGTCGCGGGTGATGAAAAGTTCGAGGTTGTGCTCCTGCTCTCCGGCAAAATATGCGCGCACGACCAAATCGCCGGATTCCTCCAGATGCCACTCCAGCGGAACGCCGTCCCGGTCCGCCCAGACGTAGGCGGGGAGGATCCTCTTCTCCGTCACGCCTCCGAAGGGCGCGTGACGCATCTCGAGACACCACGAGTCCCCTGTGGGGATCGCGGCATGAGAGAAGCGGGGATGGATCCTGATCTCCGAAACCCGGTCCGCGGGCACGATCTGCGGATAAATGTCGTAGTAATGCATTTTTTACGCCTCCTTGTCGGGATGAGCCGTATCGGTCTTTCCCCATTCCCGGTGATCGGTGAAAGTAAGAGCCGGGGAAATCCGGTACTGCTCGAAGACGATGAATTCGTTTTTGCCCTTCCTCAGAAGCTCGCCCGGCACGTACAGCACGTCGCCGGGCCCCGCGTTCCAGTAGCGCCCGATGTTGAAGCCGTTGACGACGACGAACCCCTTGACGCCGGGAAACTTGAGGTAGGTGTCCCGGACCTCGCCGATCTCGGCTTCGGCCCGGTAGAAGGCGGGCACGCCGTAATCGACGGGGCGCACATCTTCGAAAGTGAGTTTCGACAGGTCGTCCATGGGCAGAGCAAATATCTCCCAGTCGGTGAGAAAGTGGTTGCATCCGCCGCCCAGCAGAATCCCCGCGCCCTTCTCCTTTTCGCAGAAAAACTCGCCGAAATTGACGTAGCCCTGATTTTCGGCCAGCACGGTCAGTTCCGCGGCGTCTTTGCCGAGACTGATCTTGCGCAGTTCTCCCGGTCTGTTGCGCGAAAGATCGCAGATGAATCTGCCGTCGATGTAGACCTGTTCCCGGTCGCCGACCAGATGGGGACTGACCATGGCGTCGAACACGTCCCCGAAGGGACCGGGGATCGTGCAGCGGCAGAGCTGGAATCCGTAATACTGCTCCATGTCGCGCATGGGAATGAGGAAACGGCTGTCTTTCCGGGCAGCAGTCACCTCGTCCAGATGGCCGAAGAGAGGCGCGCACCCCGAAAAGGGCACGCTCTGCGGCACGATCTTCGGACGGGGCGTGTCATGATAAAGCGGCAGTTCGGGGCGGTGCCTGCGCAGCACTTCGTGCATAGCCCAAAACAGCGGCGTGGTCTCGCCGGACTCGTCGAGGGGCGCGTTGTAGTCGTAGGTGGTGGCCGTCGGCCGGTAGCTGAGGATGTTGGCGTCTTTGCCCTGCCAGCAGGTGTTGGCCCCGTTGAGGAAGCCGAAATTCGTCCCGCCGTGGAACATATAGAGATTGACCGACACGCCGTTGGAGATCATCTCCTCGAAGTGCCGGAGCACGGCCTGACGGCCGAGGGCGCGGTGGTCCTGCTCCCAGTGATCGTAGGCGCCGCACCAGTACTCCATGCAGAAGGGGGGATCGTCGGGACGCATTGTACGGTGAAGCTCCAGAGCCGTCATGCAGCTGTCGGGCCCCATGGTCAATGCGGCGGGAGAGCCGGGAAGCGCGCCGCCGTAGGCGTAATTGCGGTCGCCGCCGCCGTCGGCGGTGAAGAGCGGCACGTCGAATCCCGCTTCGAGGTGCAGATTCCGCAGTTTCTCAAGATACACCTTGTCGCTGCCGTAACTGCCGTACTCGTTCTCGATGACCGAGAAAATGACGGGGCCGTCATGGGTGTACTGCTTTGCCGCCAGCATAGGCAGGAGCCTGCGGAACCAGCGTTCCACGGCGGCCATGTAGACCGGGTCGTCGCGGCGGACGTGACAGTCGGGCCGGGTGGTGAGCCACGGCGGCAGTCCGCCGTTGTTCCACTCGGCGCAGATGAAGGGTCCCGGACGCACGATGACGAAAAGACCGTGTTTCTGCGCCGTGCCGATGAAGCGAAGAAGATCGTTGCCGCCCGAAAAGTCGAACTCTCCCTCGCGGGGTTCGTGGCGGTCCCACGCGATGTAGGTCTCGACGGCGTCCAGACCGAAGCCCTTCGCCCGTTCCATGAGCAGATCCCACTTTTCCGGCAGACTGCGGAAGTAATGGATCGCTCCCGAGACGATCCGCCGTTCTTTGCCGTCGATGTATATCTTTCTGTTTCTGATCTCAACGGTGCCTGACATTTGGAAACATCCTCTTCTCTTTCAGCGCGCTTTCAGTTCCAGCATGAGGAAATCATGCTTTTTCACGGTGAGTTTTCCGCTTAAGTCCACCGGTTTCTGCGTCTCGGCGTCGATGGCGGAAAAGTCGTTTATCTTCCACTCTCCGAGATGAAATCCGGGCTTTACGGAAGCGTCCTTTTCGCCCAGATTGGCGATGTGGACGAGAGCCCCCCGGCCCGGACGGATGAAGAGGGATGCCTTGACGTCGAAGGGAAGTCCGGTGACGGCGCGTTTGCCCTCATCCATGAAGTATCCGGCGAACACCACGTCTTTTTCGGCTTTGCCGAAACGCTTTTCGGCCGCCTCCACGGGGCGGTAGACGGCGCGGCTGAAGTTCTCGGGCAGAAAATGGGCGTCATAGAGTTTGAAGAGCGCCAGCTGCGCCCGGTTGAGATGGACCCTCGCCAGATACTTGGGATCGCGGAACATCCCGAAGCCCCCCACGTCGAACCCCCAGGCTCCCGCGTAGGCGATCTCGGTGAAGTGGGGCGTCCAGTAGTCGATGAAGTCCATGTCGTAGGTGAAGTGCTCGCCCAGCAGGTTGATCGAGACGAAGGCGTGGGCGTGGGGGATCAGTCCCTCGCCGGTGAATCCCTGAAACAGGGGATCCTTTCTTCCGTACTTGCGGAAGATGTGCTGACCGCGGCGGTCCACCTCGCGGACCCCCGTCCACCAGACGCGGCCCTGAAGCTGACCGTCGGCCAAGATGTGGCCGCAGTCGGCGTGATTGGGGTTGCTGCAGGGCTTGTTCCAGTTCTCATCCCAGTAGAATCCCAGCAGGGACGGAGCGTTTTTGGCGAAATCCTCGAAGCGGTCGGCGTAGAAGTCGATCCGTCCCGGCGTGAAGCACCCCGCGGGAGAAAAGTAGTAACGCTGATCGGTCCCGAACACCCGGCCGCCGACGGAAGCATAGGAATCGCGGAAGAAGTACTTGGGCCAGCGCCGCCATTCGCTGTCGAGATAGACCGCCACGGGATCCATCTGCGGGAAATGCCCCTTGCAGCACAGCTGGATCGGACGCATTTTTTTGAGCCGGTCGATCTGGGCGCTGTAAAGGCGCCAGTCCTTGACGCGCAGTCCGGCCAGCGCCTGATCGGTGAGCCCCGTGTGGCTGTAGCCGTTGATGTAACCGGTCAGGCGGTCCCGGCGTTTGGCCCGGGCCGGAGTGGCCAGAAGACCGAACTCGAACGTGCGGCCGTCCTCCAGCTTCCACGGCATGGCGATGAAATTGGTCCTGACGACCTCCTTGCCGTTCCGGCGGAGTATTTCGTGGATGGCCGACTTGCTGTTGTGGACCCAGCCCCGGTCGGTATCCGAGAAAAACTCGAAACCGAACTTGTGATTGCCCACGGTCATGTAGGGCAGGAAACCGTTTTTGATCACCCCGGGCACGATATCGCGGCTGTCCCACAGCAGTCCGTCGCCCTCGGGGAAGAAGAGCAGCATGAAGCGCCGGTAGCTCTGCGGATGGAGGATGGTCCCCGGTTTCCACACGGGCACGGAGGGGTGACGGTACTCGCCCGGTTTGGGCTGACGGCACATCCACAGGCGGAGCTGATCCTCGACGTAGGTCTGAAAATAATCCAGCTCGTTGAGGGGGATCTCGATGGAGAGGCGCTTGAGTTCCACGGGGGCGGGAGCCGAGACGCGGGCCTTGTAGAAGATCGCTCCGTCGTACTCCATGCGCCCGTCGAGTTCCAGCGTAAATCCGGGGAAAACGGTCTTTCCCCTGAAGACAAGTTCCTCAGGCGAGGAGGCGACGACTTCGAATTTGCCGTTCTTCCCGCGCAGGCTCTTTCCCGAAGCATCCTGAGCCGTGAAGACCACGGGGGCGTAAAGCGCCTCGTGGTCCCTGGCGACAACGCGCTCGGGCAGACCGTTCCCGGCAAAGGTGTAGGTGCGGAACTGGACTTTTGCCTCATTCCCCTTGGCTTCGATGGGCGTGTAAATGGGCAGAACGCCCTTGAAATCCCCGGAGCGGTCCCGGGGAACGAGGGAGGCGTCGGCGGTGAATTTGACGGTCTCCCCGGCGAGGACGGAACCGCTTTTATCCAGCGCAAGGAGCGTGACGGTGTACGTTTTTTTGTCGACCGGCTCGAAAGGCGCCTTGACGACCAGCGTTTCGACGAAATCGGCGAAATCCGCCGCCTTGTACGTCACGGGTTTTTCCGAAATGCCGTACACTTCGACCCGGTCCGTCTTGTCGGCCCAGCCGCCCCGGCGGTGGATGTTGACGGCGTACTTTTTCTGCTCGGGCAGGTGATGGAACTCCAGATCCTTTCTGACCTCCCGCACGGGCTTGATGCCGGAGTTGAAGTCCATCGTCTGACGGAAGGCGACGTCTCCCTTCTCATCGGTCATGGTCAGGGTCATCGTGCCGAATTTGCCCGCGCCGCCGGGGACGTTGAAGAGAACGGGGACGCTGTTTCCCGGCGTGGAACGGATGGTCTTCTTATGTTTCACGGCGGCCTTTTCGGAGTCGAGCGTGTAGGCAAGGGTGTAATTCGCCGCGGGGGAAGTCCCGCCGGAAACGGTCACGAGCAGAGAGCCCCAGTCGCCGTTTTTGCTCCAATAGAGACCGGGCCGCGCCGTATCCACGACCGCCCTGACCATGAAGCCGAGGCCGAGGAACGTGCCGCCGTTGAGGGAGCCGGCCTCATCGGGATTGCGCTTGGCGGCGCAGACGTTGAGCCCGAAGGGCTTGTCGGGAGACACGCCGATCTCGGCAAGATCGACGCTGCCCTCGAGCGTCCAGACGCCGTCGGATATCCGCGATTTGTTTTCGATCGTGGAGGAGTTCCATTTGTAAAAGTCCACGTTCCCGCCGCCCTTTTCGCGGCGTTGGTCGAAGACGGCGTTGTTGGCGTTGAAGACGAACTGATAGGAATAGCGGGGCGCGACGTTGCCGAACTCGGGATTGATGTGCAGTTCCACGGCGTCATCCATGTAGATGCGGTCGTCGCGGCGGGTGAAATCCCGCTTCAATCCGGCTCCCTCGGGGACCTCGAAGAGGAAATAAAGTTTTTTTCCGTCCGAACAGAAACGCACGGTGTTCTGCTGGCTCAGCGCGGGGGATTCCGGCTTGAACTCGCCGCTGATGAAATTGGACAGCTGCAGCGGATCGGACGCGCCCGTGGCGCAGTCCCACTCGCCCGGCGAGACTTTGCCGTCGATCACGGGAGCCGTCTTCACCACGGGAATGGAGTAGACGAGTTTGCCGTCCCCTCCCCGCGCGGCCTTGAACTCCACGTTGTCGACGATCACGTTTTCACCGATCAGTTCGACGGCGGCGTTGTCGATGCGGCACGCGGGCGGCAGGGAGAAAGCCGTTGCGTATTTCTTCCATTCCGAAGTCGTCGGCTCGTCGACGAGATCCACGAGATAATCCACGAAACCGTTGCGGCCCTCGTGCAGACGGGCGCGGACGCGGCCGTTTTCGCCCCTGGCGTAAAAGGCCAGACGCATGGGCCGCGAGCGGGGCACGGCAAGTCCCTTCATGGGCGGATCCATGATGATCTTTCCGTTGAGAAAGAGGCCGCTGCGGCCGTATTCTCCGGGGTTCCCGGCGCTGTGCAGTGCGCGCCGGATGACCGAGACGCCGTCGTCTTCATGGCGCTTCCAGCCCTGCGGAAGTCCGTTCCGCCACGTTTCGAAGTCCGAAAAGATCACCAGAGGATCCTTGCCGGACGCAAGAGGCGTCAGTTTATTTCTTTTTTGGACCGGAGCCTGCGCCTTCTTTTCGGCCGGCTTCGGAGAGGCCGCTTCATCGACCCTGAACATCTCGAACTTGAAGTCGTCGAAATCCACCCGGCCGTCCCGGATCGACAGGCTCGCAAGGAACGAGACGTCGCCCTCTTCGGGAATGTATTCAAGTTCGAAGGACTCCCATTTGTCCGGAGTCATCCGCTTGAAGCGGGTCGATTGTTTCGCCTTCCACGGACGGGCCTTGCCGTTGGAACCGTAGGGGGTGAAGCCGAAGCACTGCAGTCCCGTTCCGCGGGCCTTGCACGAGAGCTTCATGCCGTAACCGGGAATGCGCTTGATGGAGGGGTGGGCGATGACGTACACGCTGGTCTTGCCGGGGTTCTCCACGCGCAGAAAACGTTTCCCTTCGGCAGCCTCCCCGGGATCCTCGACGACCTTTGCCGTGTATTTTGCGGTGCTGGCCTTGGCCCACTGGGCCCCGCTCCACAGGGGCAGTTCCTGAGGTTCGGTCCGCTCGAAACCGGGGTCGCCGACGGCGAAGACGCCCGCCGATGCCGCAAGGAGCGTCCCCGCGATCAGTGTCTTCATTTTCATTTTATCACCTTTCCTTATTTTATGCCGCAAGTAAAAATACCATTGCTCCGAAACGTTTCCCTACGGCACGGAGAACTGACCGTAACGCATGGTGAACGTCGGGGGCGTCCCCTGCTTCCGCGGATTGTAGTAATCGAAACTGTGGACCTGAGCGTACTCGAGAGAAGAGGCGTGTCCGTCGAAAAACGCGCAGTTGGCCCGGCCCGCATGACGGATCGACAGCACGTACCAGCCGTTGGGCGACATTTCGTAGACACCGTTGCCGGGCTGGAAGATGTAGCCGTGTCCGTTGCCCTGCCCCACCACGGGGACATCGGTGAACACGATCAGTTTGGAGTTGTTCTTGAAGCCGCTGATCTCGGCTTCCTTCGAGTAATAGTCGCTGACTCCCGTCGTCCCGCCGAAGGTGCAGGCGTTGATCCCGACGCCGATGTTGAGCGACCAGTCCGAAAAGTTCTTGAGCGCCACGGCGCCGGGACAGGTGATGGATTTGGGCGACGACATGTATTTCCTGTTGACCAGCAGATTGGGCCAGCGGTTGGCGGCGGGACCGGAACTGCCCACGAATCCCCGCAGACACCAGCCGTCGCTGGCATCGGCATACGACTGGGCCGCCTGAGCCAGCTGCCTCATGTTGCTGAGGCAGTTCGAGGACTTGGCCCGTTCCCGCGCCTGCTGCAGAGCGGGCATCAGCATCGCGGCCAGTATCGCGATGATGGCGATGACGACCAGAAGTTCGATAAGTGTGAACTTGTTCCGCCCGAAATCCGTTTCGATCTTCATGCTCATGGTTCCTTCCCGATTTTATTTGGATGAAAAGAGTTTTTCAACTCCGGAAAACGCTTCAGGCGGACTCGCGCACGGCAAGTCCGCATTTGATCCATACACTCTTTTTCACCGGCTTCCCGGCCAGCATATCCAGAACGCCCGTGATCGCCGTTTCGGCGAAGACATCGAGCCCGGGCCCGATGGAGGTCAAGGGCGGCGGCGCGAAGGCCCCGGAAGAGATATTGTCGAATCCGGCAACGGCGATGCGCTCCGGAACGGCGATCCGCTCTCTGAAAAAACGGCTCAGAAATCCGATGGCCATGTCGTCGTTGTGCGCCACCAGGGCGTCGCACTGCGGAAACCGGGTCAGCACCTCTTCCGCAAGTTCATATCCCGCACTCCGGGTGTTGTCGCGGCAGAAAATCGTCTCAAGGCGGTGTCCCGCCGCTTCGACGACCTCGCGCAGTCCCTGATAGCGGGGCTCTTCCTCGCGGGCCAGTCCGGAAAAAACGAAATTTCTGTGCCCCTTTTTCAGCAGATACTCTCCCATGATCCGGCCGCTGGCGTACAGATCGGGCTGGACCCACATGACGCGCGGATTCCCGTCGTCGTGAAAGTTTTCTCCGGCGATCAGCACCGTGGGCACCTCGGGCGGCAGGAACTCCCGGGCCCAGGCGACCCCGCACCCGGCAAGGATCCCCGCGACGTTGTACTGCCGCATGGTCCTGCCGATACGGACCATGTCCTCCTCGGCAATGCAGTTTTCGAGCATCAGCACGTAGCCGTGGGCGCGGGCGTGGGTGAAAAGTTCTTCGAGCAGTTCCGCGTAGAAGCCGTAGCTCAGCGGCGGCAGGATCACCCCCAGCAGATTGCTCCGCCCCCTGCGCAGCAGCTGACCGGCGAGGTTGGGACGGTATCCCAGCTTTTCGGCCAGTTCCCGGATGTGCCGCCGCTTCTCCGGCGAGATCTCCGGACTGTCGTTCAGCGCCATGGAGACCGCCGCCTGCGATATGTTGAGCAGTTTCGCAAATTCCCGCTGCGTCATCGAAACTTGAAACCTTGTTTTCTGATACGTATAAGTTGCCCTTGGAAATTAAAGTAGCACAAGTTTATCATTCTGTCAACCCTCAGGACGGGAATTTTCCTGAATTTTGTTCCGCTGCCGTCTGCCGTTCAGCGTTCGAGAACCGCGCTTGTCCCCGCGACGGTCAGCACGTCGTCGAACGAAAACGACATCAGCGGAAAGGAGTGGCCGAAGAGGAATCCCGCGGCCACGGCCTTTCCCGTGCGGGCGGCGAAACGCAGAAAGAGTTTTTCCAGCTCTTCCGGATCGCTGCCCGAAAACGCGCCGAAAACCACCCCCGCCGCTCCGGAAACAAGACCGCTCTGCTCCAGCTGGGTGAGACAGCGGTCGATCTTGTAGACCGGTTCGTTGATGTCTTCCAGCAGGATGACCCGGCCTTCGGCATCGGGCAGAAAGTCGCTCCCGGCCAGACTGGCGGCCACGGTGAGATTCCCGGC
>Ga0079305_1003636_pt1 | contig 10091 bp, 6 predicted proteins | sample LMS_cellobiose_e_FD_79183 | JGI IMG/M metagenome (GOLD analysis project Ga0079305, IMG submission 79183) | Rumen-fistulated moose microbial communities from Alaska, USA - LMS_cellobiose_enrichment | ecosystem: Host-associated > Mammals > Digestive system > Stomach > Rumen fluid ...
ATGGCCGTGGCGATATATTCCCTGGCGCGCTGCTCGGCCTCGTCCTTGAACTGGGCCTCCACCTCGCGCACCTTGGCGGCCATCTCGTGGGTGACCTCGGTCTCCAGGCTTTTGATCAGATACTGCTTGGCCTCCTCCACGCTGTAGCCGGAGATCTTCTCCAGCATTTCCAGCTGGCTTTTCTTCACCATGCGGATTTCTTCCTGCTGGGCCTCGGCCTCGGCCAGCTTGCGGTTGAGATTTTCGGTCTTCGACTCCAGGCTGGCGGTTTTTTTATCCAGGTTTTCTTCCTTTTGCTGGAGCCTCTGCTCCTGCCGCTGTACCTCTTTCCGGCGGTCCTTCACTTCCCGGTCGCACTCGCTGCGGATGCGGTGGGCCTCTTCCTTGGCTTCGATCAGCGCCTCGCGCTTTTTGTTCTCCGCGGTTTTGATGCCTTCATTTATAATGCGCTTCGCCTCTTCCTCGGCGCTGGAGATCTCCCGCTCGGAAACCTTTTTCCGATACAGGACGCCCAGCAGGAATCCCGCCAGCATGAGCACCAGCACGACGATCACGGCGATTACAGTATTCCAAGGCATGGTCCGGTACACCTCCTTCTTTCATTCTTTCGTTATAGAAAAGGGCTTTGAAATTAAAGGAGTTCCCCATCTCTCCCATAATATCATACATTATATAATAATATCCCGCTGATTTGCTGTCAAGCGATTTTTCCCCAGAAAAAATACTCTTTGTAATATTTGCGAAAAAATGCGTCCGCATCCTGCACGGCGGCGGGGAGCGGGTGCCTGTCAAGCCCTAAAAATTCAAAAATTTTCCCCTGAATTTTTTACGCTTTCACCACTTGACTTTCCATAATGACCGCCAAAACCGCCCGTTACGGTTTGACATAAACGCGAACTGCAAAAAACTTTTCCGGGAGTTATCAACATTTCCAACAGACTTTTCAACCGCCGTTTTCCCTTGTTATTTCTACATTTTTCGCGCTTTTTCCATTTTATTCCAGCAGAGCAAAACGCTTTCGGCCCCGGCTTTCCGGCCGTTAACTGCTTGACATAACGGGCCCCTTTTACCCGGTTTCCCGCTTTATGCCCCGAAAAATGCATTTCCTGCAAAATGCAAAAGCGGGCACGAAAAAAGGAGCGCGAACGCTCCTTTAAAAAATGCGGCTGCACGATAAACCGGGAGGCGACAAAGCCGTGACTGATAGGTTGTCCGGGCTTTTCTTGCGCCCCCCATTCTTTCTCTTTCGTCGCGTCGGCGGAAAATACGCGCCCTTACTCCGTAACGGGCGCTGACGGTGCAAGAACATACAGTTCTTGTCATTGCAAGGAGCGCAGCGGGTTCAAGTTGAAGCGTGTTACCGCAGCAGGCCGCTCTCGGCCATGGAGACGTAGTCGCACCCGGCCACGATGATGTGGTCGCACAGCTCCACGCCCAGCAGCCCCAGCGCCCGGCGCAGCTGGGCGGTGGAGACCTCGTCCTCCGCCGAGGGCAGCGCCACGCCGCTGAGATGGTTGTGGGCCAAGATCACCGCGCTGGCGTGGCGGGCCAGAGCCAGCTCGGCCAGCCGCCGGGCGTTGATCTCGGCGGCGTTGACCGTGCCGCGGCTCAGTTCCCGGCACAGCAGCGGACGCTTCCGGGCGTCCAGCAGCAGGGCCAGCACCACCTCTTCCCGCTCGTAGGCGAACCGGGGCACAAAATATCTCCCCGCCGCGGTGGGGCTGTCCACGGGCTCGCTCTCCGGCGTCTTGTCCACCATGTACCGCCGGCTCACCGCCGGGATCAGGCGCAGCAGCGCCGCGGCGTTGGGCCCCACGCCGCCGACCGCCTCCAGCTCCTCCCGCGACGCCTCCAGCACCGCGCTCAGCGAGCCGAAGCGGTTCAGGAGCGCGTGGGCCAGGGTGTTGGTGTCCCGCCGGGGCTCGGCGTAGAAAAGCAGCAGCTCCAGCGCGTTGATATCGTCAAAATTGTCCAGCCCATGCTCCAGGAAGCGAAGCTTCATGCGCTGTCTGTGTCCGTCGTGGATGCCCAAAGCCGTCTCCCCCTGCCTTATCCCAGGCGCATGTTGGCGTAAGCGTTCAAATCCGTGTCCGCCGTGTTGCCGGCGAGGAACTCATAATACCCCTGGCAGCCGATCATGGCGGCGTTGTCGCCGCAGAGCTTCAGCGGCGGGATGAACAGCTCCGCGCCCGCGGCCTGCGCCGCCCTTTGAAAATCCGCGCGGATGCGGGAATTTGCCGCCACGCCGCCGGCCACGGCGATCTTTTTATACCCCAGCTCCCGCGCCGCGGCCATGGTGCGGGGCACCAGCGCCTCGCTGACCGCCCGGCACAGCGAGGCCGCCAGCCCCGCCCGATCCAGGGGCTGGCGCGTCTGCTCGGCGTGGTGGGCCAGGTTGATCACCGCGGTCTTCAAGCCGGAAAAGCTCATATCATAGGGGTTGCTGCCCACATAGGGGTGGGGCAGCGGGTAGGCGTCGTCCCGCCCCTCCTTCGCCAGGGCGTCGATGGGCGCGCCGCCGGGATAGGGCAGCCCCAGCACGCGGGCGGATTTGTCAAAGCACTCCCCCGCCGCGTCGTCACGGGTCTGGCCCAGGACGCGCATGTCGGTATAATCCCGCACGTCCACCAGCAGCGTGTTGCCCCCGGAGATCGCCAGGCACAAAAACGGCGGCTCCAATTCCGGGTAGGCGATGTAATTGGCGGCGATGTGGCCCCGGATGTGGTGCACCGGGATCAGGGGGATGCCCAAGGAAAAGGCCGCGCTCTTGGCAAAGTTCACCCCTACCAGCACCGCGCCGATGAGACCGGGGGCATAGGACACGGCCACGGCGTCCAACTGGGATTTTTCTATCCCCGCGGCGGCCACGGCCCGGTCCGCCAGCCGGGAGATCACCTCCACATGGCTGCGGGAGGCGATCTCCGGCACCACGCCGCCGTAGACAGCGTGGAGGTCCGCCTGGGAAAAGATCTGGTCGGTCAGCACCCTCCGGCCGTTTTCCGTCACGGCCACGGCGGTCTCGTCGCAGGTGGATTCCACGGATAGGATCAGCATGTTTCTTCTCTCCTCACAGGACCGCCGTCAGCAGCAGGGCGTCCTCTCTGGGTTTTTCGTAGTAGTTTTTCCGCCGCCCGGCCAAAGCAAAGCCGCATTGGGCGTAAAGCGCGCGGGCGGGGGCGTTGCTCTCGCGCACCTCCAGCGTCAGAAAGGACAGGCCGCGCTCTCTTGCCTGGGCGAGCATGGCCTCCGTCAGGCGTCTGCCGACGCCCCGGCGGCGGAAGGCCTCCGCCACGGCCACGTTGCCCACATAGCCCTCGTCCAGCACGAACTGAAAATAAGCGTAGCCCGCCAGCGCCTCCCCCTCCGCGGCGCAGAGGATCACGGCGTTTTCGCCCCTGTGCATCCGCGAGAGCATGTCCTCCCCGGCGCCGTCGGAAAAGGTCGCCGCCTCCAGCGCGGCGATGGCGGGGATATCCGCCTCCCTCGCCAAGCGAAGCTCCATCAGTGCGCCTCCGCCCAGCTGACGCCCCACTTGGCCTCGGCGATCAGAGGCACGGAGTAGTGCACCGCGTTTTCCATCTCCTCCTGCAAGAGCGCGGCGGCGCGCTCCTTCTCCCCCGCGGGGCACTCCACGATCAGCTCGTCGTGGACCTGCAGTATCAGCCGGGCGGCGAGCCCCTCCTCCCGGAGGCGGCGGTCCACATTCACCATGGCCAGCTTGATCACGTCCGCCGCGGTGCCCTGGATGGGCATGTTCATGGCCACCCGCTCGCCGAAGGAGCGCATGGTAAAGTTGCCCTTGAGCTCCGGCAGGTATCTGCGCCGGTGGAACAGCGTGGACACATACCCGTCGGCCCTGGCCCGCTCCACCACGTTTTTCTGGTAATCCCGCACGCCGTGGAACCGCTGTAAATAGGCGTCCATATACTCCCTGGCCTGGTTGACCGAGACGCCGATGTCCTGGGCCAGGGAGAAGGCGGAGATACCGTAGACGATGCCGAAGTTCACGGCCTTGGCCCGGCGGCGCTCCTCGGCCGTCACCTGCTCCAAGGGGATATCGAACACCTGGGAGGCGGTGATGCGGTGCACGTCCTCCCCGGACAGGAAGGCCGCGCGCATGTTCTCGTCGGCGGAGATGTGGGCCAGCAGCCTGAGCTCGATTTGGGAGTAGTCCGCGTCCACCAGCACATTCCCCGGCGCGGCCACGAACATTTTTCTCAGCCCGGCCCCCAGCTCCCGGCGCACCGGGATGTTCTGCAGATTGGGCTCCACGCTGGACAGCCGTCCCGTGGCGGTCACGGTCATCTGGAAGCGGGTGTGGATGCGCCCGTCCGGCCCGATCACCTTCAGAAGCCCGTCGGCGTAGGTGGATTTCAGCTTTGTCAGCTCCCGGTATTCCAGCACGTGGCCCACGATGGGGGCAAAGCGCAGCCGCTCCAGCACGTCGGCGTTGGTGCTCCAGCCGGTCTTGGTCTTTTTCCCGCCGGGCAGCCCCAGCTTTTCAAAGAGGATGGCCCCCAGCTGCTTGGGGGAGTTGATGTTGAATTCCTCGCCGGCCTCGTCCCAGATGGTCTTCTGCAGCGCCTCAATGCTGCCCACAAGGCTGTCTCCGAAGGCGCGCAGCGCCTCCCGGTCGGCCAGAAACCCGCTGTGCTCCATCCGGGCCAGCACCGCGCACAGCGGCATCTCTACGGTGCGGAACAGCTCCTCCATCTCAAATTCCCGCAGTCGGGGCAGCATGGCCTCCTCCAGCGCCTCCACGGCCGCCGCGCGGGAGGCCAGGGCCCCCAGCCGCGCGGCGAACCGCTCTCTGTGGGCGGTCTCGTCCAGCGCCAGGGTCATCTGCCCGTCCTCCTCGCCGTCGGCGCCGGCCGGCTCAAAGCCGCAGTAGGCCAGGCACAGCCGCTCCAGGTCGTACCCGGAGGCGGTGGCGTCCAGCAGATACCCGGCCAGGGCCGCGTCGAACACCCAGCGGGACAGGGCGTCCACTCCCTTTTCCAGCAGGGCGCGCTGCAGATTTTTCACGTCGTGGCCCGCCTTGGGGAAGCGCTCGTCGAACAGCAGCGAGAGCGCCGCGGCGTAATCCTCCCGGTAGCTCTCCGGGGAGAGAAACACCGCCACGGCCTCGCTCTCCGAGGGGCTGAAATGCCCCACGGCCTCCCCGCGGGCCTCGTCATAGGCGTAATATACCGTCCGCTCTCCCACGGCGGAGAGGGCCTCTCTCAGCTCCGCCTCCGTCTCCGGGACGACAGAAGTGCATGTTCCCTCGAACATCTCCGGCTCCGGGACCGGGGCCTCCGCGCTCTTCAGGCCCCATTTTTCAATGAATTTCATAAAGCCCAGCCGCTTGAAGAGCTCGTAGGCCGCTCCGCCGTAACTCTCCGGCCGCCGCAGCTCCTCCAGGGGCAGCTCCACGGGGGCGTTCCTGTCGATGGTAGCCAGCCAGAAGGAGTCATAGGCGCTGTCCTTGCCGTTTTCCAGCTTGGCGCGCAGCCCCGCCTTGACGGAGGCGTCGTCCAGATGCGCGTAGACCCCGTCCAGGGAGCCGAAGCGGTGCAGCAGCTCCATGGCGGTCTTCTCCCCCACCCCCGGCACGCCGGGGATGTTGTCGCTGCTGTCGCCCATCAGCGCCTTCAAATCCACCATCTTCTCCGGCTCGAAGCCGTATTCCTCCCGGAATCTCTCCGGGGTGTAGTCGATGGTCTCGGTCTGGCCCATGCGGGTCTTCACGTTCAGCACCCGCACCCGGTCCCCCACCAGTTGCAGGGCGTCCTTGTCGCCGGTGACAACGACGCACTCCCAGCCCTGCTCCGCGCCCCGGCGGCTGAGCGTGCCCAGCAGGTCGTCGGCCTCCCAGCCGGCAAGCTCGCACCGGCGGACGCCCAGGGCGTCCAGCACGTCCTTCATCACGCCCATCTGGGCGGAGAGCTCCTCCGGCATGGGCTTGCGGGTGGCCTTGTAGGCCGCGGAGTGCTCGTGCCGGAAGGTGGGCTCCTTCCTGTCGAAGGCGACGCACAGGGCGTCGGGATTCTCCTCCTCCAGCAGCTTTTGCAAAATGGCTAGAAAGCCATATACCGCGTTGGTGGGCGTACCGTCCGGGGCGGACAGGGGCCGCACCCCGTAAAAGGCCCGGTTGATGAGGCTGTTGCCGTCGATCAGCATCAGTTTTTGCATATCGTTTCCTCCCTGAGCTCTCTCCGAATGGGGAAATACACCGTCAGCAGCATGGCGGTGAAGGCCGCGCCGCCGCCCAGCAGGTCGCTGACCGGCTCGCTCCAGAAAACGCCGTTGGCGCCCAGACCCCACAGCCGGGGCAGCAAGAGCATCAGCGGCACCACGATCACGATCTTCCGCAGCAGGGAGAAAAACACCGCCTGCTTCGCCCGGCCCAGCCCCTGGAAAATACTTTGGGCGGCTGCCTGCAGCGCCATGAAGCAGTTGCCGCAGAAATAGATGCGCACCGCGCGGACCGTGATGGCGATGAGCGTATCATCCTCGGTAAAGATTCGCACGAACACCGCCGGCCAGAACTCCAGCGCCGCCCAGGCCAATGCCATCAGGCTCACGGACGCAATGGCATTAAAGCGGATGCACTCCAGCACACGCCGCTTCTGCCCAGCACCGAAATTATACCCTATCACCGGCTGCACGCCGCCGGACATGCCGTGGAGCACCTCCAGCATCACCGTGCGCAGGGAATTGATGATCGTCATGGCGCCGATGAACAAATCCCCGCCGTAAGCGCTCAGCTGCCGGTTCGCCAGGGCCTGCACCACGGAGTTGGTGCCCTGGGCCATAAAGTTGGTGACCCCCAGGGCCATGATCCGGCCCACGATCCGCCCCCGCAGCGCCAGATACTCTCCCCGCAGGGGCACCACCGCCCTCTTTCCCAGCAGAAAGCTCAGGCACCACACGGCGCTGACCGTCTGGGCGATGACGGTAGCCAGCGCCGCGCCCTTCACGCCCATGCCCAGGGCGAAGATGAACACCGGGTCCAGGGCGATATTCACCGCCGCCCCCAGCATCACGGTCATCATGCCCCGGCGGGCAAAGCCCTGGGCGTTGATATAGCCGTTCATGCCCAGGGTGATGAAAACGCAGGGCGTTCCCCACAGATAGATATGGAGATAATCCAGCGCGTAGGGCAGCGCGGTCTCCCCCGCGCCCAGGGCCCTGAGGGCGCTCCGGGACAGCAGCTGCCCCAGCGTCAGCAAGATCACCGAGGAGGACAGCAGCAGCGTCATGGAGTTGCCCATGATCCGGCCGGCGCCCTGGGCGTCGCCCCGGCCGCGGGCGATGGAGAACAGCGGCGCGCCGCCCTGGCCGAACAGTCCGGCAAAGGCGGAGATAATCGTGATCACCGGCAGCGCCAGTCCCACGCCGGTCAGCGCCGCGGCGCCGGAGCCGGGGATGTGGCCGATATAGATGCGGTCCACGATGTTGTAGAGCACGTTCACCAGCTGCGCGGCGATCAGCGGCAGGGACATACGCAGGATGACCTGGGGGATGGGCCCTACGGAAAAATCGCTGATATCTTTGTTTGGCGAGGCTTCTCTTCTCATTTCTCTCCCCGCAGCCGGATCAGCTCGTCGCGCAGCACGGCGGCGTACTCGTATTCCAGCATCTGAGCGGCCTTGCGCATCTCCTTTTCCAGCCGCTCGATCTCGGCTTTGCGCTCCCGCTCGGTCATCTTCACCCCGTGCTCGTTTTTGGCCGCCGGGCCGGTGATCTCGATCAGCTCCCGGATGCTCTTTACGATGGTCCTGGGCACGATGCCGTGCTCCTCATTATACTGATTCTGAATGGCCCGGCGGCGCTCGGTCTCGTCGATGGCCGCGCGCATGGAGGGCGTCACGGTGTCGGCGTACATGATCACCGTGCCCTCCGCGTTCCGGGCGGCCCGGCCGATGGTCTGAATCAGGCTGGTCTCGGAGCGCAAAAAGCCCTCCTTGTCCGCGTCCAGGATGGCGATCAGCGAGACCTCCGGCAAATCCAGTCCCTCCCGCAGCAGGTTGATGCCCACCAGTACGTCGAACTCGCCCCGGCGCAGGTCCCGGATGATCTCCATGCGCTCGATGGCGTTGACGTCGTGGTGCATATACCGGGTCTTGATGCCCGCGTTGGAGAGATAGTCGGTCAAATCCTCCGCCATCCGCTTGGTGAGGGTCGTCACCAGCGTGCGCTCGTTTTTGGCGATCCGGGCCTGGATTTCGTCGATGAGATCGTCGATCTGCCCCTCCACGGGCCGCACCTCCAGCCGGGGGTCGGTGAGCCCGGTGGGCCGGATGATCTGCTCGGCAATCTGCCCTGAGCGGGTGCGCTCATACTCCCCCGGCGTGGCGGAGACATAGATCACCTGGTTGAGCCGGTCGCGGAATTCCTCAAATTTCAGCGGCCGGTTGTCAAAGGCGGAGGGCAGGCGGAAGCCGTACTCCACCAGCGCCTCCTTCCGGGCCCGGTCGCCCCGGTACATGGCCCGCACCTGGGGCAGGGTCACGTGGCTCTCGTCCACGAACAGCAGAAAATCCTTGGGAAAATAGTCCAGCAGCGTCATGGGCGGGCTGCCCACGGGCCGTCCGCCGATGATGCGGGAATAATTCTCGATGCCGGAGCAGTAGCCCAGCTCCTGGATCATCTCGATGTCAAAGTTCACCCGCTGGGCGATGCGCTCGGCCTCCAGGGGTTTTTCCAGTTTCTGGAAAAACTTGACCCGCTCGTCGCACTCGGCGCGAATCTCCCGGATGGCGCGGGCCATTTTCTCCGGCGGCGTCACGTAATGGCTGGCGGGATAGATGGCCACGTGGCTCAAAACGTGCTCCGCGTGCCCGGTCAGGGGATTGATCTCGCTGATACGCTCGATCTCGTCGCCGAAATACTCCACCCGCACGGCCTTGTCCTTGTAGTAGGCCGGGTAGATTTCCACCGTGTCCCCCCGCACCCGGAACATGTTGCGCTCAAAGGCGATGTCGTTGCGCTCGTACCGGGCCTCGATGAGCTTGTGGAGCAGCGTCTCCTGGGGCAGCTCTGTGCCGGGGCGCAGGGAGATAGCCATGCGGGCAAAGTCGTCCGGCTCGCCCAGACCGTAGATACAGCTGACCGAGGCCTCCACGATCACATCCCGCCGCTCCAGCAGGGAGAACGTGGCGCTCAGGCGCAGCCGGTCGATCTCCTCGTTGGTGGAGGCATCCTTTTCGATGTAGGTGTCCGTGTGGGGGATATAGGCCTCCGGCTGGTAGTAATCATAGTAGGAGACAAAGTATTCCACCGCGTTGTGGGGAAAGAACTCCTTGAACTCGCTGCACAGCTGGGCGGCCAGGGTCTTGTTGTGGGCCAGGACCAGGGTGGGCTTTTGCACCTGCTCGATGACCTTTGCCATGGTGTAGGTCTTGCCTGAGCCGGTGACGCCCAGCAGCGTCTGCTCGGAAATGCCCAGCCTGACCCCCTCCGAGAGCTTCTCAATGGCCTGGGGCTGGTCCCCCGCCGGGGAATATTCGCTTACCACCTGAAATTCCGGCATATCCTTTTCTCCTGCAAGGCGTGATACGGCAAATGACCGATTAACTAAATAATTATACCACGCTTTCCTCCGGCATACAACACATGAAATACTCCTTTCGAGGATTGCCGCGCCGTCTTCAAGCTGCTATAATGAATTAAAACTACATGCCGCCGATCTCACGCAGCGGCGCTGAAGGGAGTGATCGTGTATGAAAAAGACACGTGCCGGGAGGGTGCGCGCATTCTGACCCTCCGACTATTTTTATGGAGGTTCATTTCATGATCGAACTCACCGAGATCACAGCGCAAAACTGGCTCGACGCCGCGCGTCTCGCCGTGGCCGACAACCAGAAGCGATTTCTGGACAGCGCCCAGGGCATTCTCGCCCGCGGCTATGTCTACCGCCGGGAGGGCGCCTGTGTGCTGGGCATTGCCGAAGACGGGCAGCTTCTGGGGCTTTTGCTGTGTAAGGGCCTGGACGAGGAGCCCGCCTGCTACGACCTGCAGCAGTTCATGATCGACGCTCGCTTTCAAAACCGGGGCTGCGGCGCCCAGGCGCTGCGAGAGCTGCTGGACCGGCTGGCGCGGGAGCG
>Ga0079305_1003639_pt1 | contig 10084 bp, 7 predicted proteins | sample LMS_cellobiose_e_FD_79183 | JGI IMG/M metagenome (GOLD analysis project Ga0079305, IMG submission 79183) | Rumen-fistulated moose microbial communities from Alaska, USA - LMS_cellobiose_enrichment | ecosystem: Host-associated > Mammals > Digestive system > Stomach > Rumen fluid ...
AAAACGCTTCTCAAAAAGCGGAAGTGAAGGAGCAAAAGTGCAGATCCTGCGGCGGAGCAATGCGGTTTGACCCTGAAACGGGCAAGCTTGTCTGCGACAATTGCGGTACGACGGAGGAGATCGGCGTAAGCGGCAAGGAGGTTGACGCGGCGCTTGACGGCTTCGATTTCGATTCGCTTGCCGGGCAGGCAGCCGATGAGAACGCCGGGGCGCTGCCGATTTACAACTGCGTTTCCTGCGGCGCGGAAATTATTGCCGATGCAGAGCGCTTTTCGCTGACCTGTCCCTATTGCGGCAATAATATCGTGCTGACGGATAAGGTTTCCGGAAAATTACGTCCGGATGGCGTGCTGCCGTTCCAACTCGCCTCCAAGGAGCTGCCCGAGGCGCTCAATCGGTTTTACAAAGGGAAGCGGCTGCTGCCGAAGCGCTTTTTCGATGAGAGCACCGTGGGAGCTGTCACCGGCGTTTATCTGCCCTTTTGGGTATTTGACGGCAACCTTTCCGGCGTGTTGAATTATGCCGCGGAGAGGACCTCTTCGCACCGGTCGGGGGACTACATTATCACCGAAACGAGACATTATCTGATCTCCCGCGATGTGAACGTTGATTTTGAAAGCGTTCCCGTGGATGCGAGCGGCAGGATCGACGATGCGCTGATGGATTCCCTCGAGCCGTTCGACATACAGCAGGTACAGCCTTTTGATATGCGCTATCTGGCGGGGTTCGCAGCGGATCGTTTCGATCAGGCGAAGGAGGAGACCGCTGAGCGCGCCAAAAAACGCATGCAGTCCTCCGCACAGAGCGCGGTTTCATCCTTGGCCGGCATGGGCTACGGCGGCGTGCGCCAAACGGGCGGCAGCCTCAGGGCGGATCTGCGGGCGCGATACCTGTTATTCCCGATTTATCTGTTTGATGTGATGCACGGCGGCACAAGCTATCATTTTGCGGTCAATGGGCAAAGCGGAAAGGTTGTAGGCAATCTTCCCATCGATAAGGGCGTCAGCCTCCGCTACTTCCTGTTGAGGATGGGCGCCGTGCTGCTCGCGCTGCTCGGCATCTCCGTCGTGCGGTATTTTATGGGGAGGTGAGCAGATGAAACGGCTATTGCGGTTTGTCACTTTGCTGCTCGCGGTTTGTCTCTGCCTTGGCGCCGTAACGGCGCAGGCGGCGCAGGCATGGTCGGAAGAATACTACCGCGCCATGGATTTCTCCGAGGGCCTGTCCGGCGCCGAGCAGGTGGACCTTGATGAGCAATGTCTTGAGATCATGCGGCGCTATCAGGTTGATGTCGCGCTGCTTGCGATTACAAGCGAAGAGAGGGAGGGCGATCCGCTCTCGGAAATTGCGCGGAATTACTATGCCGCCTGCGGCTTTGGCTATGGGGAAGCGTCCGACGGTTTTATGGTTGTTTACGATACCGATACCGAAGAGATGGTGATCGAAGCCGTCGGCCGCGCAGGCAATCTCTTATCCGAGAACGACTTGGATTTTATCTGTGAAAGCGCCGTCGGCTTTCGGGATGATTACGGTATATGGGGCGTTTTGTATGTCGCCGCCAAGGAGCTCGATGATCATCTTGCCGGAAATGACGCTGCCGATCCGTCGGGTCCCGATATAAGCAGACAGCCGGACGGTGCTCTGCCGTCCTGGTATCCCGCCGATGTCAATGCGTTTGTGCCGTTTCACAACGAGACGGCTCCGCGCGTCGTCGATACGGCGGATATCTTCACGGATGCCGAGGAACGGCAGATGGAGCGGCGCCTTGCGGAGATCCGTTCCGAGCTTGACAAGGATATTGTGATTTTTACGGATGTCTCGACCTATGGGTTCGACCGTAAGATCTATGCGGCGGATTTCTATGATTTCAACGGCTACGGCTGCGGCCCCGAGTATGAAGGCGTCTGCCTGATGATCTGCATGGATCCGGATGACCGCGGGTGGTGGGTCTGCTGTACAGGCTCCGAGACGATGGAGCTTTACACCGATGAGAACGCCGACGAGCTCGACGACGTTCTGTATGAATATATGGCGGCCGGCGATTATGCGGAGGGCGTCGCGGACTGGATCGAGAACTTCCGCATGATGTATCTGAAGGGCTCTCCCTTTGTACCGGCGTGGATGCCGGATGTGAGCGAGAGTTTTGAGCGCTCTCATAATGCGGAGCTGCCTCGCGTTACCGATACAACGGGAGCACTGAACGACGCCGAGCTGGCTCAGCTCACCCTGCAGGCCGCGCAGGTTGCGGATCAATACGGTGTGGATGTCGCCGTGCGGGTTGACCGCTATTTCAGAAGCATGAGCTCGCAGGACTATTCGGACTGCTATTATTATTACAACGGCCTCGGTTACGGCGAGGACTTTGACGGGATCCTGCTGACGGCGCTTGCCGCCGGCGGCGGCACATATTGGTGCCGCGTCAGCGCCGAAGGGACCGGCCTCGAGCATCTGACAGACGTCAACATCGAGCGGCTTACGTCACAGTGCAAGGATGCTTTTGAGGGCGGCGACGCCTATAAGGGCGTCAGCCGTTGGCTCAGGCAGGTTGACGGGATGTACCGTACCGGCCGTGTGCCGCGAACCGCGGCTTCCTGGGGGTTGACGGCGATTATAGAGGCAGTCGTCGCTGCGGTCGTCGGAGGGGTTGCGCTGCTCCGCGCAAGGCTCGGGATGCGCACGGCAAAGATCCAAACCAATGCGGATACGTACCTTGTGCGCGATACCCTGCGGGCTGCCCCGGTGGAGGACCGCTTTATCGGCGCAACGACCTCCCGCACATACAGTCCGGTCGAGCGCAGCTCGAGCAGAAGCGGAGGGGGCGGCCGGTCTTCGTACTCGGGATCTTCCGGCAGAAGCCATTCAGGCTCGGGGCGGAGTTTCTGAAACAGGTGCAGCCAAGGCGGATGCCTGCGGCATCCGTCGCTGCGGCGAGTTATCCGTTCGCTTCGCTCACTCAACGCGAAAGAACCCAGTTTGCGGTACCCGAAAAAATCTGCGCTCATCCGCTTGATTTTTTCGACCGCTGCACCCAAAGTCCGTTCGCTTCATCCGCCACCGGCGGCGCGAACGGGCTTTGGCCCCTCGACGGGTTCCTTTCACACGATCTTCCTGTGCCTATGCAAAGTGACAGCGGCTTTTTCGGCCGTTTCAAGCGGACCGCCTCCTGCAGGAGGCGGTCCGCTTTTCTGCGCGCCGCATAAAGCTCTGTTTCTTTCCATAGGATGTGAGCGCAGACTTCGTTTTTTTCCGGTATGCCTGCGGCACGCTCCGAATATAGGTCCGTCAGGACATAAATAGCCGAGCGGGAAACGCTGCGGGGGGCGCGGACGTAAATTAGACGTGCGACCGCAAGCCTCGGCGGCCGCGCGGGCTCGCTTTCGCTCGACTGCGCGGATTGCAACGCGAACATATGTTCTCAGTCTGCGCGGGCTCGCTTCGCTCGACTGCGCACGCTGCCGCGGCTGCGCACCCGCTCGGCCGCATGCAGTCGCGGGCCGCAGCAACGCCGCGCGCCGTTGATTTTTCGCTCAGTGCGTGCACGTTTCGTGCACGGGAAAAGCCCCTTTTGCTTTGATCGAACAGCCAAGGATAGCACGGCGGCAAGGGTCAAGATAAACGCCGGCGCGCCCGTCCGCTGCGCGGCCGGTTTCGCCTGCGGCCTGCGCGGGCGTGCGCAAGCGCCCGCCGCCCGTGCCGCACGGCTCAGCCCTTGCGGGCCCATGCGCGCCGCCGCCCTTGCCTCGCCGTGCAAGGATTGTGGAAAAAGCAAAAGGAGGCTTCCCCATGCACGCAAACATTTCGAACGCACTTCGTTACAAAATCTATCGGCGCGACGGCTTTCGCTGCGCCCTCTGCGACTGCACACGCGGCCTGCAGATTCACCACATGCTTGAGCGCGGTCGAGGCGGCAAAGCATGCGAATACAACCTGATCACCCTTTGCAGCTATTGCCATTCCCACATTCACGGCCGGCCGCTGTACGACACGCCCATGACGGCCGAGGACGTACAGCAAGCCGCGCTGGAATACCTCTGCGATTTCTACGCAGGGGATGACGCCTTCGAGCGGTACATGCTCGATACCTACGCCGTGCCGCCCTAAAAGGCGCGCACGTTGCGTGCACGGGCAATGCGAACATATGTTCTGTGCTCGGCGTTAGGGACAGCGAATCGGTCGCGCGCGAGCCGTCCCCCCCGCCGGCGCGGCCCCGATGCGGCCGCGCACGGCGGGCCGCTACGCGGGCCCCCCTCGCGCGCATGCAGACGGGCGGGCAATGATCGCCGGCTATGCCGGCCTCGCTGCGCTCGATTGCCCCGCCCGCTGCGCGGTGCTCGCCGCCTGGCGGCTGGCTGCGCCCGCTGCTCGCTCGCGGCGCGCAATTGAACGGGGGAAGGTGCGCCGCTCGCTCGGGAACGGCGCGCGCAGGCCATGGATAGCCCCTCCCTTTCCCCCTACGGGGGAAAGGGAGGGGCTATCCATGAGGCAATGGTAATAAAGCTCTGTTTCTTTCCATAGGATGTGAGGGGTGATGCGCATGATGACGTCCATTTTTTCGCTGATGATCCTCGGCGGTATTCTGATCGCCGCGTTGATGGGCCGTATGGAGGCGGTCAGCGCCGCAGCGCTCAGCGATGCCGGCAGAGCGGTGCAGCTGGTGATTTCGCTCACGGGCAATTTCTGCCTCTGGAGCGGGCTGATGCAGATCGCGCAGGCTTCGGGACTCACAGACAGGCTTGCGGCGGCGGCACGGCCGCTTACGCGGCGGCTCTTTCGCGGTCTCTCCGCAAACGGGGAGGCCATGCGGGCAATTACGATGAATCTGGCCGCCAATCTGATCGGTCTCGGCAGCGCGGCGATGCCGCTCGGCATTCGGGCGATGCGTGCCATGGAGCGCGAGGAGCGTGCCAACGGCATTGCAACGGATAACATGGCGCTCTTTGTGGTGATGAATACCGCCTCGCTTCAATTGATTCCGACGACGAATGCGCTGCTGCGCGCGCAGGCAGGAGCGGCACAGCCGCTCGATATTCTGCCGGCGGTGTGGCTTGCCTCGGCAGTGTCGATCGTGGCGGGGGTTGCCGCGGCGAAGCTGCTTTCACGGGTGATATTGTGAGCGGTGCGGGCAATTGGGCGATTCCGTGCGTCATTTTTGTGATTGTGTTCTACGGCTATCTGCATCGCGTCCATGTGTTTGAGGTGTTTCTGCAGGGCGCACGCGAAGGGCTGCAAACCTCTGTGCAGATCCTGCCGGCGCTTGTCGCGTTGATCGCCGCCGTCGGAATCCTGAAGGCTTCCGGTGCGCTCGATCTGCTTACCTATGCGCTGGCGCCCGTGATGCGTCTGCTTGGGCTGCCGCCGGAAGTGCTGCCGCTGGCGCTGCTTCGCCCCGTTTCCGGAAGCGGGGCAATGGTGATCTTTACGGAGCTGCTGACGCGCTTTGGGCCGGACAGCGCAATCGGGCGTATTGCCAGCGTACTCGAAGGCTCGACGGAAACGACGTTCTACACGATCGCGGTTTATTATGGAGCGACGCAGATTCAAAAAACGCGTCATACGGGGCCGGCCGCCGTGGCAGCTGATCTGGTTGGATTCGTAATGAGCGGCATTGCGGTTCGACTCCTTTTTCTCTGAGAATAAGGCAGGAAATCAGCGTGTCGCCGAAGCCGGCGTGCCTTTTTGCATATTTGTGATGCGGGATTTTCAGCGAACCGGAGTTTAACGGCGGTTATTTTTTGCATATTTTTTAGATAATTCGCGTAAAAAAGTGAAACAACGTTCAATAAAGTGTAATAAACAACAAAAAATTTGAAAATATATTGCAAAAGACAAAAAGCCGTTTTATAATTTCGTTAACGCATATCTATTCGTGTACCGTGCAGGAACACGAATAGAAACAATCACAGAGAGAAGGAAATTGTGTGCAGCTGAATCTGACGACAGATTATGCGCTGCGTTGCCTGCTGTATCTCGCGGAGAATCCCGGTTCCCGCAGCTCTGCGGAGATCAGCAAAGCGATCGGCGTGGGAAGAGAGTACACCCATAAGATTTTACGCCGCCTGCGCGATGCAAAGATTGTCTCCTCCAAATATGGCAAGGAGGGCGGCTATATGCTCAGCGCAAAGCCGGAGAATATCACAATGTTTGACGTGATGTGCCTGATGGAGGACAGTATGATGCTTTCGCAGTGCCTGGAGAAGGAGCGAAGCGGAGCCGTCAGCCCCCTGCAGGCGCCGATTGTCAGTTTTTATCGCCAGGCACAGGAAACGATCGAATCGTGCTTTCGCGGCGTCAGCCTGCTCGATTTGCTGAACACAAATGTAAGACAGCCGGAAATGGTTTGATGGGCTGTCTCCGCTTTTTATGCTGATCCCGCCTTGCGCTGCAGGGCGGGCTTTTCCTTTTCATGGATGAAAAAGCCTTTTTTGCGTTCCTGATTTCTTGTAATTCCGATCAAACGGTGCTACAATAACAAAGCATAGCATCTGCAACGGAGGAAAAAACACATGGGGAAAAACACATTTTATATTACAACGCCGATTTACTATCCGTCGGATAAGCTGCATATCGGTCACAGCTATTGTACGGTGGCAACGGATGTGATGGCGCGCTATAAGCGCCTGTGCGGCTGCGATGTCATGTTTCTGACCGGCACCGATGAGCACGGCCAGAAAATCGAGGAAAAGGCGAAGGCTGCCGGGATCACGCCGCAGCAGTTTGTCGATCAAATCGTGACGGGCCCGCGCGGCATCCTCGATCTCTGGAAGCTGATGAACATCTCCAACGACCGATTTATCCGCACGACGGATCCTTATCACGTTGAGGCGATCCAGCATATTTTCCGCCGCTTATATGAAAACGGCGATATCTATAAAGGCGCCTATCGGGGCAAATACTGCACACCGTGCGAATCCTTCTGGACGGAGAGCCAGCTGGTTGACGGCAAGTGCCCCGATTGCGGCCGCGAGGTGCACGATGCGCAGGAGGAGGCGTATTTCTTCCGTCTCTCAAAGTATGCGGATCGCATCCGGCATCTGCTCGAGGATACCGATTTTCTGCAGCCGGCCTCGCGCGTCAACGAGATGGTCAATAATTTTATCAAGCCCGGCCTTGAGGACCTGTGCGTTTCGCGCACAAGCTTTACCTGGGGGATTCCGGTCGATTTTGATCCGGGACACGTGGTCTATGTATGGGTTGACGCATTGAGCAACTATATCACCGCGCTCGGGTATGGGAATGACCGCTATCATGATTACGAAAAGTTCTGGCCTGCGGATTATCATATCGTCGGCAAGGAGATCGTGCGTTTTCACTCAATTATTTGGCCCGCGATGCTGATGAGCCTGAACGAGCCGCTGCCGAAGCATGTCTACGGCCACGGCTGGCTTGTGATCGACGGCGGCAAAATGTCGAAATCGAGGGGCAACGTCGTCGATCCCTATGTGCTCGCGGAGCGCTTCGGCGTGGACGCGCTGCGCTTCTTCCTGATGCGCACGTTTCCGTTCGGGTCTGACGGCAATTTCTCCAACGAGCTTTTGATCCAGACGATCAACGTCGATCTTGCCAACGATCTCGGCAATCTCGTCTCCCGCACGACCGCGATGGCGGAAAAGTATTTCGGCGCCGCTTTGCCTGCCGACCGCTGCGCCGAGCCGCTCGACGATGAGCTGATTTCACTTATGTCCGGCCTGCGCGGACGGTATGAGGAGCAGATGGAAGCGCTGCAGTTCCAGAATGCGCTCGAAGAGATCTTCAAAATGATACAGCGCGCCAACAAGTATATTGACGAAACCGCGCCGTGGGTGCTGGCAAAGGACGACGGCAACCGCCCGCGCCTCGCGAGCGTGCTTTATAATCTGCTTGAGACCGTGCGTATTTGCATCGTCCTGCTCACGCCGTTCATGCCCGATTCCTGCGGGAAGATTTTTGAGCAGATCGGCGCGGAGACGGCCGGCCGCTCGTGGGAATCCGCCGCCGAATGGGGTGTTCTCCCGCAGCGGGTCGCCGTTCATCGCGGCGATGCGATCTTCCCGCGTATCGATGTGCAGAAGGAGCTCGCATTCCTCGATGAGCTGCAGGAAGCGCAGCGCAAAGAGGCTGAGGCAGCCGCGGGCCCGCAGATCGAGCTGGAACCCTATGAGGAAGAGACCGTCGATTTTGAGACGTTCTGCAAGTCCGATTTTCGCGTGGTGAAATGCCTTGCCTGCGAGGCGGTGCCGAAGTCGAAAAAGCTGCTCCGGTTCACGCTTGACGACGGCAGCGGCACGCCGCGCCAAATCCTTTCGGGCATCCGTCGCTGGTACGAGCCGGAGACGCTGGTCGGCAAAACGCTCGTCGCCATCCTCAATCTGCCGCCGCGCAAGATGATGGGGCTGGAGTCCTGCGGTATGCTGATCTCCGCCGTGCATCACGAGAACGGGGAAGAGGTGCTCCATCTGCTGACGGTTGACGACGCGATTCCCGCCGGTGCGAAGCTCTGCTGATTTTTTGTATGTAAAGACGGTCGGAAAATCTTTTCGACACGCGGACATGGCCGGCGCCTTCGGCGTCGGCCATGTTTTTGACGAAAGGGGAATGACCTGTGAAAATTTTTGATTCGCATGCCCATTACGATGACGAGCGCTTTGACGGGGACCGCGACGAGCTGCTGGCATCCCTGTCGGCGCGCGGGATCGGCGCCGTTGTCAACGCGGCGTGCGACCTGCCCTCGAGCCGGGCGGGTCTTGCGCTTGCAGAACGCCATGAATACATCTGGTCGGCGGCGGGCATCCATCCCGAGCATGCGGATGACCTCGACGACAATGCGCTGCAAGAGCTTTGCGCGCTGGCAAAGAAGGACCGTGTCGTCGCGATCGGCGAAATCGGCCTTGACTATTACTGGGAGGACAATCCGCCGCGCGATGTGCAGCGCGCGGCCTTTGAGCGGCAGCTTGAGCTGGCGCGTCGTGTCGGGCTGCCTGTGATCGTTCACAGCCGCAATGCCGCGCAAGAAACGTTTGAGATTCTTGCAAAGCATCATCCGCGGGGCGTTGTGCATTGCTTCTCCGGATCGGCCGAACTTGCACGCGACTATGTCAAAATGGGAATGTACATCGGTTTTACCGGCGTCGTAACGTTTCACAATGCGCGGAAACCGCTGGAGGCTGCGAAGGCCGCAGGGCTTGAGCACATTCTGGTTGAGACCGATTGCCCTTATCTTGCGCCCGTTCCGTTTCGCGGGAAACGCTGTGATTCTACGCAGCTTCCGTATACTGTGGGGGCGCTGGCGGATGCGTTTGGCGTTTCGTCGGAGGAAGTAGCCGCCGCGACATGGCGCAATGCGTGCACACTTTACGGTATCGAACCGCCGAATTTCCAAAAATGAAATAATTTTATACAAAACTTGCGCTATTATTGAAAATATAAACGACAAAATGCCAAAATATGAAATTTTAAAATATTTTTCTTGCATTTTTACCGCGAGCCGAGTATGATATGTTTATGACAAACGATACCGTATCGACGGAGGGAATCTGATTCGTTCCGACACGGGAAAAGCAGGAGGTATTTTGGTATTATGAATGCTTATGTAGAGCGTGTATTGGAGCACGTCAAGAAAAAGTATGCGAACGAGCCTGAGTTTATCCAGACAGTCGAAGAGGTCTTTACCTCTGTTTCCCCTGTCGTTGACCGCCACCCCGAGTATGAGGAAAATGATATTCTCACGCGCATGACGGAACCGGATCGCACGGTTTCTTTCCGCGTCGTCTGGACGGACGACAGCGGCAAGGCGCATGTCAACACCGGCTACCGCTGCCAGTTCAACGGCGCGATCGGCCCCTACAAGGGCGGCCTGCGCTTCCATCCGAGCGTATATATCGGCACGGTGCACTTCCTCGGCTTTGAGCAGACGTTTAAGAACTCCCTGACCGGCCTGCCGATGGGCGGCGCCAAGGGCGGCTCCGATTTTGACCCCCGCGGCCGCTCGGATGCGGAGATCATGCGCTTCTGCCAGGCGTTTATGACGGAGCTGTATCGCCATATCGGCCCGGACATCGACGTTCCCGCGGGCGATATCGGCGTCGGCGGCAGGGAAGTCGGCTATCTG
>Ga0079305_1003640_pt1 | contig 10082 bp, 6 predicted proteins | sample LMS_cellobiose_e_FD_79183 | JGI IMG/M metagenome (GOLD analysis project Ga0079305, IMG submission 79183) | Rumen-fistulated moose microbial communities from Alaska, USA - LMS_cellobiose_enrichment | ecosystem: Host-associated > Mammals > Digestive system > Stomach > Rumen fluid ...
GAACGTGCTGACCGGGCCGGATGGTTCGGCGGCGGTTTTCGGCCCGCAGAAAGGAGCGACGCCGGAACAGGTGACGCAGCTCGACCGCAATCTGGCGTGCTGGCATAAAACCGTCTGCGCGGCGGGAGCGGCCCCGGAAGAGGAACAGCCGGGCGACGGCGCGGCGGGCGGACTGGGTTTCGCCTTGCGCAATTTTCTGCATGCGGAAATTTTTTCCGGCGCGGAAATGGTGCTGGAACTGCTTGATTTCGATCGTGCTTTGCAGGATGCGGACTGGGTGCTGACCGGCGAAGGCTGTTCGGATTTCCAGACCGCGCAGGGCAAACTCTGTTCGCGCGTCGCGGATCACGCGCATCAAGCGGGAGTGCCGGTGATCCTGCTCTCCGGAGCGCTCGGCCAGCGTCACGAAGAGTTGCGCGGGAAGTTCGACGCGGTGCTGGCGCTCGCTTCCGGCCCCGGCTCGCTCGACAAGGCGCTCAAGGACACCCCCGACAATCTGCGCCGCATGGCGCAAGCGCTGTGCGCGATGCTCAAAAACACCCGCCGGGAGGAGGCGTAAATATGCAGACATCGGCAAAACCGGAAGTCCTGCTGATCGGCGCGGGCGCGGTCGGCAGTTATTTTGCGGGACGGTGCGCCGCCGCGAACCGGATCGACCTTACGGCGGTTTTCCGTCACGATACGGAAGCGGTGCGGCGCGACGGGATACGGGTCGAAAGCATCGCGGGAGACTTTGCGGTGCATCCACGAATTGTCGCCGCGTCCCCGGAGTACGGCAAAGAACCGGATTGGATCATTCTTGCCACCAAAGTTCTGCCGGAAACCGACCCGGTGGCTCTGCTGAAAGGGGCGGTCGGGCCAAAAACCGGGATCATGCTGATCCAGAACGGGTTGAATATTGAAGAACCGATTGCGCGCGCCTTCCCCGGTCATCCTCTGCTGAGCGCGGTGGCCTACATCGGCGCGGCGCGGACGAACATTCCGGGCGCGATCCGGCATATCGGCGGAGGGCGGCTGAAACTCGGCGATTATCCCGCTGGGAGCGCGCCGGAAGCGCTGAAATTGTGGACGGAAATTTTCACCGCCGCCGGAGTTCCGGTCACGCCGGAAGCAGACATCGTGCGGGCGCGCTGGTTCAAACTCCTGTGGAACATCCCCTACAACGGCATCAGCGTGGTCGGCGGCAAAATCGGCACCCGGCGCATGGTCAACGACCCGGAACTGGCCGAACTTGCCGAACGGCTGATGAAGGAGATTCAGGCGGTGGCCGCCTCGGACGGACGCGTCCTGACCGATTCGGAAATTCAGGCCAACATCGACTACACGCGGAATTTTCCCGATTACAAAACCAGTATGCTGCTGGATTTCGAAGCGCATCGGCCGCTGGAGTGTCAGGCGATCGTGGGAAACGCGCTGGCGATCGCCCGTAAAAACGGCGTTCCCGCGCCGACCTTGCAGGCGCTGTTTGCCCTGCTCGGCTCCTGCGACCGGGAAAATCGCAGCTGACCGATCTATTCCGCGGGAGCTGTCTCTTCCAGTACCGGAGACGGGCGGCCCTCCAGCGCATACCACTGCTTCAGCCGATCCGCGATAAAGGCGATGATCGCCTCGTGCTGCTCCTTGCCGGAACCTTCGACCGGTGCGGCCGGGCCGAATTCAAACCAGATATGGCGCTTGCGGCGCACGGGGCCCATGTCGCGGATCCATTTGCCGTTGGCGAGAAAATCGGTTTTCAGGGCAAAGGGCAGAATCTCGACCCCCGCCGCGCGGGCGAGTTTGATGCCGATGGTGTTGAAGTGGCCCATGTTCAGCGCTTCGGAGCGCGTTCCCTGCGGAAAAAGCAGAACCGATTTGCCGCGCTCAAGGCGTTCTTTGCCGAGGGTGAGGACGGTTTTGAAGTCATCGCGCGGGTTGTCGCGTTTGACCGGGATCGCCTCGAGCGTCCGCATGATGTCGCCGAACCACGGCACGTCGAAAAGCGACTCTTTGATGACAAAGGTAAAGTCGATGTGCGGACGCAGAATCGCGTGAAAGAGGGCGGTTTCCAGCAAACTCATGTGGTTGCCGACCAGCACCGTGGCCCTGCCCTGACGTTCGCGCAGATGGTTCAGCCCGCGCAGGTGGAGTTTGCCGCCGACCGCCTCGACGAGCTTGACATTGCCGTTGGAAAAGGCGATCTGACGCTCCCGGGTGAGCTGCCCGCGGCAGCCGCAGTTGCCGGTGCGGCGGAAGATGTTGAAGTTTTTCCAGTAAAAATACCAGCGTCCGTACCCGGTGAGATAATCCATGAGCGCGTGGCGGACGTGTGCTGGAGTATCATAACTGTCGCCGGTAAAAAGATTGTCGCAGTCAGCCATAAAAGTTCATTCCCGATAGATTGCAAATCGTGATATTCTATAAAATAGCTCCGGAACGGCGCGATTGCAAAAAAAATCGCCAAGAATCCCTGCTCTTTCGCACCGCCGAAACGAGGTTCCGGGATGTTCCGCCCGGACGCACAGCGGCTCCGTGCGGGAAAAAATGACTTTTTTTTCTTCCGGATTTGACAAAAGTTCCGGCATTCGGTATATTAGCAAAATGGCGGAAAGTTCGTTCCGTCAGTGAAGGAGATTGATTTGTGAAACACCTGCTGAAATTGCTTTGCACCTTTTTGGCCGCGGGCGCGGCGTTTTCGCTGTCTGCCGCCGAGCCGGTCAAAATTTTGAAAACCGTCCCGCTCGCCGGGGAACCCGTCGCCGTCGCACCGGCTGCCGAACAGCGCTGGCGCGCGCCCGTGCTCAAGTCCTTGCATGCACCGTCCGAGGGCAAACGCGTCGGGCTTCACATCCGCGCCTTCGCCCAATCCGCGACCCGCGCCGATGCGTGGACGATGCTGATGCAGATCAAGATCGACGACACGCTTCTCGAACGCTTCAACGAGCTCAAACAGCCCCGTCTGATCAACCGCTCCGACCTCAAAAACGTGGTCGCCGGCCCCAACCGGAAATACAGCGGCACCTCGTGGTACAACCGCTATTACCGGTCGTGGGATGTCGTTTATGGCAGCGAGTTCCGGCCCGGAGTGAAATTCAGCCGCATTTTTCAGGAAGACGTCACCGATTACCTTTTTGATATCGACGATCTGGTCCGCGTCGGCGAGCCGTTTACCGTGACCGTCGCCAATATCGCCGACCGGAACGAACGGCTGATGCAGGAGCTGAAACAGAGCCGCCGGACTCTTCCGCTGAAAATCGTCACCGCGGAAGTGGTGATTTTTGAAAATCCCGCCGACCGGGCGGCCCGCGCCAAAGTCATTCCCCCGCCCGCGGAAGAGGCGATTCAGGCGTTTCACAAGCGCATTCCCCGCATGAACGAAGCAACTCCGGAAGCCATCCGCGCCGAACTGCTCGAACTGAGCCGCGGCGCGGCGCTTTTCGCCGAGTGCGGGAAACACGTTCAAACCACGAACTTTATGCCCGGCCATCTTTGGATCGGCTATGATTCTTCACGCGGTCAGGCGGAAAAATTCATTCCGATTCTGGATCAGGCCCGTCGGGCGGGCGTCACCGTGGTGCGAGTTCCGGAAACGTGGGCGGACAGCGCCGGAGCGGGGGCCTTCCAGACCGGAAGCGAGGCGGCGGAAAAGGATTTCCGGCGTCTGATCGAACTCTGCCATCAGAGAAAAATGAAAATCATCGTCCACGTTTCGCCGGGATTGGTCAGACGCAATCGCCAATACCGCACGGAATGGGAGTATTCCGCGAAGGCCACCGTACCCGGTGAAGACGGGCGGCGCGGTCAGGTTTGTCCCGGTTCTCCGGAGTGGCGGAGCTTTTTCTTTGCGGAAGTGCGGAATCTTTTCGACCGGTACGAGATTGACGGCATCTGCGTCGAACCGGGCATCAACGGAGCCGAAGAGGCCCGCTGCACGCAAAGCAATCACGTTCATGCCTTCCGGGAAACAGGCAATCCGGTATTTTCCACGCTGGACATGCTGACCCGGTTGGCGACGCTCTGCCGCCGTCGCGGCAAGCTCTGCTATATTCTCGCCGACGGTCTGCCCAATCTCTCCAGCATCTGCGACGGTCAATATGTCGGCAAGGACACCCCCCTGATGCGCACCTATTTCAACCGCCACAGCGGTTATGCCGGCGGGGTCTGGTTCCTGCCGATGACGCGGAGCTTCACCTACTACTCCATGCGCGAAGTCTACGGCAGTGTCATGGTTGCCGGACATTTTCCGGCGTTTCTGTACGACGAACAGGGCGACTGGAAGAGCGAATGGCAATTTTACCGCTGTTATCTGCCGCTCTGGGCGGCGATGAACCGTCCGGGGACGCATATTTATCGGCAAATCACCGCCACGCCGCTGCTGAAAAAAATCCCGTCCCGGCTGACGCTGACCGCTTTCGTCAACAGTTCGACCTTTCTCGTGGTCAACAATTCCGGAGCCTCGTCCGCCGAATGCGCCTTTACGCGCGAACTGACCGACCTTGAAACCGGCGAAACCGCCGGAACCTTCCGGATCAACGAACGCGATTTCCGCATCTTTCTGCTGCCGCCCGCGCAAAGTCAGGACGCGCTTCCGGCGCAGAAACCCGCCCAAGCCGCCCCGCAGTCCGACGGCAGGTCGCCGGAAACGCCTTCCGCCGCACCGGCCGGCGTGCCCGATATGATTCCCGGCAAAGACGCGGACGAAGCGCCGAAAAGCCTGACGACGCCGCGCCGCTACCGCAAGCGCAGATAAGTTGAGACGGGAAGAGCGATCTTATGACGCAATGGATGGTTCGGATCTTTCCGGCATGCGCGATTCTGATTTCGGTTCTTGCCTATTTTCTGCCCGGAGCGTTCACGCCGTTCGGAAAACTCATCGTGCCCCTCCTCGGACTGATTATGCTCGGGATGGGGACGACGCTCGCGCCGGAGGATTTTCTCGCCGCCGCGAAACGCCCCAAAGCGGTGCTGACCGGAATGACGCTCCAGTTTCTGCTGATGCCGCTCCTCGCCTTCGCGATCGGGCGGGCGCTGCGTCTTGACCGGGAGGCTTTCATCGGGCTGGTGATGGTCGGCACGGTGGCGGGCGGCACGGCTTCCAATGTCATAACCTATCTTGCCGGCGGCGATGTGGCGCTTTCCATTACCATGACCGCCTGTTCGACGCTGGCGGGGATCGTGCTGACGCCGCTTTTGAGTTCCTTTTATCTGGGGACGACCGTGAAGGTCCCCGCATGGGCGATGTTTCAAAGCATTCTTCTCGTGGTGGCAGTCCCGGTGGCGCTGGGGGTGGCGATCCGCCGGATCTGCCGGGGCCGCACGGCGTGGCTGGAGAAAATCTGCCCGGTCGTCTCTTCGACGGGCATCGTGCTGGTGATCGGGATCATTTTCGCGCTGAACGCTCCGCAATTGCGTACTTCGGGGCTGACGGTCGCGCTGGCGGTGATCCTGCACAATCTCGCGGGGCTGGCGGCGGGCTACGGCTGCGCCCGGTTGTGCCGCTGCGATCAGCGCACCGCGCTTACCATCGCCATTGAAGTCGGGATGCAGAATTCCGGGCTGGCGGCGGCGCTTTCCAAACAGTTTTTTACGGTCGGAGCCGCCCTGCCCGGCGCGATTTTCAGCATCTGGCACAATCTTTCCGGCGCGCTTTTCGCCGCGTGGATGCGCCATCGCATCGCCAAACCGCGCCGGAACAGCCGGTAAGGTTACTGCTTGAACTGTTCGGCGCGGGCGGCTTTCCGCTCCTCAGGCAAAGCGCGGGAACGCCTCGAGAGTGATGTTCGGCATCGCCCCCTTCCGGCGTCAGGAAAGCGCCGCCATGGTCGCCTCGCCGAACGAAATCGTATGCTCCGTCCGCGTGCCGTCGTTCGCAATTTCGAGATACTGCGCATCGCCGACTCCGAATGCGGTCAGACGGCCGTCCGCTTCACGCAGGTGGCAGTCGGCCCCGGTCACCAGCGCCCGGTCGCGCCAGAGATGCACAAAGCAGACTTCGCGCTCGGTCACTTCGACCGGGATTGCGCGGTCAAAGCAATGCACCGTGACGTTTTTGACGTTGCCCCGCACAGTCCAGTCGGTATTGAGCAGCATCACGAGAAAATCCGCACCGGAGGCGGGTTTCTCGTAAATCGTGTAAAACACCTCCTGCGAATGGTCAGTCACATGGAGTTCCGCGACCGCCTCACGAGCCAGCCCCGCCGTCACCGCCGCGCTGAAGCGCTGGAACTTTTCATGCCCCGGATAGGCCCACAGCGTCAGGGTGTAGACCCAGCCTGCGCCGAATTTATTCCGCACCAGAAGCGGCGCTCCGGTGGAAGCGTCGAAGGCGACCACTTCCGCCCCGGCAAGTTCGATTTCGGCGGCAAAGCCTTCGCCGTCCTCCATGTCGGAAGCGCTGGGCATGGCGGAGAGTTCCGGTTCCGTCCAAAGTTCGCGCCCCGCGCAATTCCACTGCCCCGAATAGCGCGCCCCGCGCCCTTTGACCCGGAGCCCCGCAAACTCGCTCAGATCGCCGTCTTGCCACAACGCGAGATCGGTCATATCGCGCAGGAATTCCCTCCGGATGTGGGTGCTGAACTGGGGAATCCCGGTCAACAGCGTGCCGCCCGCGCCGACAAACGCCTTGAGTTTGTCGTAATCCTCCGCAATCATGGTATTCCAGCCGAGATGGAGCAGAAGCTTGTACTGCTTGAGGTAATCGCCCGCGGCCTCGACCGGAACTTCGTCGAAGTCGCCGTAAGGCGTCCCGGAGAAGAAGAAGCGCCGTTTTTCGTAACGCTGCCGCAGAGGGTGGGTGCTTGCACCGGGCATCAGCACGTCCAGGATCTGGCGGCATTTTTCCGGCTGGCGATGCCCCCACTCCGGCGCGTCATTGCCGAACAGTCCCCAGACCGAATAGTCGGGAGTCTGTTCCGAGTCGCAGATGAACCCGTTGAACGGCGCGGCGTAACGTCCTTCGAGAAAGGCGATGCGCCGCACACAGCGTCCCGACCGGGGATGCGTTTTGGCGAACCGGAAAAAATCCCGCGTCATATCGCGTTTGCCTTTGGTCAGCAGATCGTCCCAGCACTGGCGCTCCTCTTTGAACATGCAGAAGAGGCTGTCCTCCTCGTAAATCATATTGGCGCCCATCAGCCACGGCTGCATCAAACTCAAATAGTAGATTCCGAGATGGTTTTCGCAATAGGGCTGCGCCGGGTGCTGCATGGCGATGTGCACCCCCCAATCCCCTTCGCCGAGCGCCTCCGCCGCCGCACGCGCCTGACTGCACTGATGCATGGTGTGCGGCACCATGGTTTCGGTACGCAGAAACCCCGCCCCGGCGAGATAGCAGTAGCGGTGCCCCCCGGAAGCATCGCCGAATGCCGGTCGACAACCGCCGCTCCGGGCGTGTTCCACTTCGATTTTGAGATAATCGACAAACTTCTCCGCGGCTTCGCGCATGTCGGTGGAGGCGTAAGGCGCCGCGGGGTCGCGCGCATAGACCGCGCCGGGGTATTCGTGCCGCCCGGCGCTGTGCATCCATTCGCCCGCCGCCTGCGCGAGGACGCCGTTGTCAAAATCGGTCGCCGCTTCGACATAAAGATGGTGCTTCCGGCAATATTCCCCCCAGCGCCGCAGCAATGGTGCGGGTACGCTCCGATACCGGAACGAGCCGAATTCATACAAAAACGAGCGGAAAACCGCCAGATTGCCGAGCCGCGTCCGGTCGGTGTATTCCAGCAGCCAGTCCATGAAGCCGTTGTCATCGTGCGGCACCACGGTCATGTCATAACCCACCATCACCGGCACGGGTTCTTCCGGCAGTGCGTAAATCGCAACCGTGCTCCGGGAGTTTCCCGCCGTCACCGGCACCGCCGCGCCCGCGACGGCGACGGTCAGGGGAAATTCATTCCAGCCGGTATGGAGTTCCAGCTCCGCACCGCCGCCCGGCCACGCGATCACGGCATGGTCGGGATGCGCGGCGAAGATCCGCCCGGTCACCTCTTCCCCCGCCAAAGCCCACGCCGGCAGAGAGAGCTGAAGGTGATCGTACCCGACCCGTTGAAAAATAACCCGGCTCAACAGCAAAAAGGCGTCGGCGTGGCCGTTTTCGATCACAATTTCGTGCTGTCCGGGCGCGAGCGCAAGGCGTATCCAGACATCTTCGAGCATCTGCATCACGCCGTCGTGTTCGCGCAGGAACTGGCGGTGTTCGGTCAGGAGTTTTCCGCCGGAATAGATCCGGATCGGGTATTCGTCATGAAAATGGGTCTCGCCTTCCGGGGTATAGCCGGAGGGCGCGCACGCCATGACTTCGAGGTGGATCAGCGTTTCCTCGAAGTCGCGCGTTTTTTCCGGCACGTGGCAGGGCAGCGCGAAACGCGCTCCGGGCGCGAGAAACGCCATTTCCATACGCGCCCAGTCGTGACGCTCCAGCGGCAGATCGCCCGCCTCGAAAACCTGCTGATTCTCCTGGGCGTCCGGCCGGAACCAGAGATAACCGCGTCTGGTCACGATCACGTTGCATCCGAGATACTTCGGCCCGACCGGAAACACGATCCGCCCCTGTTCGATCACGGTCTCCGCCGGAAAAACGAACGTACCCGCGCGGGTGACGAGCGTGAATTCGCTCGTTTCATCGACCTCCGCGATCACCCGGATGCCCGCCATGCCGCGCCGGGTACGGCTGTGCCATTCCGGCCTGGCGAGGCGGGTCTCCTTCGGGCACTGCCCGGGGCCGTACCAGATCACCGGGTAGTCAAGCCGACGCACTTCCAGAATGGTTCCGGAAGCGCATTCCAAATGACCGTCCCATTCGAAAATCGGATGGTAATGACGCCGGGAATACAAATACTGATAGCCCCAGTCGATCCGGAAATCCAAGCGCATGCTCGCACCCCCTGTTGGTTTGACGCTGGTCCTACTTGCGGTAAAAATCGGACTGCGCCTTGACCCGGTCGCAGATCTCGATGACCGCCAGCGCTTCTTCGAGCTTGATCGGGAACGGTTTGCCGTCAAGCACGGAATCGGCGATAAAACCGTAGATACTGTTCATATCGCACTTGAATTTCGGTTCGGTCATGATGGTCATGCGCCGCCACGGCAGTTTGGCATTGTCGGCGAAATTGAAGCCGTCGGGGTGGCCGGTGTTGACGGGGGTTTTGACCAGTTGGTAATCCGGCTCGATGTAGCGGAGTTTGATGTCGAATTCGTCGGCGCTGGAAAGGGCGCCGCGGTCGCCGTAAACCTCGTAAATGTTGCTGGGCAAGGCGTTGCCGCCGAAAATCTCAATATCCACAAGACAGCCGTTTTTACCCTTGAGAATGATCTTGACGCAATCCTCCGCATCGCCGAGCGCCGCGACCAGCGAGAGGTTGCTCCAGACCGATTCGACTTCGTAATGGAGGAACTGGAGCGCGTGGTCGATGAGGTGCGGCCCCCAGTTGTTGAGCTGGCCGCCGCCGTTGCGGAGCAAAGTCTGCCAGTCGTCGCGGCGGGTGTAGGCGTTGCGGCGCAGTTTGATGGTATGCACTTTGCCGAGGATGCCGGAGTCGATGATTTCGCGCACATGCTGGAAGCACGGCTCGAAACGGCGGTTCTGGCGGCAGAAGAGCTTGCCGGGAAACCTTTTGTCGAGTTCGACGAGTTCTTCGGCCTCGGCGCGGGACTGGGCGAGCGGCTTTTCGATGAACGCGGCGTAACCGGCTTCCAGCGCCTGCCGGGTGTGACGGATATGGTCGAGCGAAAAGGTGCAGACCGCCACCAGATCCATGTTTTTGTCCTTCAGAAACTCCGCGGGATCGGAATAGGCGGCGACCTTATGCTTCCGTCCAAATGCTTCGGCGCGCTCTTTGTCAATATCGCACCCGGCGGTGATTTCGATCCGTTCCGAGTTGGCGGCGATTTCCTTGGTGTGCATTCCCGCTCCGGCGCGGCCGAGGCCCCAGATGCCGACACGCAGTTTCTTAGACATGATCAACCTTCCCTGTAAACTGAAAATGATGGTCCTTCAGGGATTTTTGTGGGTAAAACATTCCGCACATCAATCTAACCTGAATCTTTCCTCTTAATATAATTGTTGTTCGTTCATTTGTCAAGCAGAGAAATGCTTGACCCTGTGTGAA
>Ga0079305_1003641_pt1 | contig 10081 bp, 8 predicted proteins | sample LMS_cellobiose_e_FD_79183 | JGI IMG/M metagenome (GOLD analysis project Ga0079305, IMG submission 79183) | Rumen-fistulated moose microbial communities from Alaska, USA - LMS_cellobiose_enrichment | ecosystem: Host-associated > Mammals > Digestive system > Stomach > Rumen fluid ...
GGGTCTTGTTCATCTTCCAGTTTCCGGCGATGACGATCTTTCTTTTTCCGCAGTTTTCGCAGTTTGACATGGCTTTATCCATCCTTATCTTTTGATATTTTCCAAAAATATATTATACCACACAGAAGCCCTTAAAGACAATATGTTTTGCGCAAGAATCGACACCGTGAAAAAAATTTGCCGTCCAGGAGAGCGTTTTGCCGCAGCGGGCTTTTCATCGGTGGGATTTTGTGCTAAAATTATCGATAATGCATTTGTAAAGGGCGGGAGAGAATGAAAAACCGATACCGCAGCACGATAATCGCCTGTTATCTTGGCAGTGTGACGCTGGCGATAGGCTCGACGATTTCGCCGCTGCTTTTCGTCACCTTTCAGGAGAGCTATTCGCTTACGCTGGAGATGCTCGGCAGGCTCGTGCTGGTGAATTTCGTCACGCAGCTGATCGCCGATATCGCCGCGATCAAGTTGGTGCAGAAGCTGGGGCTCAGGGGGACGCTGACGCTGGCACACGTGCTTTTTGCAGTCGGAATGGTGATGATGGGCACGCTTCCGCAGTTCATGCAGCATCACTATACGGCGCTCGTGATATCCACCGTCGTCTTTTCCTACGGAGCCGGAACCATCGAGGCAACGAGCAGTTCGGTCATCGATTCGCTTCCGTCTGACGCAAAGGCCTCGCAGATGAGCCTGCTCCATTCGATATTCTGCTGGGGACAGGCAGGCACGATCATATTGGTGACGCTGACGCTCAGGATCATCGGACACGGCAACTGGTACTGGATAGCGCTGGCGTCGGCGCTGCTTCCGGCGGCGAACGCGCTGCTGTTCCTCAAGGTGCCGTTTGCCCCGGCGCTCCCGCCGGAGGAGCAGATACCGCTTGGGCAGCTGTTGAAAAAGCGTGTGTTCTTGCTGGCGCTGGTGCTGATGGCCTGCGCCGGAGCCTCGGAGCTCGCGATGTCGCAGTGGGCGTCGCTGTTTGCGGAAAAGGGCCTCGGAGTGCCGAAGGTGATGGGCGACCTTCTGGGGCCATGCCTCTTTGCTGTACTGATGGGCACGGGGAGACTGCTGTTCGGACTGTTCGGAAAAAAGATAGACCTTTCAAAGGCGCTGCTCTGCTGTGCCTGCCTGTGCATCGTCAGCTATCTCGGCGTGACGCTGATACCTTCGCCGGTGATCTCGCTGATATTCTGCGGCATCTGCGGATTTTCAGTCAGCCTGATGTGGCCGGGAATGCTCAGCCTCTGTTCTGAACGGTTCCACGGGGGAGGTTCGGCGATGTTCGCGCTGATGGCGATGTTCGGGGATATCGGATGTTCAGTCGGGCCGTGGCTGACCGGGCTAGTCTCCGACAATTCCACTCTCAACACAGGCATACTCGTCTCCATCATCTTCCCGGTCATGATGCTCATTGGTGTTGCTGTCTTTGCAAAGAGCAAAAGAGCGGAATGATTTATCGACAGAATATAAAGGCCGCGTTTGCGCGTTCGGTGCGTCAAACGGAGGCCTTTTCTTTTTGTTTAGTCTGTTCAAAGCTTTCGGCGCCTTCGGGCGGACGTGCCGCCGCCAAGGCGGCGCTGCGGCATAAGTCGCCGGTCCTGCGAATGCGGGACGCACGTCCGCCCGAAGGCGCCGAAAGCTTCCTGAAGGCCCGATCTCATTGCACGACGACACGGACAGGCGCGGCTCCGGGATAGTAGTGCCGGAGGATGGCGAGAAAATCGGCTCCCTGACGCGCCATGCTGTCGGCTCCGTATTGTGAGAGCCCTGCGCCGTGCCCGTGCCCCTTTACGGAGAAGAGGAATATACCGTCCGCAAAGCTGATCTCGAAGCAGGAGGAGCGCAGCGAGAGCATCCGACGCAGCTCCTGCCCGGAAAACGTCTCGCCGCAGAGCTCGACCGAGAGCACATAGCCGCTCGATGAGCGGACGATATCGCCGACCCAGCTGCCGGGGTCACCGGAAGTATCCGCTCCGGGACGGCTTTGCAGTATCGTTTCCGACAGCTCGTCCTGTGTGAAGACGGCGGTGCTTAGAAAACCGGGTGCGAGCGGGTCGCCGGGGCTGTCCACCGGCACGAGGTATGGGATGCGCACGCCCCAGACGTTTCCGGCGCTCTCGGTGCGTCCGCAGGACATCTCTGAATAGGCGGCGACGATTGGCTCGCCGTCATAGAGCATGATCCAGCCGGCGGCAAGTTGAGCCGCGTCGCACAGCTTCTCCCATGCAGCGTCGAAGGAGCCGCCGTAGAGCACGCGCGCCTGATCCTCATCGATCCAGCCGGATTGGGCGGAGGGATCGGCGGAAAAATGTGCGCCCTTCAGCTCCGGAGAGGGTGAACGCTCCTGTTCGAGCTGGCAGCGCACGGCGTTGGTGTATGCGGCGACGCCCATGGCGGCAAGAGCATCAGGCGCAAGAGAGATCGGCGCTTCTGCGGCGATGGCTCCGCGTATGTAGTCGAGCGCGCCGACGCGCAGCACCTCGCCTGTGGAGGAGTCGAGTATACGGAACTCGTTCTCAAAGACGAATTCCGGGACGGATTCTTCTTCGGGAGAAGAGGAAGGGGACGCCTCCCGGGGCGGGACCTCGGGAGAAGCGGTCGCCGACGGGGAGAGAGACAGCAGAGGCAGCATCGGGATTAACAGCGTCAGCACGCCGACGCAGAGAGAGACGAACAGCTTGTACTTCATTTTTGCAAAGCTCCTTTGCGTGTGTCGTGGGTGTTTTCTCCCTCAAATATATTCGCCTGGGAAGCACCTTATGCGCGTTTTTTGCGTTGCGGCGGGCGGAAAGCGTCGCTTCATGAGAGAAACGAATGTAAAAAGAGGTCTTATTTGGATGACTTAACATATAATTAACAGAGAATATACGGTCGATTTAACGATTTTGTAACAAATGAAGGCGGATCGTGTAGTAAAATATTAAATATGCTATAGGCAATTTGACTTGAGGTTGTGAGAAGAAAAAGGCGTGCCAATGAGGCATAATCAAGGAATTTTTTGTTTTTTACTTGCAATATTCGGCAAAATTATGTAGAATGATACTGAATCAGTCTGCGGCCGTGTATTGAGGCAGGAACAAAAAACAGCAAAAAGAGGAGAAGAAGAGCATGTCAAACAGATTATTCCAAGGCGTAGTGCACCAGATGCGCGACAGCATCGACCGTATCGTCGGCGTGGTGGATGACACCGCGACGACAATCGCCTGCAGCGATCTTTCCAAGATCGGTGAGCGAAATGAGTATCTGCTGATCGACCTCGGCGATTCCAGCAACACCTTCACCCGCGACGGTTACACATACAAGCCGTTCGGAACCAGGATCAAGCCGGATTACGCCGTGTTTGTGGAGGGCACCGACGACGTGGCCGCCAAGTTCTGCGCGATACTGGCGATATCCCTTACCAGCATCAAGGAATACTACGACGAAAAATACGACAGGAGCAACTTCATCAAGAACGTCATTCTTGAGAACATACTGCTCGGCGACATTTATGTCAAGGCCAGGGAGCTGCATTTCAGCGTCGACGTCAACCGTGTCGTGCTGCTGATAAGAATAGTTTCCACCAACGATATCTCGGTCTACGACGTGGTGCAGAACCTCTTCCCGGACAAGCAGAAGGACTTTGTGTTCAACATCAGCGAGAGCGACATCGTGCTCGTCAAGGAGATCAAGAACGGCATCGAGCCGGGCGATCTCGAAAAGCTCGCGCGCTCCATCGTCGATACTCTCGGCAGCGAGTTCTATACAAGGGTCATCGTAGGCATCGGCACCGTCTGCGACAGCGTCAAGGAGCTCTCCCGTTCCTTCAAGGAGGCGCAGATGGCGCTCGAGGTTGGCAAGGTGTTCGACACTGAGAAGAACATCGTCAGCTACGACAACCTCGGTATCGCCCGCCTGATCTATCAGCTTCCGACGACGCTTTGCGAGATGTTCCTCAAGGAGGTCTTCAAGAAGGGCTCGATCGAAAGCCTCGATCACGAGACTCTCTTCACCATCCAGCGCTTCTTCGAGAACAACCTGAACGTATCCGAGACCTCGAGAAAGCTGTTCGTCCACAGGAACACGCTCGTCTACCGTCTTGAGAAGATCAAGAAGCTCACAGGTCTCGACCTCAGAGAGTTCGACCACGCGATAATCTTCAAGGTGGCGCTGATGGTCAAGAAGTACCTTTCTTCCAATCCCACCAAGTTTTAAGTCTAAGCGTTTTTTAGGAGGCAGGAAATGATTGAGCTGAAATCGGTCAGCAAGGTCTATCCCAACGGGACGCACGCGCTGAACAACGTCGACCTCAAGATCGAGGACGGCGAGTTCGCCTTCATCGTGGGCGCCTCCGGAGCCGGAAAAAGCACGATAATCAAGCTGCTGCTGCGTGAGGAGGTCCCGACCTCCGGCAGCATCAATGTCAACGGCTTCGACCTCGTCAAGATGCGTCGCCGCCAGATACCCAAATACAGGCGCTCGCTCGGCGTGGTTTTTCAGGATTTCCGTCTGATACCGAACATGAACGTCTATAACAACGTGGCGTTCGCGCTTCGGGTGACCAACTCGCCGACGGCGGAGATAAAAAAGAAGGTTCCCTATATCCTCAACCTTGTGGGGCTTGCGTCCAAGGCCAAGGCTTTCCCGGAGGAGCTCTCCGGTGGAGAGCAGCAGCGTGTGGCGCTGGCGAGGGCGCTGATAAACAATCCGAGACTCATCATTGCGGACGAGCCCACGGGCAACATCGATCCGCAGCTTTCATATGAGATCGTCGACCTGCTCAACGAGATTAACAAGGTCGGTGTCACTGTTGTGATGGTGACGCATGAGCACGGACTGGTCTCCTGTTTTGACCGCAGGGTCATTACGATAAGCGAGGGTTCGGTGATCTCCGACGGCAGAGGGCTGCCCAAAAAGTATTGATCGGAGCGATTGTCGCGAGGCGAAAGCTCTGAGGAGGTTTCAATGAGAGTCGGAAGTTTCAGATACCTTGTCAAAGAGGGAGTGCGCAGTCTCTGGGTCAACCGGCTGATGTCAGCGGCGTCGATCGGCGTGCTCGTCTCCTGCCTGCTTTTGATCGGCGCGGCCGCACTGTTTTCAATCAACATCAACAGCATGGTCGGCTACATAGAAAAACAGAACGAGGTCGTAGTGTTCCTTGACGACAATGTCACGGACGCGAAGATCGAGTCGATAGAAAAACAGATAAAGGAAACCGAGAACGTTGTAAGTGTCACCTTCATCTCCAAGGAAGAGGGGCTCGACAAGCAGATGGAGATACTCGGGGACGACAAGGAGTATTTTCAGGATCTCGTGGACAGCAACCCGATACCGGATTCCTTCAACGTCAGGATGAAGAACCTTGAGCACATCGACGAGACCGTCGAAAAGATCAGGAACATCAATGGCGTTTATCAGGTGAACGTGCCCACTGAGGTGGCGCAGATCGTGGTGCACATCAAGAATATCGTTTATATCGCGGGCATCGTCGTCGTGGCGATACTCATCGCGGTGTCCTTCCTGATAATCGCGAACACGATAAAGATAACGGTGTTCAACCGCCGCAAGGAGATCGGCATAATGAAATATGTAGGCGCGACGGACGGCTTCATCAGGTTCCCGTTCTTTGTCGAGGGCCTGCTGATCGGTCTTATTGCAGGCGGAATCGCATACGGTCTGGTGGCCGGAGGCTACTATTACCTCTACACCAGGGTCGCCGCGCAGTATACGGGCTGGTTCGAAGCGTTTTTCAACAATATGGTCCCGTTTGAGAACATCGCGATCCCGCTGCTCATCGGGATGTGCGGCTGCAGCGTCCTGATCGGTGCGATAGGCAGCACGGCGTTCGTGCGCAAGTATCTGAAGGTCTGACGGTAACGAAAACTGGATCGGGAGGCGATCGTTTTGTCGAAAGCAAAGAGAAAGAGATTGGTAAAGCTCACGGCTGTGCTGCTGTGCGTTTGCATGTGCTTCGGCTGCGTGATGGCATACGCAGAGGAGGACGGAGATGCTGATGCGCAGGGGAGCGCCGCCGAGGTGGAAAACGACGCCGGCGACGCGGGTGATGCGGGCGACGCAGATGATGTGGGTGACGCTGAAGACTCTGACAGCCAAAGCAGCGAAGACGAGCAGGCTCAGAAAGACGCCGAGCGTAAGGATGAGCTCAACGACCAGCTTTCCGATCTCAAAAAGGCGCAGAGCGATCTTCAGAACCAGATAGCAGCCGCGAAGAACGAGAAGGAAAAGGCCCAGCAGGAGAAAAACTCGCTCGATTATCAGATATCGCTTATCAAATCTGAGATAGAGGTGCTCAACGAGAAGATCGAGCTCGTTGAACGCGAGATTGAGGGCAAGGAGCAGAACATCCTCGAGGTGGAGGATTACATTGAGAGCAAAAAGGAGCTCATCGCCGCTACGGAGCGTCTGATTGCAGAGAAGGAAGCGGACATCAAGGACACCTTCAACACCTTTCTGCAGCGCATGCGCTCTATGTATATGAGCAGCGCTGCGAGCACGCTCGGACTGGTGCTCGGCTCCGACAATTTCTTCGATTTTCTCACCCGCGCGGAGGTGCTCAAGCGCATCGCCGCACACGATAACGACACCATCGCCAAGCTCTCGGACGACAAAGACGAGATCACCGAGATCAAGGACGGCCTCAATGAGGACAAGCGTGAGCTCGAGGCGGAGATCGTGCAGCTCGAGCAGGACAAGGACGACCTTGAGACAACGAAGGCGGAGCTCGAGCAGGACAAGCTCGACAGGATAAGCGCGAAGAACAATCTGAACGTCAAGGTGACGCAGATACAGAGCCAGATACAGGATATCGCGGCTCTTGAGGCAGACTACAACGCGAGAAGCAAGGAGCTCCAGAAGATACAAAAGGAGATCGAGAAGGAGCTCGAGGAGATATACAAACGAAACGAGTCAAAGGATGAATACGTCGGCGGCAACTATATTTGGCCGGTTGCCAACTATTCCAAGATAACCAGCTATTACGGCTGGCGCTTCAACGGCACCAACTTCCACACCGGCATCGACATCAGCGGCCCGGGAATCTACGGCAAGCCGGCGCGGGCGGCGAACGCCGGCAAGGTCATTTATGTCGGCTGGCAGCCCAAGGGCTACGGCAACTATGTCATCATCGACCACGGCGGCGGCATGTCGACGCTCTATGCCCACGGTAGCGCGGTGACCGTATCGGTGGGGCAGTACGTCAATCAGGGCGACACCGTCCTGCTGATCGGCTCCACGGGCTGGTCCACAGGCCCGCACCTCCACTTTGAGACCCGTCTGAACGGCAAGCATTACAACCCGATGAACGAGTTTTCCAAGGGATGAGCTGAGGGGCCGTTCAACAAACGCGAAAGGAAAAGCGTATCCCATGCGGAGGCTCTCTGCTTCCGCATGGGATAACTGGTATAAATGGTAGATCGCTTATGAACAAGAAGATTTCACTCGGGGCCGCGATAGCGCTGATACTCATCGCCATAACGGTGACGTTTTCCATCACGACGATATTCACCATGCGCAAGTTCAACGACAGGATGTACAGCATTCGTGAGCGCGAGGCGATGTATGAGAAGTTCGCCGAGGTGGACAAGACCGTCCGCCAGAACTATTACGGCACGATAAACGAGGATTCCCTGCTCGACGCCGTCTCTGCCGGATACCTGAAGGGTATCGGCGACAGCGACGCGGTTTATTATAACTCCACGCAGTACAGCCGCCTTTCCAGCTCGGACGGCGAGCGCGTCACCGGCATCGGCGTCGTGGTCGCGGCGGATTCCAGCGGATATCTCACCGTGACGCAGGTCTATTCCGAGTCACCGGCTGCGGCTGCAGGAATAGAGCTTGAGGATCTCATCATAAAGGTCGGCGAGACTGACATAACCTCCGACAACGTGGAGGACATGCTCGAGAGCGTCAACGGCGAGGAGGGCGACAAGATTACCATCGTCATCCGGCGCGACAACGAGGATCTGCCCGCGATGGAGCTCACCTGCAGGTCGCTGGTGGTGCCCACCGTCAGCTTCAGGATCCTTGAAGACAACTCCGGCGACAGGATCGGCTACATCCGCATACGCGAGTTCGGAACTGCTACCTCCGACCAGTTCAGCGAGGCGATGAGCAGCGTGAGCGGCGAGAACGTCAGGGCGCTGGTGCTGGACGTGCGCGAGAACAAGGGCGGCAGCGCAAGGGCAATGTCGCAGATACTCGACCGGTTGCTCCCATCGGGCGATCTGTATTCCGTCACCTACGGCGACGGCACCTCAAAGGTCATGGCCGTCTCGGATTCCGAATCCACCAACCTGCCGATGACGGTGCTCGTCAACAAGCGCACCACAGGCTATGCCGAGCTTTTTGCGCAGATAATCAAGGATTACGGCAAGGGGCAGATAATCGGTGAGCAGACTGCCGGCAAGGGCATGCTGCAGGAGATATTCGAGCTAAGCGACGGCAGTGCGGTATCGATCACCATCGGCACATTCAACACGCCAAAGAACACACAGATCAACAAGACCGGCGTCCAGCCGGATTACCAGGTCTCCATGGAGGATATCCTCTATGAATATATCGATTCGCTCGAGCTCGAGAACGACGCCCAGCTCATGAGGGCTTTGGAGATCGCCGAGAGCCAGATCAAGGCTCTGCTGATCGAAAACGGCGATGACTATTACAGTGAGTACGAGGTTTCGGAGGAAAGCTCGGAGGAGTCGTCGGAGGCAGCGTCTGAGGCGTCAGAGGAGTCGGCTGACGAAAGCGCCGATGAGTCCGACGAGAGCGCTGAAGGCTCAGCTGAAGATAACGACAGCTCCGGTGGGGAGGACAGCGCCGAGGATGAGGCTTCGGAGGACTCGAAAGAAGATTGATTTGAAAAATACCGGACGCGCAGGGGAACTGTTCTTCTGCGCGTTGGAATTTTTCAGCGACGAGGGAAATAATATATTTTCGGGATCCGGGCAGCGGCATGCGGCTCAAAAAACGAGAGGGCAGACTTTTTTGCGGTCAATTGGGCTGTTTTGCTTGACAGAAAAAAACGGTTAGGCTATAATTTTATTTTATGGAGAGTCTTTTTCACGCGTAAGCGTCGGCCGCCGGATAGCGGCTCCGCCAGGCGGGAAACGGCGATAAAAATGACTTGAAAGGAAGATCACAGTGGCAAAAGAGATTATCTTGACGGATGAGGGATTAAAGAAACTTGAAGAAGAGCTTGAGCAGCTCAAAACCGTCAAACGCAAGGAGATAGCGGCAAAGATAAAAGAGGCACTGTCTTTCGGTGATCTTTCCGAGAACAGCGAATATGACGAGGCGAAAAATGAGCAGGCGTTCGTCGAGGCGCGCATCCTCCAGCTCGAGGCAACGCTCAAGAACGTCCGCGTGCTGGACGACGACGAGCTCAACAACGAGGTTGTTTCTGTCGGCTCCAAGGTCAAACTGCGCGACGTCGAGTTCGACGAGGAGCTCGAATATCAGATAGTCGGCTCCACTGAAGCCGATCCGACCGAGGGCAAGATATCGGACGAATCTCCGGTGGGCAAGGCGCTCATCGGACACCGCCTCGGCGAGACTGTCACTGTTGACGCGCCTATCGGCGAGATACTCTACGAGATTCTTGACATAAACATTTAGGAGAATGATAAATGAGCGAAAACAATGAAAACACGCTGTCCGCCGCCGGACAGGAGAGCGGGGAAAAGCTCTCGGAGATACTTCAGATACGCCGGGACAAGCTCGCGAAGCTTCAGCAGGCGGGTAGGGATCCGTTTGAGGTGACGGTATTCGACCGCACGGCCTATTCGAAGGATGTCGTAGACAACTTCGAGGAATATGAGGGCAAGGAGGTCTCCGTTGCGGGACGCATCATGAGCTGGCGTGATATGGGACGCGCGAGCTTCCTCGACCTCAACGACCTCAAGGGCAAGATACAGCTCTACGTCCGCAGCGATGAACTGGGCGAGGAGGCATACGCCGGTCTCGCACTGATGGACATCAGCGACATCGTCGGCGTTCGCGGCGAGGTATTCCGCACCAAGCGCGGAGAGATATCCATCAAGGCGCACGAGATAACGCTGCTGTCCAAGTCGCTCCAGCCGCTGCCGGA
>Ga0079305_1003642_pt1 | contig 10079 bp, 8 predicted proteins | sample LMS_cellobiose_e_FD_79183 | JGI IMG/M metagenome (GOLD analysis project Ga0079305, IMG submission 79183) | Rumen-fistulated moose microbial communities from Alaska, USA - LMS_cellobiose_enrichment | ecosystem: Host-associated > Mammals > Digestive system > Stomach > Rumen fluid ...
AGTCTTCAGAACGGCCGACATTTTCATAGAAGTCTTTTACGGTCGAATCAGTTTCCCAAATTGAAGTCAGGCAGCTGGTTTCGGTTGTCATGACGTCTATACCTATGCGAAAGTCCATTGAAAGGCCTTTTATACCGGGACCGGCAAACTCGAGCACCTTGTTTTTGACTTTGCCGCCGGGAAAAGTCTCGCCGACAAGCGCGATGGCGACGTCGTGAGGGCCGATGCCGTGTTTCGGCGTGCCCTCCAGCCACACAAGAACAACCTCCGGCGCAGCTATATCGTATGTATTTTTGAGAAGCTGTTTCGCAAGTTCTCCGCCGCCCTCGCCGACGCCGAGCGTGCCATAGCAGCCGTAACGGGTGTGGGAGTCAGAGCCAAGTACCATTTTGCCGCAGCCTGCGAGATACTCGCGCGCGAACTGGTGTATGACAGCCTGATTTGCAGGGACGTATATGCCGCCGTATTTCTTTGCGGCGGAGAGACCGAATGCGTGGTCATCTTCATTTATTGTACCGCCGACAGCACAGAGGCTGTTGTGGCAGTTTGTCATTGCATAGGGTATAGGGAATTCCGTCATACCTGAGGCTCTCGCCGTCTGGATGATTCCGACGTATGTAATGTCGTGGGAGATGAGCGCATCGAATTTTATGCGCATTTTGCCATTCTCGCGGCTTTTGTTGTGGGCGTTCAGGATGGAATAAGCCATCGTGCCTTCGCGGGCTTTGACTTTGTCTGTCACATTTTCAGCTGCAACGGGCCTGCCGTTTTTGAGGAAAACGCCGCCTTCGCTGTATTTTGCCATTGCCATATGTTTTTTCTCCTTGGGGTAATTATGTATTTTTGCCGCCGTGCGGCAAATTAAAAAGCGCTACATATTATCAGTGAACAGCATCACGGCAGACAACACGCTAACAGGCGCTGTTTCACATCGCAAAATGCGCGGACCTAAAGTTACGGATTTCATGCCGTATTGCACTGCAAGAGCGGCCTCGCTCGGCTCAAACCCGCCCTCGGGACCTGTAAATATTGACACCGTTTTGATTTCACCGGCCTGTTCCAATGCAGCTTTTAGGCTATGTGACTTTTCCTCCTCATAGCAGAATATGGGAAGTTCTGCTTCAGCCGCTTTTTTGACCGCGTTTTCATATGTCGGCATGACGGAAACAAGCGGGACTATGCCTCGCTCAGACTGTTTCGCGGCCTCTTTAGCAATTTTCTGCCAGCGTTCGGTCTTACGGAGGAGGGAAACGCCCTCCGGTTTTGAGACGCAGCGCTTTGAAGGGAATGCGACTATCTCCGAGGCGCCGAGTTCAACGCTTTTCTGAATTACGGATTCGAGTTTGTCTCCCTTCGAAAAAGCGGCGAAAACTGAACATTTAACGTTCGGCTCTCCTGGTGAAGGTGTCTTGTCCACTATCTCTACGCACAGGTCTTCTCCATCGTTATCAGACAGGCGGCAGGTATAATCTGTGCCGTTACCGTCGCAGACGGTGAAAATTTCACCCTTGCGAATGCGGAGCACCTTTATATGATCGGCATCCTCTTTGGAGAGGTAAGCCATACCGCCGAAAATATTCGATGCGGTAATAAAAAATCTTGACATAGTTGTAGCCTCCATAATAATCCGTATCACAGCTGCGACTGTGAGCGCATAGGATAATTTAAAGGTGGTATACAGTTAATGGATAATTTCAATTTAGAAAAAATGAGCGAGGTTTGGTCAAGAGTTACAGCTACACCGGAGATCGGCGCGGTCTGTTCGATAGATCAGTCAAACGAACCGGCAAAAATTTGCGGTTTTATAAGCAAGGCACAGCGCCTGTCCTTTTTTTACGAGGCTCTTGCACGAAAAAGCAGGGTAAAGTGCGCCCAGTTCCGGCGGCTCGCATCTGAAGAGCGCCGAAATGTCAGACGGCTTCAGACAGCTTATTTCATACTAACAGGCGACACATGCACCGTGGGCGAGAGCAATGTTGAAGTAAATTCATTGCTAGACGCCCTCCGCAAAGCTTATATTGAAGAAAACGCAAATGCCGACGCATATAGAAAAGCGGAAATAGAATCGAAAACGGGCAGCGTCGCGGAGTTGTTTTCCACACTTGCGGACCGTGAAACGGATCATGCAATAAAGCTGCGTGATATGATAGCTGAACTTATGAATTGAGGAAGGTGTTGCCGAAAGCGGCGGGGAGCAGGTCTGAAAGACGATAACTCACGTATCTGCCGCCGGATTTGACGCAGAGTACCTCCATATGAGGTGAGAACTCGCTCAAAAGCTGGCGGCAGGTGCCGCACGGTACACAGTAATCCTGGCTGTCGGCATAGACGGCTATACGCCTGAAGCTGCGGTAGCCTCTGCCTATGGCAGAACACAGGGCATTGCGCTCCGCACAGATCGTAGCGCCAAGGGCTGCGCATTCGACATTGCAGCCTGTTATGACTGTGCCATCGCCACACTCAATAGCGGCGCCGACCGAAAACCGCGAATAAGGTGCATATGCATTTTTGGAAGCTTCCATTGCAAGATTAATAAGTTCTCTATCTGTCATTATCCAACCCTCCTGAAAAGTCTATAAATCTATTTTCCAGTCCGCTATGTTGTAAAACAGGTCGGACTGGTTCGCGTCTATGCCGGAAACCACATTGCGATGCAGGGCAACGACATTTTTCTTGAACAGAACAGGGATGATATGTGCGTTCTGTGCGACCTCGAAAGCGAGCTCTCTTGCAGCACTTTTTCGCATGTCGTCAGGTGCGGCGAGGAAATTTGCTATTAGTTGTGCATATTCCTCATGTGTGATACCGCCGTAATTCAGAGCACCGCCCTGAGTGAGGATCTCCGTAAAGTCAAAATCGGAGCTGAGTTTTACCTCGGCGTAGTACATATCGAAATCGCCATCTTCTAGAGCGGAGAGATATTCCTCCCATGGAAGCACATCAAGTTTTATATTTATACCTATTTTGCTAAGAGTGTAGGTTATAAGTTCTGCCGCCTCAACACGGGCGGAGTTTTCCTTATTTACGATGAATCTTATTGAAAGCTTTGCCATGCCGCCCTCAACAGGGTATTCGAGATAACTATCGCCGTTGGTGTCGTCAAGCCCGACGGAGCGCAGCATCAGGGACAGCGACTGTAAGGAGTAATCGTTGCCACTGGCAAGCTTTTGATTATAATATGTGCATGCCGGAGAGAATATAGTCGATGCGGAGAGCGCATGCCCATTAAATATTTCGTTCACGATGGTTGTGCGATCGACCGCATATCCGAATGCACGACGAAGATCGGCATTTATGATCCTGTTTGTATTGAAGCCAATGTAATCAAATACAGTCGTGTCATAGAAATTCAGTTCGTGGTCCGCTTGAATGCTGAAAGAATTATCGTCGTTTGGATCATAATCCAGGAGATCGAGCTCTGAAACGGTGAAGGCTTTATTTACGTCTTTGAGATTGGTTTTTTGGAGACGGATCATATCTATCGGAAGATCGGAATAGTCGCGGTAACCGCGGTAGGCGGTGAGGCTTGAACGCGTGTCTGAGATATAGCTATAGACATAGGCGCCCGTACCCTCCGGCAGAGTATCATCTATTGAGCCCGTCTTAATAATAGGTATATCAAGCAGCAGCGGAAGGCTGTAATTTGCGCTTTTTTGTGTAATACGTACTGTGTAGTCGTCTGGCGCGCTTATGGATGCGATATTTTTAAGCCTGTCGCTGTACTTATTCAACTGGCGTGCGAAAGCGTAGGTATAAGTGACGTCGGACGAAGTCATGGGCGTACCGTCATGGAACATTACGCCTTTCTTCAGCTTAAATTCAAAAGTAATGCCATCCTCTGTATTATAACTCTCACAAAGAACGCACTTTGCCTCAAACCTGTCGCTGACAGCTATAAGCGGCTCGTACATGAGTCCGGCGACAAGCATATTAAGAGCGTTTGTACCGGTTATTGGATTAAACGAGTAGCCGGGATCAAAATTAAGAGTAAAATATGAATCGCCGACTTGATGCACCGCATAGTCTGACTCGGTCGGTGAAACGTTCGTTTCATCGGCCTCGGACATGTCGTACGGCTCGTCGGACGGCAAGACATCGCCGTTTTTTGCACAGGAGCAGAACGAGGAGAGCAAAACCATACACAGGAAAAGACATATTAACTTTTTTAAAAGCTTTTCAGTCACGTTTTTTCTCCCGTTTCAGAGAATGATTACAGCGGCCTGAACGCCGCGTATACCTTTTGAGTATCTGTGGGACCAGTATTTTTCATGGGAACACATGGTGCATTCCGGAGAGACGTCGATATTTTCTGCTTTTAAGCCGGCGCGGCGCAGTATATGAGCGTTGACGCCTCTGAGATCGACCATAAACTTATCGGGAACGCCTACTTTGGGCACAACGTAATTTTCGGCATCGTCCCATATTGCATTAAACAAAGCGCCGGCGACATCAGGTCCGGTCTCGTAACAGCATTTTCCAATACACGGGCCGATCGCGGCACGTATGTGCCCGGGTATGACACCGTATTCGAGGCGGAGTTTTTCGACCGCCCTTTCCGCTATACAGCCGGCAGTTCCCCGCCAGCCTGCATGAACGGCCGCTATGGCTCGGCCGGTTTCTTCACAAAGAAGTATTGGCACACAGTCCGCCGCAAAAACGAGCAGAGCAAGGTTCTTTTCATCTGTCGCCAAGCCGTCCGCGTCATAGGGAACATCGGTAAAAAGAGTGTGGGAATCTGCGGCCGTAACATCTCTTACAGTGCACTCGTGTACTTGGTGCGTAAAGACAAGCCTGTCGGGCGGCAAATTCAGCTCGCGGCAGAGTATGCCGTAGTTTTCGGTTACATGTTCACGTTCGTCGCCGCGGTTTGCGCCGAGGTTCAGTGAGGAGAACGCACCTTTACTCACGCCGCCGAGCCGGGTTGTAAACGCATGACGGGCTGGAATAAGAGTGCTCTGCATATAGACCATGCCGTTTTTACTTTTTTCAATAAAAGCCATCGTTTTACTGGTTTCTGCCGCAGCAATCCTTGTATTTCATAGGAAGGCCGTTGGGGCGAAGTTTGCCGCATGGACAGGGATCGTTTCTGCCGATCTTCTTGCCCACCCTAACAGGCTGGCGGTTCTTGCCGCCCGCATTTTGCGCGGCTTTCTGGTTCTCACTGAGAACGCTCTTGCGCTCAAGCGAATCCTGCGTTTTTACGCGGGCCAGGAATATGCGGCGTGTTACTTCTTCCTTAATGCCGTTTATCATGGCCTCGAACATATCAAAGCTTTCGCGTTTATATTCATCGACCGGATTTACCTGGCCGTAAGCCCTCAGGCCTACACCCTGGCGCAGGTCATCCATTGCGTCGATGTGATCCATCCAGTATTCGTCGACAACGCGCAGAAGGATCACGCGCTCGAACTCGCGCATAAGAAGGATACTTGTGTTGGGGATATACCCTAGTTCTTTTTCCTTGGCGTCGTATCGGTTATATGCTTTTTCGATGAGTATTTCGGAGAGTTTTTCGGCGGTGAGCGAGTTTAAGGTGTTCTCGCTTATACCAAGGCTGCCCCTTGGGAGAAACAGGGGTTCAAACGGAGATACGATTTTATCGAGCTCTGTCATATTTGAGACATGTCCGCCAAGTTCACCGAAGGAGCTGTGTACCTCAGATGTTATTACGTCGCGTATCATGCCGCGAATATTCTGGCTGATGTCTTCGCCATCCAGAACGCGGCGGCGTTGTTCGTAGATGAGGTTTCGCTGCTTATTCATAACATCGTCAAATTCGAGGACGTTCTTTCTTGACTGGAAATTGCGGCTCTCAACTTTTCTCTGAGCCTGCTCGATAGCGTTGGAGATTATCTTCTGGTCGATGGGCATATCCTCGTCGACGCCTAAAGTATCCATCATATTCAGGATCCTGTCCGATCCGAACAGGCGCATTATGTCGTCGGTCATGGAGATGTAAAATCTTGTCTCGCCCGGATCACCCTGACGACCTGAACGGCCTCGCAACTGATTATCTATACGGCGCGATTCGTGACGTTCGGTGCCAAGTATGAACAGACCCCCTACCGCTTTTACACGCTCAGCCTCTTCGCCGGTGATCACCTTGTGGGCAGCGAGCCTTTCGGCGTAGAGTTTACGCGCACCCAGGATAGCCTCATCATCCGTTTCAGCGTAGCCAACAGCTTCATTTATCACTTCTTCCGGTATCTCCGCTTTGCGCAGATCGTCCTTTGCGAGATATTCTGCGTTGCCGCCGAGCATAATGTCTGTGCCTCGACCGGCCATGTTGGTCGAGATGGTTACGGCGCCGAACTTGCCGGCCTGAGCGACGATCTCGGCTTCTTTTTCGTGGTGCTTTGCATTGAGGACGTTGTGTTTTATCCCCTGGCGTTTCAACAGGGCGGAGAGATATTCACTCTTCTCGATGGAAATAGTACCGACCAGCACCGGTTGCCCCTTTTCATGGCAGGCGACGATTTGATTTATTATAGCCCGATTTTTGCCGTTTTCGTTTTTATATACGCAGTCCGGATGGTCTATTCTCGCGAGAGGGCGGTTCGTCGGGATCTCAACGATGTCGAGATTGTATATTGCGTTGAATTCCTCCTCTTCAGTGAGCGCTGTACCGGTCATGCCTGAAAGTTTGCCGTAAAGGCGGAAAAAATTCTGGAAAGTTATGGTAGCGAGCGTCTTGTTCTCTCTCTCAACGGCCACGTTTTCTTTTGCCTCTATAGCCTGATGCAGGCCTTCGCTGTATCTTCTTCCGAACATGAGGCGGCCGGTAAATTCATCAACTATTATGACCTCGTCATCCTTGACGACGTAGTCTACGTCGCGCTTCATGATACCGTGAGCTTTGAGCGCTTGATTTATATGGTGTGAGAGAGTGGAGTTCTCAATATCGGAAAGATTTTCCAGACCGAAGTACTGCTCGGCCTTGGCGATGCCGCTTGCAGTGAGCGTGGAGGAACGTGCCTTTTCGTCGACAATGTAATCGGCGCCGGCGCTGATCTCGCTGTCGTCGAGCTTGTCATCAACGGTGGCATACACAGCCTTTTTCAATCCGCGGACAAAACTATCCGCACGGAAATACAGGTCAGTGCTTTCATCGCCTCTGCCTGATATGATCAAAGGAGTCCTAGCTTCATCTATGAGGATGGAGTCGACTTCATCAACTATAGCAAAGGCGTGGCCGCGCTGAACGGTGGCAGCCTTGTATATCGCCATATTGTCTCGTAGATAATCGAAGCCGAGCTCATTGTTTGTGCCATAGGTTATGTCGGCTGCGTAGGCATCCTTTCGCTCGGGAGTAGTCATACCGTGAACAATTAGACCGACTCCAAGCCCCAGAAAACGATGGATCTTACCCATCCACTCACTATCGCGGCGGGCGAGATAATCATTGACGGTCACGATGTGCACGCCGTTGCCTGTAAGCGCGTTCAAATATGATGGAAGGGTTGCGACAAGAGTTTTGCCTTCGCCGGTTTTCATTTCGGCGATACGGCCCTGGTGCAGCACTATGCCGCCTATAAGCTGGACGTCGTAAGGGCGCATCCCGAGGACTCGTACCGACGCCTCTCTTACCGTTGCAAAAGCCTCCGGCAGAAGATCGTCAAGCGTTTCGCCATGAGTGAGCCGCTCTTTGAATTCGTCAGTCTTGTTCCTAAGTTCATTATCGGAAAGAGCCTGAAATTCAGGCTCGAGAGCGTTTATTTTATCAACGATCGGCATGATTTTTTTCAGTTCGCGATCACTGCGAGTTCCAAACATTTTAGTAAATAATCCCATCTTTTTTCCTTTCAACTAAACACCGCATGGACACAATTCTTCATTTAATCATTGAATTATAACATATCAAGCGTTAAATTAAAAGCATGGACACAGAGTTTTTACAATTTTATGACCGATCGGAAGCCAATAAGCGCGTATAGCAGCGGCATGCTTGCGATTTATGACGGGATATTGTATGATATTAATAGTATGAGTGCCTTTAAGAGAAAAAATATGCTGTGAAAAGGGCCGCTCTTTATATGAAACGGAAAAATTCAAATGAGAAATGAGATTTGCTATATAATCGCTGCCATGCAGCCGAAAGAAATGTATTTTGCACCGGGCGAGAGACTTATAATCGCTGCCGACGCCGGATTATCACAGCTTATAAAATGCGGCGTTACGCCCGATCTCTGCGTTGGTGATTTCGATTCTCTAGGTTATGTGCCGAAGGGAGCGGAGGTGGTTTACCACAGACCGGAGAAGGACGATACAGACACGATGCTGGCTGTTCGTGAAGCGCTCTCCCGAGGATATGAAAAGTTCGTTTTTTACGGCGCTATCGGCGGCAGATTCGATCACTCCTATGCCAATATACAGACACTGTTGTTTCTTAGCGAGCGCGGCGCGCAGGGCCTCATTTTGAGCGACGGGCTAGCCATGACCGTGCTGCGCAGCGGAAAAATGTGCTTCGATAGGAAAAATGAAGGCGTAATTTCTGTTTTTTGCCCTGACGGTATGGCGTATGGAGTTAATTTAAGTGGACTTAAATATTGCCTTACGGACACTGTGCTTGATAGTGCGTTCCCGATTGGCGTGAGCAATGAATTCGTAGGCGAAAGGGCGGAAGCGAGCGTTGAAAAGGGTGATCTTCTAATTATGTGGGAAACGAACGCGCAGGATGCAATAGAGGAGCTTTATTTTGGAAAAGAGAATGATAATAGAAGGAGCGATATTTGATCTCGACGGTACATTGCTGGATTCAATGTGCGTATGGGAGAACCTTGACGTACGTTATCTTGAGTCGATTGGAATTGAGCCGTCGTTGGATTTGCAGGAAGAGATCCGTTCCGCAAGCCTGAGAAAGGCGGCGGAGGTTTTCAAGCATAACTATAACCTGCCGGCTACGATAGACGAGATAATGGACGGCATAAACAAGCTTGTTGAAGACATGTATTTCAGTATAGTTCAGCCAAAGACCGGAGTGTGTGAGTTTCTGGAATATCTGAGGTCTATAGGAGTAAAAATGTGCATAACGACGGCGACAGACCGCTATCAGGTCGAGGCCGCGCTGAGCAGGTGCGGACTTATGCATTATTTTGGAAAGATATTTACCTGTACGGAAGTAGGGCGTGGAAAAGACAGCCCAATAATATTCGAAGAAGCACTCAATTTTCTTGGAACGGATAGGGAAAAGACGGTAGTTTTCGAGGATGCGCTCCACGCAATAAGAACCGCGAAAAAAGCCGGATTGAAAGTTGCCGCGGTGGAAGACCGCAGCGCAGAAAAGGAAAAAATAGAAATTTACGCGACATCAGACATATATTTGGAGGATTTCCGAAACGCATACAGGTTATTTGAAGAAAAGAGCATTTAAACGGATAAATAGAATTAGTTAACGATTTCACAAATTATTGAACAAAGCCGTAAAATTTTGCGGCTTTGTTTTTTTATGGAGCTTTTTTGACGGATGGATATATAAAAACAAAATCATTTTCCAAAAAATATGAACTAAAACTTGATTGACATTTTATTAATTTTTTAATATTATATAAATGAGAAGAGTTTTTTGAAATAAAAATTTGTGTTTTATAGATAAAAAATAAAGAATATTACAGGAGCGAAGAAGATGAAAGAAATGTTTTGTTAATTTTTCTTTTCCTGTTTTGTATAGCTAATATGTAAAAAGGCTGAACGCCAAATATAAGCAAAAGTTCATTTTCAGAAGAATTGAAAAGGAGTATTTGTTTTGTTATGGTTTATATTACCGCTTTAATTATTGTTGTTTTGGCGCTTATTTATATATTCTATAATTTCATTAAAATAAAAAAGATGCCGGAGGGCACCGACATGATGATCGAGATGTCCGCGGCAATCCGCAATGGTGCAAATGCCTTTATGAGGACCGAATTTGGATCCATCGCTGTTGTAGTTGTTATAATTGCGGTTATCTTTACGCTTTTCATCGAAGTGTCTAGCGGGTTTACTTTCCTTATAGGTGCCGCTATGAGTTCAATTGTATGTGTAATGGGCATGAAGAGCGCTACATATACTAATGTCCGCGCCGCAAATAAAGCGCGCGAATC
>Ga0079305_1003643_pt1 | contig 10077 bp, 6 predicted proteins | sample LMS_cellobiose_e_FD_79183 | JGI IMG/M metagenome (GOLD analysis project Ga0079305, IMG submission 79183) | Rumen-fistulated moose microbial communities from Alaska, USA - LMS_cellobiose_enrichment | ecosystem: Host-associated > Mammals > Digestive system > Stomach > Rumen fluid ...
GCCAGAGCGAAGCTCAAGGTCTTGGTTAAGTAACTACCCTTAACCACACTCCAAAGGGGATGCGCAGCCGTGCATCCCCTTTTTTTGCCCCTTCCCTTGCAAATGCAAAAGTCTCGCACTATCTTTGCACATCTTCAAATCCAATACCTATCCTTATGTCAGAATCCATATCAAGAAGAGAATTCCTCCAGCGCGGCACGGCTGCCGCCATCGGACTAACCTTAGCTCCAACCGCAGTTCTTGGCAAGCGTCAAGGCACATCAAGCCGTGTCACCCCCTCATCACATCGCACCTCTTCCGTTCCACCTTCAGACCAACTGAATGTAGCCCTTGTTGGCTGCAGAAGCATGGGATGGTATGACTTGGAAGACATCATGCGCCATCCTGGGGTAAACTGCGTCGGCCTATGCGACATCGACCAAAACATTCTAAGGAATCGCGCAGACGAAGCCGAAAAGAAATGGGGGCATCGTCCAGACCTCTATGGCGACTATCGCCGCCTGCTGGAACGCAAGGACTTGGACGCCGTCATCATCGGCACCCCTGACCATTGGCATTGCCTCATCATGACGGACGCCTGTTCCGCCGGCAAGGATGTGTATGTGGAGAAGCCTGCAGCAAATAGCATCGCCGAGTGCGACACCATGGTAGCTGCCGCCCAGCGTTACGGCCGCGTGGTGCAGGTGGGGCAGCAGCAACGCAGCTCACAGATGTGGCAGCAGATGAAGCAATACATTGACAGCGGCAAGCTGGGTACCATCGCACGCGTCAACGTCTGGGCCAACTTCGCCTATGCAGCCATTCTCCATCCGGCCATGGATAGTCCCGTTCCGGATGGCGTGGACTTCCAGACGTGGTTAGGACCAGCCCCCGACCGTACGTTCAATGCCAGCCGTTTTCACGGCTCGTGGCGTATGTTCTGGGACTACGGAGGCGGTCTTCTCACCGACTGGGGCGTTCACCTGCTGGACATGGCGCTGTGGGGAATGGATGTGAAGGAGATGCCCTGCCGTGTGTTGGCGTCAGGTGCCAACCATGCCTATCCCGACAACTTTGCCGAAACCTTTGATACCTTACAGGTCATCTATGAGTTCGACCGTTTAAATATCCAATGGAGCAACGTGACTATCGAGTCCGGTCCTTACGGAAAGAACTACGGACTGGAATTCAAGGGCACCAACGGCACGCTCGTCGTCAACCGCGAGGGCATGGAGCTGCTGCCGCAGGGCGACCGCTTAGAGGCTCAGACCTGGAAGCCCACAAACAACGAACACTTCGACCACACCACCGATTTCCTCAACTGCGTCCGCGAACGCCGCTTCGACACAGCCTGCCCCATCACAAACGGCAGCCTCTGTGCCAAATACGCCCATATCGGCAACATCGCCGCCCGCACGCGCCAAGTGCTCACCTACGACGACGTCCACCATACCTTCCACAACCGCCAGGCCGACCGACTCATCGCACCCACCTACCGCAAGCCTTGGAAACTTCCGAAATAAGACTGAGCGCGCCATAGGTTTTTTCCTGTCAGGAACAATACTCCCCTTGCCGACAGGCCTTCACGAAGGCTTTCTCGGGCTGGAAGTTGATTCCAGCTTCGCTGATGCTCTGGGCATGGATATCTTCGGGCTCATTTACAGGACGTCCCTCGAGGCGCAGGCTGAAGCTGCCCCATCCTTCGATATGGACATGACGGCTGCGCATCGATTCCGTACAGACAGCCGCACGGAGTGCTGTCAAAAAGCGGGCGAACGTTGCCTCGTCCACCCTTGAGCTAAAAGCAAGTCACCAGTTTTCGCCGTCCCTTTGCAAACCACGCGGGGATAGAGAGGATGCGAATCACCCGTATTTTCAGGATTCGGCCGATTCACTAATCCATAACAAATGGGCATAACAAACGTTTTTTGGGTTTTTCTTTATCTATCTTTTCTTTACGCGCTCTTATAATCTGCCAATTGATTCCTTTTTCCTTCTCCTCCAATTGGAGTTTCATTCTTCGTCAATTGGAGTTTTATTCTTCGCCAATTGGAGTTTAATGAAATCAGGCTGCGAAGATAGCCTTATTTTCTTTCCCCACTAAATAATAACGTGATAATATGCATAGTTCCCGAAAAAGACGCATTGTTTATCATACAACAAAAAGGAACTGACATCTTTTTGCATTTCCTTTTTTAGAAAAATGTCTAAAATTTGTTTCTTCTGCAAATAAACGCTATATTTGCACCATTAAAACTAAAAGGAATCGTGTTAGAGAGCCAAATTGAAAATAGTTTCATCAAAAAACTGACTAAAGAGCTGAAATATGTCTATCGTGATGATATTCACGACAGACAAAGTCTTGAGCGTAATTTCAGGGAGAAATTTCAGACATTGAACAAAGTGCATCTGACAGATGCAGAGTTTACCCGATTGATGGAGGAACTTACTAATTCGGATGTTTATGCCTCATCCAAAAGATTGCGGGAACGTAATACGTTTATGCGTGAAGATGGTACACCTCTTCAATATACATTAGTCAATATCAAGGACTGGTGCAAGAATGATTACGAAGTCATCAATCAGTTGCGAATGAACACTCGTTATAGTTCACATCGTTATGATGTGATATTGCTGATTAACGGCCTGCCCCTTGTGCAAATCGAGTTAAAGACGCTCGATGTTAGTCCTCGTCGTGCTATGCAACAGATTGTTGACTATAAGAATGATGTTGGCAACGGATACACCAATTCTCTGCTCTGCTTCATGCAGATGTTTATTGTCAGCAACAGAACAAACACCTACTATTTTGCTAATAACAATAGAACTCATTTCAATTTCAATGCCGCTGAGAACTTTTTGCCTGTCTATCAGTGGGCTGATGAGAAGAACAAGAAGATAACAAACCTTGATGACTTCTCTGATGTTTTCCTGGCGAAGTGCAAGCTGGGTGAGACGATTAGTCGATACATGGTTCTTGTTGCTAGTGAACAGAAGATACTGATGATGCGTCCTTATCAGATTTATGCTGTAAAGGCCATCATAAACTGTATCAAAGAAAATCGTGGTAACGGCTATATCTGGCATACGACTGGAAGTGGTAAAACCCTCACATCTTTCAAAGCTGCAACGCTGTTGAAGGACAATCCTGAAATTGACAAATGTTTGTTTGTGGTAGATCGCAAAGACCTTGACAGACAGACACGTGAGGAATTCAACAAATTCCAGGAGGGTTGTGTGGAGGAGAATACCAATACTGATGCACTGGTGCGCAGAATGCTGTCGGAAGACTTTTCTGATAAGATTATCGTGACCACCATTCAGAAATTGGGAATTGCCTTAGATCCACAGAATCGCGCTAACTACCAGAAGCGTTTGCTTCCTGTGAGAGATATGCGTATGGTGTTCATCTTTGACGAGTGCCACCGTTCGCAGTTTGGTGAGAACCACAAGGCCATTAAAGAGTTCTTCCCAAACTCTCAGTTGTTTGGCTTTACGGGAACACCCATCTTTGAGCAGAATGCATCTTATACACAGATAACTGGTGAGGAAGCTCAATACAAAACCACCGAAGATGTGTTTGAGAAAGAGCTGCATGCCTATACTATCACCAACGCCATTGACGACAAGAATGTGCTGCGTTTCCATGTGGATTACTTTAAGCCAGATGAAAACGAGAATATTATAGGCATTGCGAAGAAACAGGCCATCGTCAGAACGATTCTCCAAAAACATAACAACGCCACCAATGAGCGTCGTTTCAATGCACTCTTTGCAACAGGTTCTATCAATGAGGCTATTGAATATTACCAGTTGTTCAAGAAGATGCAGGCAGAACAACAGGAAAAGGATGAGACTTTCGAACCATTGAACATTGCTTGTGTGTTCTCTCCGCCAGCTGAAGGGAATAGGGACATCATGCAGATTCAGGAGGATTTGCAGCAAGAGCGTATAGACAACGAGAAAGAGCCTGATCAGAAAAAGGCTGCACTCATGGCCATCATAGATGACTATAACAAGCAGTATGGTACAAGCCATTCTGTTGCTGAGTTCGATGCTTACTATCAGGATGTGCAGAAACGTATTAAGAGCCAGAAGTACACGAATCAGGACTATGCACATAAAAACAAGATAGACATTACGATTGTTGTGGATATGTTGTTGACGGGATTTGACTCTAAGTATCTGAATACGCTTTATGTGGATAAGAACTTGAAATATCATGGTCTTGTGCAGGCATTCTCTCGTACCAACAGAATCTTAAACGACACGAAACCATACGGAAACATCCTTGATTTCAGGGGACAACAGGATGCTGTTGATGAGGCTATCGCATTGTTCTCTGGCGAAAAGAATGGTGATGTCGCTCGTCAGGTATGGCTTGTGGAGCCTGCAGAAGTCATCATACAGAAATACTGCAAGGCTGTGAATGACTTGCGTAATTTCATGCATCTGCAGAATCTGGAGTTTAAACCTGAAGAGGTGGCTAACCTGAAAGGCGATGATGCCAAGGCTGGCTTCATCAACTATTTCAAGGAGGTGCAGCGATACAAGACCCAATTGGATCAATACACAGACCTTGTGAAGGTTGATAATAATGAAAATCCTTGGATGGCAAGTGAACCCGCAGCCACAACGACATACGGTTTCAGTAGTGATGATGAACTGCGTGCATTCCGTGGTGCTTACCTTGATATGGCCAAGCAATTGAAGACAAAACGCGAAAGTAATGATACGCCAGTCTCTACTGAGATTGAGGACTTGGATTTCGAGTTTGTTCTGTTTGCTTCGGCTCTGATAGACTATGATTATATCATGGAGTTAATTAGCCGCTATGTGGGTGCGCCCTCTATGCAGAAGATGACAAAGGAACAGTTGGTAAATCTGATATGTTCTAGTGCCAACCTCATAGATGAGCGTGAGGACATCATCGACTATATTGATGACTTGGATGCCAAAGGTGTGAACGGCAAGACAGAGAAGGAAATAGAGCAAGGCTACGAACTTTTCAAGAAAGACAAGTTTACCAAGGCTATATCTTCCATTGCAGAGAAACATCATTTGGATACCGAAGCCGTTCAGGCTTTTGTCAATGAAATCGTAGAGCGAAGAATCTTTGACGGTGAGAAACTTTACGACCTGATTACCCCCTTGGAATTAGGTTGGAAAGACCGTGCCCGAAAGGAAGAGGAACTTATGAAGGATTTGATTCCTTTGCTGAAGCGAATGGCAGGAGGTCAGAAGATTTCTGGACTATCGGCGTATGAAGAATAAAAGGGATTGCAACATGACTGACGAAAAACAAAATATAGAATACAAAAGCCTACAGAAAATAAGGACAGGTGACAAAGGCTTTCGTGCTTTGGCTGAAACTTGCGTTGCCTTGGCTAATGCTCAGGGTGGGCAAATATACATCGGCTTTGATGACAAACAAAAGAAGCCATTGCCCAATCAGGTTATAGAACAGAAAGAACAGAACGAGGCTGTTACCAAATTAAGGAGTTTGTGTTTTAATGTTGCCATGGCTGCAAGTGAAATATTGACAGATGAAAGTGGAAGCCAATACTTTATTGTAACCGTTTCTCCCTCATTGAAAACCATCGCTACAACTTCTGACGGTAAAATCTATTTACGGATAGCAGACAAATGTGAGCCTATCAGAAGTGAAGACCTTCAACGGCTCGGGGAAGAAAAAGGTACTTATCAATGGGAAATAGTTAAAACAAGAATCCCTGTTACAGACATACATCGCAAGAATCTTAGTACTATTGCTAATGATATAAGAAATTCCAGACGGGCAAGGCAGCATATACAGCAGATGGATGACATAGAATTGGCAGAATACTATCATTTGATAGACGAAGGGGTATTGACTCATTTGGGGGTACTGTGGTTAGGAACAACAAAAGAACGTGGCAACCTATCATATCCGATAACGGTTCAGTATATTGTCTATGACGAATTAGAAAACAAAGTAAGGAAGGAAGAATGGCATGATAATATGCTGAATCCGAAAGAACTTTTGCTTGATATTGAGCGAAAAGCCATTGAACTGACCTATTCGTTTGAATTTCCTAATGGTCTTTTTCGTAAAACGATTCGCAGGTATCATAAAGATGTAGTCAGAGAACTGCTTATCAATGCCTTTGCTCATAAGAGTTATACGATTTCCAACGACATAATGATTGAAGTTCACCCAGACCGTTTAGAAATATCCAGTCCTGGAGGATTACCCTTTGGCGTTACTAAAGATAATATCCTTCATGCACGTCATCGCCGCAATCCACATCTTATTGATTTGTTCTACGTGCTTGAACTGATGGAGGGTGAAGGGTCTGGCTACGATTTGATTTATGAATTGAACTCAAAGGAGGCAAAGATGCAACCACAACTATACTCTTCATTTAATGAAGTTCGCGTTGTGCAATCTGCAAATATAGTGAACACCGATTTACTTCCTCTATTAGATTATTTACTTGCAAACTATACTTTCTCACAAAAAGGATGGATTGCATTGGGAATTATTGCAAGGGAAGGTAAGATTCTTTCCACTCAGTTGGCCTCGATTCTACAACTGACGGAAGAGGACAGGCTAAGGAGTTATATAGGCAAACTGATAAAGGATAATATCATCTGTCGTAGTGGTGTGAAGAAAGGAAGCGCGTTGTACGTTAATCCTCAGCTGATAAAGAATTCTAAATCAAATATAAAGACTTCGTTAAAGACCATTGAACCATACGCACTAAAGGCTCTTATTATAGAAGATTTAAGATTACATCCCAAGAGTTCTATCAGTCAGATTACAAAACGTCTGCCAGATGTGGAACTGCGAGAAGTTCGAAATATGGTTTACTCTATGATTGGACAAGAACTTACGTATGAAGGTGAGAGAAGGTATCGTGTCTATACGCTAAAATAAGTGGCATAAAAGAAATAAAACTAAAAATAGAAAAAACGCAAGTCGTTGACTATCAACAATATACTTATTTTTTGAAAATAAATTAAGAAAATAAAGAAAGAAAATGACCGATAAACCGATATATAAGGACATGCCAAAACTGCGATTCCCAGAGTTTCAAGGGAGTTGGGAAGTAAAGAGGTTGGGAGATATTGCGATTCGTGTTACCAATAGAAACAAGGATAATCAATCATTGCCTGTATTAACGAATTCTGCGTCAGGTGGTATTGTAAGCCAGCAAGATTACTTTGATAGAGAAATCGTAACAAAAGACAATCTTACCAATTACTCTATTGTCGATGTTAATGATTTCGTGTACAATCCTAGGATTTCGACAGCCGCACCTGTTGGCCCAATCTCAAGAAATAATCTTTGTTTAGGTATAATGTCTCCACTCTATACTGTTTTTAGGTTCACAGAAGGTTGTATTGATTATTTCGAACAGTATTTTAAAACGAATTGTTGGCATCAGTATCTTAAAGACAAAGCAAATTTTGGAGCAAGATTTGATCGTATGAATATTACGAGCGAAGATTTTTTTTGTTTACCAATACCATTTCCCCCTCTTGAGGAGCAGCAAAGAATTGCTCAATCATTGCTGGAACTTGATGAACTTATAAAAGTAAGTAATGAGAAATTGGAACTGTTGAAAGCCCACAAGAAAGGGCTGATGCAGCAACTACTCGCTTTCACAAATAGTGGGGGGGGGTGTAATTTATTGAATATCAATGATTTACAAACAACAAGACTAAGATTTCCAGAGTTTAAGAACACTAAAGGATGGGAGATTAAGAAATTGGGAGAGTGTTTTACAGAAAGAATAGATAGGAATCATACTGATTTACCATTGCTTTCGCTGACCGAAAGTGATGGTATAGTCCTACAGGAAGATACTAACAGGAAGAATAATTCCAACGCAGATAAATCAAAATATCTACGTGTTCGTATTGGTGATATTGCATACAACACTATGCGAATGTGGCAAGGCAGATGCGCATTGGTCACCATTGAAGGAATTGTCAGCCCAGCATACACTGTTTGTAGTCCAAAAGAAGGCATTGATTCTCGTTTCTTTTATTATCTGTTCAAGACAAATGAAATGATTAATTCCTTCCATAGGAACTCTCAGGGACTGGTAAATGACACGCTGAATTTGAAATACGAGAGTTTCAAAGAAATAAAAGTAAACGTTCCTTCGTTGTCAGAACAAAAGCAAATCGCACAGTGCTTGTTAACAACTGATGACCTTATCAGTCACCAAAATAGCAAAATAACTTCACTTCAGTTACACAAGCGCGGCCTGATGCAGCAACTATTCCCCCAAGCATAAAGAATATGGTAACAAATAAGCAACAAGAATTAGGAAAGACCCTTTGGAACATTGCCAATAACCTACGGGGGGCGATGATGGCTGATGATTTTCGTGACTATATGCTGGCGTTCCTGTTCTGGAAATACCTGTCGGACAACTATGTTGAAGCTGCAAAGAAAGAACTGGGGGCCGACTACGTTACGCTACAGACTTGGTACGACGAGAACCCTAACGACACGGAGTTGTTTGAGAAGCAAATGCGGCGTAAGATTCACTACGTCATAGAACCGCAATACTTGTGGGACAACATTGTGGAATTAGCAAGGACGCAAAGCAATGAACTGCTCCAGACACTGGAAAAGGGATTTGCCTACATAGAGGACAGGACGTTTGAAAGCTCCTTCAAGGGGCTGTTCTCAGAAATCAATTTGAGCTCGGAAAAGTTAGGTAAGAATTATACCGAACGAAATGATTTACTGACAAAGGTCATAACGACGATTGCGAATGGCTTGAAAGAATTCTCTGCTGATAACGATTCCTTAGGCGACGCCTATGAATATTTGATAGGTCAGTTTGCTGCTGGTTCTGGTCAAAAAGCTGGTGAGTTCTATACACCTCAGAACATATCGACAGTTCTATCTCGCATTGTTACTTTGGATTGTCAAGACCCTGCTTCTGGCAAGAAGAACAAAATTAATCGTGTGTTGGACTTTGCTTGTGGTTCAGGATCGTTGTTGCTGAATGTGCGTAACCAGATGGGCGAAAGCGGCATTGGCAAGATCTATGGTCAAGAGAAAAACATCACGACCTACAACCTCTGCCGAATGAATATGTTGCTGCATGGGGTGAAAGATTCTGCTTTTGAGATTCATCATGGTGACTCACTTGCTAATGACTGGGAGATATTGCAGGAAGAGAATCCTGCCAATAAGATAGATTTTGATGCAGTCGTAGCCAATCCACCTTTTTCTCTGCGCTGGGATCCAACGGAAGACACCATCAATGACTTCCGTTTCAATCGCTATGGAGTAGCACCACGTTCTGCCGCTGACTTTGCTTTCCTTTTGCATGGTTTCCACTTCCTAAGTGAAGACGGGACAATGGCTATCATTCTGCCTCATGGTGTGTTGTTCCGTGGAGGCAAGGAACTGGCTATCAGAAAGAAACTGCTCGAAGATGACAACATTGATGCTGTCATTGGATTGCCTGGCAATCTGTTCTATTCAACGGGTATTCCAGTATGTATCCTCGTATTGAAGAAGTGTCGCAAGAATGACAAGGTACTCTTCATCAATGCCAGTTCCGAAGAACATTACGAAAAGGGAAAACGTCAGAATTATCTTCGTGATGAGGATGTCAATAAGATAGTTGAAACCTATCAATTCCGTAAAGAAGAATCACGCTATTCCCGTCAAGTCTCTTTACAGGAAATCAAGGAGAACGACTATAATCTGAACATCACCCGCTATGTCAGTCTGGCACAGGAAGAAAAGCCAATCGACCTGCAAGAAGTCCATGACAAACTGGTAGAGATAGAAAAGGAAATCGTGAAGGCCCGTGACAAGCATAATGAGTTCCTGAAAGAATTAGGTCTGCCTCCATTGGTATAATGAACAGAATAAGAGGATATGAGCGTAAGCTATGACAACGAAAAGCAACGGTTTGTGTTCGATTTCGAACACGACGGGGCGGGTGATGTAGTCAGCCTCACCGGCAAGCCCTTCGACGGCACCTGGTTCTCCGCCGACGAGTTCCGCCTCACCCTCAAGACCGTGGGCGACAACAGCGACTACACCATCGACACGCAGATCAACGCCGTCGAGGCCGC